>RCNF010000976.1_pt1 | contig 14935 bp, 15 predicted proteins | sample 2041311 | NCBI WGS metagenome assembly RCNF01 (sample SAMN09708228, study PRJNA481090) | Marine sediment metagenome, whole genome shotgun sequencing project. | biome: marine sediment; feature: ocean; material: sediment; isolation source: Sewage treatment plant 2 marine sediment (STP2) ... | reverse complement strand
ACATTGAACTCCTTTTTAAGGCAGGCTAATGCCTCTTCCTTAGTAGATTCATTCATTTGTTTAAACAAGCGCTTTATGTTATCGGTCATGGTTGGTTTTGGTAGTTTCTAAAAATACTGGAAAACTGGCACGGAAAAAATTAAATTCGATATAAATACATTTATATTCTTGGCGCCCTTTAGAGTTTATTGGTAATCTAAAATGGACCTCTTATGGTGGAGGCTCTTTTTTGATTTAACATCCCTATTTAAGTAATCGTTTATTTGAACTTTACTTAATTTCTGATTACTCCTTTATTGTTTTCGTTTGGCTCCAGTAAATCCCACATATTCCCGTATAAATCTTCAAAGACCGCAACCATTCCGTAAGGTTCTTCCTTTGGTGGTCTAACGAAATTGATTTCCTTATCGACCATTTTATTGTAGTCTCGCCAAAAATCATCAGTAAAAAGAAAAAGGAAAACTCTTCCTCCAGTTTGATTTCCTACACTTGCTAATTGTTGTTCATTTACCGCCTTGGCAAGCAGAAGACAACATTCCTTTGCTCCTGGTGGTGCGATAACAACCCACCTCTTAAGTTCATCGATTTTAGTATCCTCTAAAAGTTCAAAATCCAATTTCTCAGTATAAAAATGAATCGCTTCGTCATAGTCTCTAACCACTAAGGCTATATGTGCAATTCTTTGCTTCATTTATTCTCCTTTATTTGAACTTTAATGAACTGGACTAGGGCTTTTCATAGGAGCCGTTGTTATGCAAAGTTATCTAATAATCCCTTTTCTAGCCCAAGATGGCCTAATTGAAATTATGTATTGTTTTTCTTCATCAGTTGGATTCTTTGGTAAATCTACATGATGTGGTCGAATATATTTCTCAGTATACTTACCCATGGAAAGAGCTGCAAATCTTCCAGTAACTATTGCGCTATCACCAAATTGTCTGTTCATTCTAAGAAGCCCTGCATCCATTAGGCCACCTACAACAGGATCATCATATAGCATTTCAATTGATCTTTGGCCACAAATCATAAATTCGCGAAATATTGCTTTTTCATGATCGTCTAATTCAGCAATTCTTTTTCTAAGTTTTCCTTTTGCCTGGAAAAAATGCCACTCGAAATTTATTTTTTTTCCAATCCAGATAAAAACATTTAGAAGAGCTAATCCAGCAGAAATTGCAAACACTAATCCAATAATGGGCCCATATGTATTTTTAATTGAATCTAATTGAATTTTTTCTAATAACAATTCATTTGCAAAAAGAATGAAGCCTGTAACTAAGGCAAATAAGACGAAGAATTTTGCTGGTAATTTAGATAAGTCAAATAATCCCTTAAACAGGTCCATATTGCTGTATTAATTTTGCATAACAATTGGTTAGCATCATTGATGATATCCCACTTATGTGTCTATGTTAATAATTGAATTTTTAAACTATATGATTTTTATACGGCCTTAACTTTCCATCAAGTCCTCTATGTCTTAAATATTTATAATATGTTGCCCTCGATATTTCGAGACACACACAAATTTCACTAACTGTCAATTTCCCATCTTTAAAATACTCCTCACAAAGTACAGCTTTTTGTTGGTTTTTATTACTGATTCCTTTGGGTGCTCCCAGAATTTTTCCACGTCTCCGAGCAGATTCCAATCCTGCTTTAGTGCGTTCAATTATGATATCGCGTTCTAGTTGGGCAAGGGCCGCGAACATATTTACAATAAATTGGGCATGGGACGATTTATCGGTCGTATCTAAAAAGGGTTCGGTAATGCTCTTGAACTTCAATCCTTTTTCTTCAAATTTATTCATTAGCTTGGTAAAATGAATAAGACTTCTTGCCAACCTGTCCAATTTCCAAACCACAATGGTATCTCCCTGCCTGACATAGCCTAAAAGCTTATTAAGACTTTTCCTTTCCTCTTTGGTGCTGGAAACTTTGTCTGTGTAAATGTTCTTGTCTGCGATCCCCTCTTTCAAAAAGGCGTCGATTTGTAGATCTAAATTCTGTTCGTACTTACTCGTGCATATCCAAATATCATGACCTTAAAGTTTAATTAAAGGTCAAAATAGAAACGAATAAATTAGTACGGTAAAATGAACTTCATGGGAGCAATGAACATGTATAACCATTAAAGTTCAGATAAACGGTCGTTTAAATAAACTCTCTTTGCTTCTTAAAATGCTAAATAACTAAAAGGGTGTAAAAATGAAGCGCTTTGACAGAAGATTATGAGTTCAAGAAAAATGGTCTTCAAAAACAGTCCTTTCTGGGACAAACCAAACTTTCCTAAAAAATTGTAATTTAGTATTAAACTCATTATTCTTCTCAGTATGAAAAAGATGAAACGAATTTTAATATTAGTTACGGTTGGATTTACAATTTTAAGCTGTTCGGAAAAAACCGACGTAACGAATGTGAAATCATTACTTACCCAACAATTAAAAAATACTCATACGAACCAAGAATGGTTTGTACCGGCTAAAGTAGCTATAGAAGGACTTACCGTTGAGCAATCAAACTGGAAAGACAGTACGGAAAACCATTCAACTGGAGAATTGGTCTCTCATTTAGCATTTTGGAACGAAATAAACCTTAGAGCTTTTAAAGGAGAAAATATGTCCGACTTTGATGTCGATAATGAAATTACTTTTAAAAAATACAGTGAAAAGGAATGGGAAACAGCTGTAGGAAAATTGGACAGTCTTCAAACAGAATGGGAACGATTAACGGAAAAGGCCACTTTCGAGCAAATAAAGGAATGGGGTTCGGAAATAGCAAATATGACCGCTCACAATGCCTACCATACAGGACAAATTATGTACATACGCAAACGGAATGGTTGGTGGCATAAAAACAAAGTTAGGACTACCGAGAAAGTTCATAGTATAAAGGCAAAAAACCAACAAATTGTTAAATCAGGTTCAGATTAATAAACCAGCTTACATCTTCTTAATTATCATGGGATTTTTGACGAGTTGCGTAAATAAAAGTAACGATTCGGAAATGTACGTCGGAGCTTATAGAAGCTTAGACCAAATAATACCATATCCATATATCCTTGAACAAAAAAATGATTCAATATTTTTCTACAATAACAAGGGTAATCTCCTAGGACGAAAACCACAGAAAAGCATAATTCCAGGAGATACGATAAAACTGGCCGGTAGGCATTTCTTAATAGGCAATAAAGGCGAGAATCATTTTAATACGTTCGATTTAAATGATAATCTTAAATTTGAAATGTATGACGGTAACCCAAACAAAAAGAGCCGGGCTAGATTTGAGAAGATAACATCAAAGAAAAATCTTGGTTTAAATGATTTGCAAAACAATATTGGCAACGGTTTTTGGAGGTATGAAGTTGTAGAGGATGAAAATAGCAATCCGAATCGGGATTTACATAAAGAACAATTGTTGAAATTTGAAAAGGATAGCCTTTATGTTTTGAGCAACTATTATTATCATGGACAAATGATATCCTCCGAATATGAAAGAAAAGGGTATTCAATTTTTCAAGTTGATAATTACAGTTTCCTGTCCTACCAAAAAGAGAAAGACAATCCACAACCAATATTTCAAATTAGTAATTTCGATTTAACCAATATTGAACTAGTTGATTTTTCGTCTAGGGAGGTAAAGACTATTCAGTTTGCAAAAGTGGATGATGAAGTGATTGATTACCCTATAATAATTAATAACTCTACACCTTATTCAAATTGTTTTGATGGTTATCAGGGTGAATATTATTATGACGATGACATAACATATGAAAGGGGAAATGAATTCATACTCGATATGGTCAGGTCCAATACCCCCAAAAACGATATTGGTTCGGGCTATATCATTGTCCATTTCAACATTAACTGTAATGGAAATATCGGGAATTTTGGTTTGATCCAAATGAATAACAAATATGAAACCTCTTCATTTTCCAAAGAGCTGGTTGACCATTTATTCAACAAATTAAAAGGTTTGGAAGAGTGGCCTTCAACTTATTCCACGATAGATTGGTTACAATACAAAGATGTTCACGCTTTTCTAATGTTCAAAATTGAAAATGGAAAAATCACCGATGTATTACCTTAGGAACTTGGCAATTTATGTTCTAGCGCTGCTTACTTTTTGTTGTAAGAAAGTTTCAAATGACGATTCTCATTCTTTAAGCGAAGTTCAAAAGGATTCATTGGCCAATCAGTATGACGAAATTTCCAATTATTTTCTTCAACCATCCGAAATACATAGAATCTACAAAGATTCCGCCTTGATGGTCGAACCCGAAAATGTCGATATTAGGCAACGTTTTTCGTATTCCTATAAAAAGGTCGGTGAGCACATAAAAGCAATGGAAGTATTAAATAAAGCCGTTGAAATCGATATTTCAAAAGGAAAAGTGGACGCATTACAATATAGAGCTTGGACATTGTTATACTACTATAGAGACTATGAAGGCACTATTTCGGATGTAGAACTAATTGAAAAGATGACCGGTAGCCCCTATAATTCATGTTGGGGGGAACCTTGTGGGTTTCATAAAGGCCAGGCGCAATACAAGCTAGGTCAATACATAGAGGCAATTGAAAGTTTCAATACCGTAAACCGGGAAGAAGAAAAGTTAGGATTTGATATAAACGATAATCATTTTATTTTTTTCTACATCGGCCGGTGTTACGCGGAACTGGAAAAATATGATAAGGCCATTCGTTTTTATGAAAAATCATTGGCTACAGTTCAGAAATTTCCGGAAGCTTACTATCAAATCGGCCTTGCCCATAAAGCCATGAATAATAGAATTTTGGCCAAACAGAATTTTGAACTTGCAAAAGAATATCTAGCTTATAGTATGGACGAACCTTATGTAGAACGTTTTGACGAGGTCTTCTCTTATATGATTGAAAGCGAATTAAAACTATTCTATTAGAGTTATTGAAGATGAAAGTTCATATTAAGGTCAATTTTGAAGTGTCTAAAAGGTCGATTAGTCAAACTCCATTAGTTCCGTTAAAGGTGAATGAACGAAAATACTAAAAGAGACCAGGAATGGGACACTACAATCAAAAGTTTCGCGCTTTTGCAAAAACCGTCCCGTTAAATGTCCGTTTTACAGAACTGTTTAAGTAAATCCTTATATTTTGGTTCAAATTTAAGTATTAAATTAAGGATTGTACTAGATGACATATCTTAAAATGAAGGTTAAACTTTATTCTACTTTTTATGCATAAATTTTCGTTTTGGATATTTTGTAAGTTTTTATATATTTGGAGTAATTAGTTTACAATAGCGGAAGCCGAAAAGCTATAAAAGAGTAGGTAAATATTTAATAAATTACAAATTATGAGTAAATTAACAATGGATGCTTTAAAAGAAAGAGCTGAAACAGTTGCTTCAGAAGAACTATTAAAATCAATATCCGGAGGAACGGAGAACAGTTGTCATGATGATGGAACTGCATGGTCAAGATTTTGGGATAAGGTTGATGCAATTCTGGAATAACATTATCTCATAAACTTTGTGAGTTATCATTAGGGTTTGACTTTATCCAAAGTCCGACCCTTTTTATAATATAGAGGTCAAATTTCAAATAATTCAAGATACTCTACTAAGAAGCTTTACTTTTTATCAGTAATTTCTTAAGTTCATCGTAGATAAACCTTATCGATAAATGAGATTCTATTGTATGTGATATGAATGATTTAAATCAAGAATTCCCACTTTCAATATAAGAAGCAAAATTGATTTTGTAAATACTTGTTTCAACTCATTCTCAATTTGAGAAATACATGGCTACAAAAGGAATTACGTTGTTTATAGCATGTAAGCATATTGCAAATAAAACACCAGCTTTGAGCCTTGCATAGCTATAAAATATACCACCAACCAAATGAGGTAATAATAATATAGGACTAATAAAAAACAAGCTTGGTGTCATTTCGTAATTTGAGATATGGGTTAGAGCGAAAAATGAAAGAAATAAGTAGAATATTATTTTTGTATGGACCTCCCAAAAATTACGCAGTATTAGGTTAATGCTAGGTTTTATTAGAAACCATACTATGACTCCTACCAATAGTCCTAATAAGATGGCATAAAACCGTTCTAAATCGCTTAAAAAGCGAAATAGATAATAAACAATAACACCAATGAAAATTGCAAAATTCAACCTAGAATATCTTAAATTCAATCTGAACAATGTTTCTTCTATTATTGGTATGACCATTGCAACAAAAAAAACTCTAGACCAATAGCTTGAATATCTTATTTCACTTATTCTCCGAGTATTTGAACCATCCATTAATCCCAAGCTTTCAAACCAGTATGTTAATCCGAATGCAACTATTTTAATAACGAATAATAAAACTAGAATTTTTAGTAGAAGTTTAAGGATTCTGGGAAAAATCAATTTCTCATAAACAATATCTCCAGTTTTTAATAATATTAAAATATCCTTCAATTGTTAATATTTATAATTAATACAATTTTTTTTAAGAAAATTCCAGATTTAGAATAGTTATCATACTAATGAGTAAATTAATACATAAGAATTGCCAAACATACGTTTTTATAAAAAAACGATAAATTTATGAAAAAAACAGTAAAAGAATATGTTCGTTATAATTGTTTGGAATCATATTATAATGACTTAAAAGTGAAATAGGAAATTGGCAGAATTCCACATTTTCAATGAAAATATGTTATGTTGTTCTAATCGAGTAAATAGCTTTATAAATATTACCAACTAAAACAATAAAGAATGATTGACCGTAATAAAACAGAGATAATCAACAACCTAAAACTTCTCATATACAAAGAACGTCCTGCCCTATTGGATAAAATTGATTTCGAAGATGATAATACTTTTCTTGAGCCTTTGTTGTTTCCATATTTTAATAGCAAAAGAAAAGATTCTCTGTCAACAGGAACTTTAGAAGAGATTATGCAAGGCTATTCTATCAACAAAGATAATTCCTTAATCCGAGATTCTTATAATGCTAATAATATAGCCTATATTCCAAAAATTGGATATTTCAAAAAGGGTGAAGACAAGCTTTTTGAGCCACTATTAATTCGAGATGATTTTGAGATTGTAAAGGAAGTTCATCCTCTACTTGAGAAGTATTTTGTAGAGTTTTATAAAGGACATATTGTTAATTCAAAACCACAACATAATTCTGTTTGGAAACAGAACTATAAAGAACTTTATGAAGCTATTACCATTATTAAAACGAATTTACCTGAGTTTTATAAAGAATTAGTTTTTGCAAACAGAAAAATATATTTACACGATAATCCTAAAATTATAAATTTTACATCAATAGAAACTTTAGGTATGCTATATTTTTATGTGTTAGGCAATAATAATCTGATATATTTTATCGAAGAATTAATACACCAAGGCTCACACAATTTTCTGTACTATGTAATTCATAACAGAAAAGAGTACTTTAAAATTGATGTCGATAATCTTTTAATGCGGGATTTCACAAAACAAAAATGGGATTATAGAACAATTTATGGGGCTTTTCATGGTTTGTTCACTGTAACCCAACGAGTTGAATGTTTTGATAAATTAATAATGAAAAATATATTTACTGGCAGAGACAAACATGAATTGTTTGGAAGACTTACGGATCAATTTGCAAGGTTTAGGACAGGGTTAGAGTTGTTAAATTTTAGTGAGGTTTTTACCGACAAGGGAATGAATTTTTATAAACAACTGGACACTAAATGTGAATCTATTTTAAATAAATATTCAAAACTTAAAGATGAATTTGATTTAAGTAATAGAGATTTAGATTTTAGATACGATGATTTTTGTAAGTTTAACCCTATTGAAGAATTTAATGAAGACGTTATTTAAAACAAATTCCATAATGAGACTATTTTGCTTATTATCTTTATTTATTGCCTCTTGCACAAGTAATAACACAATTGATAAATTAGAAACATCAAACTATCAACTTAAAGATAGCATAAACTATGTTCTTAAAAATGTTTTTATTATACCAATGAATAATGATACGTTGCTAATTAACAAAGATGTTCTTTTAAAGAACGGTAAAATAGCTAAAATAGTAGATGCACAAGAAAAATATGATGGTTATACTAAAATCGATTTAAAAGGAAAATTCATTATGCCTACCTTATCAGACGCACATGTGCATCTATTTGAGGATGAAAGTGACTTAAATAAACAGTTGTTATTAAATTTAATAAATGGGATCACTAGGATACGTTCTATGCGTGGAGAATGGAAACATATTGAATTGCGAAAGAAATTTAATAAAAAAAAATCTATATATCCTAAAATGTATTTATCCACTCCAGTTATAAGCAAGAATTATAATTTTAATGAAAATCAGTTAGTCGATTACATAAAAAGTATTAAGAACGACGGTTTTGATTTTATAAAGATTTTAGGTATTAAAAATAAAGAAACGTTTCTCAAAATAGATAGTCTTTGTAAAATGAATAATGTTCATATAGGGGGCCATTTTCTTCAAAACATCTCTGATTCTCTTCTTTTTAATTCCAACTATAATTCATTTGAACATTTAGGCGGATTAATTGATGAACAAGACAAATTGGATAGTAGAATTGATTTGATTAAGAGAAATGATATTTATATCTGCCCAACGCTGCAATGGTATGCTATTGGTTATGGGCAATATAGCATTGATGATATGACAAATCAAAGAGGTATGGAATATATTGATTCTAAAATTAAAAATGATTGGGTTGAAAAATCAACTCACTATAGGGAAAATTTAGGTAAAGAAGCCTTTGAAAATGAAGTATCACTCTATGGTAAGGAAATGCAAGAACGTTACGCTGTATTAAATAGATTGGATAAAGAGGGAGTTAATTTGTTATTAAGTCCTGATAGTAGTTCCAAGTTTATTGTTCCGGGCTTTGGTGTTTTTGAAGAAATGATGTTATATAGAAATGCAGGCTTGTCTAATTATAATATTTTAAAATCTGTAACGATTAATTTTGCTAATTTTTTTAAAGACAATAGCTATGGCACAATAGAAGAAGGTAAAAGCACGGATTTTTTAATATTAAACGATAACCCTTTAGAAAATATCGCTGTTTTAAAAGACATTGAAGGTATTTTCTACAATAACAATTATCTGTCCAAAGAAGAAATTAGAAACTTATCTGCCAAAATAATTTCTAATTAGAGTTTATAATGGCCAAAGAAAAATTCCCTTTTTATAGACAATTGGACTATCGTGATTGCGGACCTACCTGTCTTAGAATGGTAGCTAAATTTCATGGAAAGAGTTTTTCTAGAGAATTTTTAAGAGATAAAGCAAGTATTACCAGACAAGGTGTTACCATGGCAGGAATTGCCGATGCTGCTGAAATCATTGAAATGCGCACACTTGGTATGCGTATTTCCTTAGACACCTTAGTAAATGAAGCACCTACACCATTCATAGTGCCCTGGCGACAGAAACACTTTGTAGTTGTGTATAGAACATCTTCGACTAAAATTTATGTTGCTGACCCTGCACAGGGTCTTTTGGAGTATTCACATAAAGATTTTTTAGAGGCTTGGACTAATACTGTAGATGGTAACGGTTTTGTTTTATTATTGGAGCCAAATACACAGTTTCATTCTTTGGAAGAGGACAAGTCAAAGAGCAAGGGATTTTCTTTTTTACTGCCATACCTATTACCTTATAAAAAGTTGATTTATCAATTATTTATAGGGCTTGCTGTTGGAACAACTATACAATTTATTACTCCTTTCCTAATGCAATCGATAGTTGATGTTGGGGTCAACACCCAAAACATCCCTTTCATATACTTAATTCTAATCGCTCAATTGGTACTATTTGTATCACAGACATTGGTGAGAATTTTCAGAGAATGGCTGTTACTTCATATTACCAGCAGATTCCATATCAAGATGCTTTCAGATTTTTTGTACAAGATGTTGAAGCTGCCGATTTCATTCTTTGAGACTAGAAATACTGGAGAGCATCTCCAAAGGGTTATTGATCATACTCGAATTCAGAATTTTGTTTCCTCTTCTACATTTGGTATGGTTTACTCTCTAGTTTTATTTCTTGTTTTCAATTTTGTGCTTGCTTTTTATGATTTAAAAATATTTGCCGTTTTCTTAGTTGGCGCAACGCTTTATGTTGGATGGACATTCTTTTTTCTAAAAAAAAGAGCTGAATTAGATTTTAAACGTTTTGATGAAAGTTCACAAAGCCAAACCTCACTGGTACAAATAATCAATGGCGTTAAGGAAATAAAAGTCAATAATTCTCAAAGAAAAAACCGTTGGAAGTGGGAACAAATTCAGATAAGTCTGTTTAAAACCTCATTAAGCACATTAAAATTGGCTCAATACCAGTCTATAGGTTCTGGGTTTATTAATGAACTGAAAAACATAATTATAACCTTTTTATCCGCTACAGCTGTAGTAAATGGAGATATTACTTTGGGTATGATGCTGTCAATACAATATATTATAGGCCAACTTAATTTACCACTTAGTAATTTTATTGGATTTATTCAAGTATGGCAAGATGCAAAACTCAGCCTTGAACGTCTTTTACAAGTTCATACTAAAGAAGACGAAGATGAATTGAAGGATAATAAAACAAAAAAATTACCAAGGAATAAAGATATTGTTATAAAGAGTCTTTGGTACCGTTATGGGGGTAAGTCAACACCGTTTGTATTAAAAAATATAAATTGCGTATTGGCAGAAGGTAAAACAACAGCAATAGTAGGGGCGAGTGGTAGCGGCAAAACTACTTTAGTAAAATTACTTTTAAAATTCTATAATCCCACGAAAGGCCAAATCTGTATAAGTTCGGATAATTTAGCAAGTATCAATAATGATTATTGGAGGATGAATTGTGGAGCGGTAATGCAAGATACTTTTATTTTTAATGACACGATTGCAGGAAATATTTCAGAGTCAGAACAAAATGAGATTATTGACCGTGAAATGTTGAAAAAAGCAGCGTATATATCAAATATTGAAGAATTCATAGAAAAACTCCCCAATAAGTTCAACACCGAATTAGGAACATCGGGAATACGTTTAAGTGGTGGGCAAGAACAACGTATTATGATTGCACGTGCAGTATATAAAAATCCTTATTTCGTTTTTTTTGATGAGGCTACTAGTGCATTGGATGCAAATAATGAAAAAGTGATTATGGAGAAGTTAAACGAATTTATTAAAAATAGAACATCAGTAATTGTTGCACATCGATTAAGTACTGTTAAAAACGCAGATAGTATTATAGTTTTGGAAAATGGGGAGATAGTCGAGCAAGGCAATCATAAAAGCCTTACGGCTAAAAAGGGTAAATATTATGAATTAGTAAAAAACCAATTAGAACTTGGAAAATAATATCGAAGGATTAGAAGACGAGGTTTATATTTATAGTGAACAAGTAAGGGATGTACTTACAGATCCACCCAAGTTGATTTTTAGAATTGGGAATACAATAATGTTTTGCTTTGTCGCATTATTACTAGTTATAACATGGTTCATCAAATATCCAGATATCGTTCAGGCTGAAGCTACCATAACTACTAAAACTCCGCCTCAAAAAGAATTTGCTAGCGTAGCGGCCAAAATAGATTCAATATATGTTAGTCAAGCAGAAACAGTACAAAAAAATGATATCCTAGCTGTTTTAGAGAATACTGCAAATACAGACGATTTATTATATCTTAAGTCAATTGTTGATACAATTGATTTGAAAAACAATCCGTTGTCCTTCCCCATTGATAATATGCCATTATTAAGTTTAGGAGAAGTAGAGCAAAGTTTTGCATTATTTGAAAATAGTCATTTTCAATATAAATTAAACGAACAACTCAAACCTTTTTCCAACGATGCCTTGGCCAATAAAATTTCCATAGCTGAATTACAGTCAAGATTAAGAAGTATAAAATCCCAATTAGCCCTGAATAAATCAGAACTAAACTATAAAGAGAAAGAACTTCAGCGAAATAATACGCTTTATGATAAGGGTGTTATATCCTTACAGGAATTAGAAAATAAAAAAATGGAAGTTTTGGTAGCTCGCCAAAACCATGAAAGTTTAGATGCATCCATTTACCAGCTAAGGGAAGCAATTGGAAATGCAAATAGAAATAAAAAAGGTACGGAAATCATAAAGACAAGGGAAGAAATTCAGTTGTTTAAGTCTCTTGTTCAATCCTTTAACCAATTAAAAAATGCCATTAAGGATTGGGAAAAGACTTATGTGCTGAAATCTAAAATAATAGGTAGAGTTTCATTTTTAAATTATTGGGACGAAAACCAGACCGTAAGGCTAGGAGATTTAGTCTTTACGATTATTCCCATCAACGAATCGAATTACATTGCTAAGCTAAAAACGCCCGCGCATAATTCTGGTAAAATTAAAATCCATCAGTCTGTTAACTTCAGTCTCTATAACTATGCTGAAACAGAATTTGGTTTTTTAAGAGGTAAAGTCGAAAAAGTATCTTTGACTCCCGATGAAAATGGATTTTACACTGTTGATGTTTCATTGCCAAAAAAACTTATAACCAGTTATAATAAAGAAATAGAGTTTAAACAGGAGATGGGTGCATCGGCAGAAATTATTACTGAAGATCTAAGACTTATTGAGCGCATTTTTTATCAGTTCAAGAATTTTTTCCAATGAAGGGATCTAAATTAATATTGGTGTCCTTAATTCCTTTTATTTCTTGCAGGAATGAAGTGAATAATATTTTATACATTGGGGCTTTTGGAAGTTTGGATAGATTGATTCCTTATCCATTTTTATTGCTACAAGAAAAAGATTCTATTAGCTTGATTAACAATAAAGGAGAGATGATGACAAACATCGTTTAGTCCCAAAAAATGAAGGTTTTTAGTTACCGAAAAACCGTGAAAAATTATCAGGACAATTTGATATAACAATTCTGTCTTTTACGACTTTTTCATTAATATTTTCGTGAGATTTATTTGTAAATATCTATCTCACAGATAATTGGTTTACTCTTCGGCCAAAGAGTTTCTTGATTTTGAATTGTAACGTTCGTGATTTTAAATTAAAATAATTTGATTGACAAATACATATAAACCATTCTGTACTATAATGTCTTGTGTTATGACACTTTGCTTGGGTATTGTAAGCTTCCCCTAAAACCGAACTGTTTAAAAGTAGAATAATAATCTTAATTTTAAACAGTATTATGAGGAAGAGCAAATTTTCACCCACACAGATCGCGAAGATCCTAAAGGAGTTCGACAATGGTAAAAGTGTGGAACAGATCAGCCGTGAACACGGCGTTAGTTCGGCCAGCTTTTATAAGTGGCGGTCGCGTTATGCGGGCATGAATTCCAAAGAACTCAAGCGCCTGAAGGAACTCGAAGAGGAGAACCGCAGGCTAAAGCAGATGTACGCCAATCTGGCGTTGGACCATCAAATGGCCAAGGAGATCATTGAAAAAAAGCTCTAAAGCCTTGCCGTAAGCGCAGTATTGCCAAAGAGCTCATTCATTACGGTATCAGCAGGGCGTGCCGTGTTCTCAAGATGAGTAAGAGTGTCTATTATTATAAACCTTTGCTGAAGGACGATACCGAGATAGAAGAGGCCTTGCAACAAAAAGCAAGGGAACACTCGGAGGAAGGTTTTTGGAAGGCCTATGACCGTTTGCGCAATGAAGGGAAGCAATGGAACCATAAACGGGTCCATCGTGTGTACAAGGCCCTTGGACTGCCTTTGAGAAGAAAAACAAAGAAACGCCTGCCTGCAAGGGTGAAAGAGCCCTTGGAGGTCCCCGGCGAACTCAACCACACTTGGAGTATGGATTTTGTGACCGATGTCCTGGAAAACAGGAGACGCTTCAGGTCATTCAACGTCATCGATGATTTTAACCGGGAGGCACTTTATATAGAAGTGGACTTTTCCTTGACCAGCAACCGTATCGTTTGGGTACTGAACCATCTTATCAACAAAAAAGGAAAACCGAAGAAGATACGAATGGACAATGGCCCGGAGTTCATAGCCCGTTTAACGAACGATTGGAGCCAAATGCACGGGATAGAGTTCAAATATATCCAACCGGGGAAACCGACCCAAAATGCTTTTGTGGAAAGATTCAACGGTAGTTATCGGCGAGGGGTCCTTGACAAATATATATTCGAGCATATCGACCAAGTAAGGGAACAGACCCATATCTGGATGAAGGATTACAATCATCACAGACCCCACGATGCCCTAGGTAGAATACCGCCCGCAAAATATGCGGAACTTAATTCTTCCGGGGCTAGCCCCGGAAGAATTAAAAACAATAACTTTAATGAAGTTTTAGAAAACTAAGCAGTTCTAATTAAGGGAAGCTTACAGTATAGCAAAGTATTTAGCACTTCACTTTCTTTAAATTTTAACCCAAAAAGTTCAGATTTATTTGACGACATACAATCGACAATGCGCTCATTGCACCCGGCATTCTCTATCCAAGTATCTTAAATTCTTTCCGGCTATTTTCGTAAAACTATACATGCCGATTCAATTTATTTGTGGCAGAGCTTTAATATGCGCATGAACTTCAACTCCGTTTACCATTAACTCAAGATTTTCTTTGGACATCTTGATTCCTTTAACATCATTCAGTTGGCCTGTTTGTGAAATTGCCTTGATGCCGTAGAACGCTCCTTCTTTGTCAATGGCTTTTATGTTGATGATATTTCCGGAACGGCTTACCCCTTTGACGTCCAGTTTATCGCCTTCAGGAGTGAGGGCCTTAATGTCATAAATAGTACCATCTTCACCAATGGCCTTGACCGGTGCGTATTGGTCATCACTTACCAATATTTTAACTGGTAATTTTTTATCACCAACTAAGGCTTTAATATCCATGAGTTGCCGTTGGTCAGAATCCTGGATCGCTTTAACAGCATATATGTTTCCTTCTT
>RCNF010000972.1_pt1 | contig 14963 bp, 9 predicted proteins | sample 2041311 | NCBI WGS metagenome assembly RCNF01 (sample SAMN09708228, study PRJNA481090) | Marine sediment metagenome, whole genome shotgun sequencing project. | biome: marine sediment; feature: ocean; material: sediment; isolation source: Sewage treatment plant 2 marine sediment (STP2) ... | reverse complement strand
ACCCTCAGCCAGGTTCTGTGGGGCATCGATGGAGAGCCGGATGAGACGACTTCTCCGTCTGAGATAGACTTGCCTACCCCGGTCATCGGGCCTACGGTGACATGGCTGCCGATGGTCAGGTGGCCGGAAATACCTGCCTGGCCGGCAAGTATGGCATGATGGCCGATTGTGGTACTGCCGGCAATGCCAACCTGGGCCACAATTATGCTGTCTTCACCAACAATCACATTGTGTGCGATATGGACCAGATTGTCTGTTTTAACCCCGCGCTGAATCCACGTCCGGCCAAAGGTCGCCCGATCGATGGTGTTGCATGCACCGATTTCAACATCATCATCAATTTGAACGATGCCAATCTGTGGGATTTTGTGGTAACGCCCGCTATCCGGTACAAAACCATAGCCGTCACTGCCAATTACGGTACCCGGATGAATCGTTACCCGGCTTCCGATCCGGCAACCGGTCATGATGGTCACATTGGGATGAATTACCACCTTATCTCCGATACTCACCCCGTCCCCGATGAAAACACCATTTTGAATGATCGAATCAGAACCAATCGTCACGCCGTCGCCCACGGTTGCGAACGCACCTATAAAAACCCCATCGCCTGTATGCAGGCCACTGCCCGTGGCGGATCTTTTACTGATACCCGAGGGCGGTTGAACCGCCGGATGGAACAAATCCACCACTCTGGCGAATGCCAGTTGGGGGTTGCTTACACCGATCAGGTTTTTCCCCGGAGCCTTGAATCCCGTGGGGACGAAAAGGGCCCCGGCTCGCGCGTCGTCGATCCGCTTTAAATATTTGCTGCCGCCGGCGCAGGTGATTTGATTAGAATCTGCGGTTTCAAAGGGTGCGACGCCGCTAATTCTTTTCTCCTTTTGGCCAACGGCTTCACCATTGGTTGCCTCGGCAATATCTTGAAGTGTATATTCAGTGGGCACTGTCGACATTTAGGCTTACTTTTTTTTGTTCTTGGCGTACTGGGCATTGTATTTTTTAATGACTTCATCGGTAATATCGATGGTGGTTGGTGAATAGAGCACCCCACGTTTGTCCATAATCAGGAGGTATCCCCCTGATTTACCGATCTCATCGATAATCTCCAGCGTTTCAGATTGAAGTCCGCCCATCAGTTTTTTCTGAACGCCCTGCAACTCCACCTCATATTTTTTCTGCAGGGTTTTAATATCATTGATCTTGATTCTGAACTCACGTTCTTTCTCTTCGCGCATTTCCTTGCTCATCACAAGGGCTTCGCGCTCTATGCGCTTCTTGATTTCCTCGATTTCAGCGCCCTTTTCCTTGAGCTCGACCTCCATCTTTTTACCCTGCGTAGTGATTTCTGCTTTTATCTCTTTTCCGGCGTCTGAATTTTCAAATAAGCGTTGGAACTCTACCACGCCTATTTTTGCCACATCCGCACAAAAGCCTGATCCCCCAACCAAAAAGAAAGCCAAAACCGTCAGGATTATCCATTTGCCTGCAAATCGCATAAATTCCCCTTTCCACGTCTTCATTTTAATTTAGCCACAATATATAACATTTTATAGCTGTTTTAAACAAATGTTTGTTGGGAATGGTTGTCCCAAAGCGTTTTTCAACAGCCTGCTAAAGTGATTTTCGCATCTAGAATGCCCCGCCCATGGAAAATTCCCAATTGACACTGGAATCTTCTCCATACGCTTCTATGGGGTCAAGAATATGGCCGCCTTCAATGCGAATCGGTCCGATGGGCGAAAACCATCGAATGCCGTAGCCGGCAGCCTGGCGCAGCGTACCCAAATCAATCGAATCGCCAGGCCCGAAAACATTGCCGGTGTCATAGAAAACAACACCGACAATGCCCAGATCTTTAAATAAGGGATAGGTGAGTTCAAAGTTGAACTGGACAAAGGATTCCCCACCTTCCTCGGCTATTTGGCCGGCACTGTTCACGGTTCTGATATTGATGTCCTGAAAACCGAAACCACGAATTGAGTTCAACCCCCCCAAATAAAATTTTTCATAATCGGGCAGGAGGAAACCATCCAACTCACTCACATAGCCGGATTTCCCGTGAAGAAAAGTGACCAAACCCTTGTAAATCGGGATGTACCAGCCCAACTCACCCACGACCTTGTTAAAACCGACATCACCGCCCAACCCCGCATAGGTGTAAGTGAGGTTGTGATCCTGACCCTGTGTTGGATTAAAGGCGCGGTCTCTTGAATCATAGGTTACGGCCGTGGTGACGGCGCTGGTGGCGTTTTTTCCTTCCAGTTCCTCGATATTATCTGAGGCATCATCTGTGATTTCGGAAATATCCGTTACATCATATCGATAGGCTAGGGAAGCACGCGTAAAGTCATAAATGGGGTAACTGACTCCCAGTCCCCCACCCATGCTGGTTTTATCGTAGGTGTCAAATTCCCGTCTGGTGCGGTAGAGGTTAATTGTACCGGACAGTGGAATGTCAAACATCCACGGCTCGGTGAAGCTCAGGTTGTACAAATCCGAAACACCGCCGACTTGACCGCTCAGCTTGAGAATATGCCCGCGACCGAAAAGGTTTCTCTGGGAAACCGATCCGGTCACGAAGAAATCGTCCACCGTGCTGTATCCTGCGCCAAAGGTGAAGGTGCCTGTGGGCTTTTCCATGACGTTGATTTTCACATTCATCTTGTCGTCAGCACTGCCTTTGGGTGTATCTACTCTAATGTCCTCAAAAAAATCCAGGCGGGTGAGATTGCGCACACTTCGCTTGAGCCGGCTCCCGCTGTACAGCCCCTGTTCGAATATGCGGAGCTCCCGGCGAATGACTTTGTCCCGGGTGCGGGTGTTGCCGGAGATCTCGATGTTTTCAAAATAGACCTTATCTCGTTTTTGGGCGGAGTAGGTGATATCCACCAAGAGGTTCTCGGAATCTTCCTTCGTCAATGGGGAAATCTCAGCGTAGGCAAAACCTGCATTAGCATAGAGATCGGTCAGCCAAAGGACATCCCTTCGGACGGTTTCCCGGTTGAAGAATGGCTCTTTGAAAATCTGAAGTCCGGGCATCAACCGCGCCCTGGGGAGGATCAGGTCTCCATCCACGTCAATGGTGCCCACTTTGAACCGCTCGCCCTCTTCGATTTTAAAGGTGATAAATATCCATTTGTCCTCGAAGTCGACCACCGGATCGGCGACTTTGGCATGGATGAACCCTTCGGTGTGATAGTAAGCCATGAGGCGGGCAGCATCTTGACCCAGATCTTCTCGATTAAATTCTCCGGAAGAAGTGATCCAAGAGAAAAAACCCTTTTCCGATGTGCCGATGAGCTTTTTCAACTTTTTGTCCGAGAAGGTGCGGTTACCCTGGAAGGTGATTTCTTTAATCTTTATTTTTTCCCCTTCCTCAAAAACAAATTCAATATCCGCCTGGTTATTATCCCTGTCGTTAATGGTGTAGGTAATTTTTATATTGTGATAGTTCTTCTCCTTATACATGGCCTGAAGCTGCTCGATGTTGGATTTGATCGTAAAGATGTTCAAGATGGAACCCGTGCTGATGCTTAAGTTTTCTCGAAGCTTTTCATCCTTGAATACATGGTTTCCGCTGAATGAGATTTTTCGAATGGTTGGCTTTTCCTTGACATGAAAAACGATCAATTTCCCGCCTTCGCTCTCTTCAGCTTCAACGCGAATATCTTCAAAATAACCCATTTTATAGATACTTTTCAAGTCTTTGGAAAGCTCGCCGGCACGTAATACATCGCCGGCTTTGACCCGGATCACCCGTTCGATGGCATCTGCTTCGATCCGTTTATTCCCGACGACCCGAACGCCAGTGATTATTTCCCGACGGAACAGCTGGCCGGACAGTTTTTCTGCCGCTTTTTTGGCAATCGACCTCAGGTTTTCCATGCCTGAGCCTGACTCGTAAATGGAGAACACCGGTTTGGTGCCCACCGTCTCTACCATGTTGATGTCAAGGCTGATGTCGTTGCCGATTCGTGTCATGCTCCCCCAGACCACACTGTCTGCCCCGGCGTTCAGGCCAAATTGTTTCAGGGTGTCTACATCGGATGTGACCGCTAAAGCGGCGGCGGCTTGCGCCTGATCAATTTCAACAGGAACCGCACCTTCTGTTTGCAGGTGCTCCTTAATGACTTTCGGTATGTCTTCGGTCAGGTAGGAGAGGCTCTGACTGGCATGAATTTCAAAAGGCAACACCAACACATGAACCGTTTCAATGGCAGCGGCGGTGCGGGTGATGAGGAAAAGGGAAAAAAACAGCACTGGAATATATCGCCTCAACGTCGAATCCCCCTGATCAATAGCGGTCTCATCACCATTTAATTCGTACCGGAATCGGTCGGTGTTTAAAAAATAGCTTACCAGCGGCAAACACAAGGTCGCTTTTGAAGGTCTTCATTTCTCGCATGCCAGGACTGCAAAACCCTAAAAATTATATAAATTCTTGTAGCGCTCCGTTGGCGATGGTTACCCGCCGGGACACCAACGCCGCAAGCTCCATGTTATGGGTGACCACAACCAACGCCATTCCCATTTCCTGGTTCAATTCCATCAGCAGGGTGTGGATGTGGTCACTATTTTTTCGATCCAGATTACCCGTTGGTTCATCTGCAAGAAGAATGGCCGGTCGCAGCACTAGCGCCCGGGCCAGGGCCACGCGTTGCTGCTCGCCGCCGGATAATTCCCTGGCCCGATGGGTCAACCGATCTTTCAGGCCAACCCGAACCAGGATCGCCTCGGCAGCCTCCGTTGCCGTTTTTTTTCCTGCACCGCCGATCAAAGCCGGCATCATGGCGTTCTCCAGAGCCGAAAATTCGGGTAACAGATGGTGAAACTGAAATACGAAACCAATAGCCCGATTGCGAAAACGGGCCAGTCGGCTATCATCCAACATCAGTACATCTTTTCCCGAATATTCCAGAATGCCGGTATCCGGTCTGTCCAACGTTCCGAGAATGTGAAGGAGGGTGGATTTGCCGATGCCCGATGCCCCCACGATGCCTATTGTTTCCCCGAGATCGAGTTTAAAGGCCAACTGGCTGATTACCACGATACGGGCCCCACTGTGGTTATAGATTTTGCTGATTCCTGAAGCCTGAATCAAGGGGGTTCCGGGTGGAGGTTGGTCGCTTATTTCCACCCGTTTTTTCCCTTCGTTGTTGTTATCCATGACGGATGGCCTCGACCGGATCGATGCCGGCTGCCTGACGGGCCGGATAAAGGGTTGCCGCAAAGCAGATGATCAGTGCACACAGTGCAATCAACAGGACGTCCGATATCTTCAGATTAACAGGTAACGTATTGATATAGTATATATCTGCCGGTAGCTGAATAAAGGAATAGCGCTTTAAAAGGGTACACAAAACCAATCCCGCTGATGTCCCCAGCACCGTTCCCACCAGGCCGATCATCAGGCCTTTGATGACAAAGATCCGGCCGATGGACCTGGCTGTTGCACCCATGGCTTTTAGAATAGCGATATCCTTTCGTTTTTCCATAACCATCATGACCAGAGATCCTGCAATATTGAATGCGGCAACCAGAACGATAAGGGCAAGGATGATAAACATGACGGTTTTTTCCAGCCGAAGGGCTGAAAACAGGTTGCGGTTCATCTGCTTCCAGTTCTCTATGGCGTAGCCACTGTCCACCACCCGTTCAATCGCCTTGGAAACCGCTTTGACCCGATCCATATCCTGGAGGCGAATCTCGATGCCACTGACAGATGTGGGCATTCGGAGAATCTTCTGGGCCTGCTTCAGATCGACGAAAGCAAGCGTCCCATCAAATTCATACATCCCGGATGCGAACAGGTCGGCCACCTCAAATTTAATCATGGCGGGGATATGGCCGGCCGGTGAAAGCATTCCCCGTGGCGAGATCATGTATACCGTGTCACCGCGGATCACACCCAGGCTGGCTGCCAGTTCTTTGCCCAAAATGATGCCGGGCAGTCGATGTTTTCCGCCTGATGCCTCTTTCGCGAGAGCGCGCGTCAGCAACCGGCTGGTATCCACGCTGTCGATGCTGATTTTTCCCTGGGCTGCCTCAATGCCTTTCAAAATAGCGCCGGCCGCCCTTGTTGTCGTACGAAGGACCACCTGAGTGGTTATAAAGGCCGATGCGGTTTGGATTTCTTCAATCGGTTTCATCCTTGTCAGAATCTGTTTGTAGTCGCTAAAGACCCCCTGCTTTTTGTTGAGCACCAGGTGTGGACGGATTCCCATGATCCGCGATTTGAGATCGTTTTCAAACCCGGCCATGACAGCGATGACCACGATCAGTGCCATTACCCCCACGGTTACCCCGGAAATGGAAAGCACGGTGATCAGCGAGATAAAGGCCCGCTTCTGGCGGGTCCTGAGATAACGCCCTGATACAAATGTCACAAATGACATGGCATTCCCGGTGATGGCTGAGTTTGAACCGCGATAGCGAGCGAACTGGAAATAGATTTTCATCCTTAAGGTGCAGCGCAGCACTGCCGTTTTAGGCAGAACATCCCCTGCGGCTTGCCGCGGCGAGGCTCCAATGCTCTCCACGACCGTTTTTACCCGATTCTACTGAAAATGGATCAATTGTCCGTTTTTGAAACCCCTGTCCGCGGCTTCATGTGGGGGAACAGGATGACCTCTCGGATGGACGGGGCATCGGTCAACAACATTACCAGACGATCGATACCAATGCCCTCACCGGCTGTTGGCGGCATGCCATACTCCAAGGCCTCAATATAATCGTCATCCATGAAGTGGGCTTCGTTGTCGCCGGCTTTTCGATCTTCCACCTGCTGCAGAAATCTTCCCCGCTGGTCTTCCGGGTCGTTGAGTTCGGAAAATCCATTGGCGATTTCCCGGCCGGCGATGAACAATTCAAACCGCTCGGTCAGGTCCGGATGGGCGTCGCTTCTTCTGGCCAGCGGCGAGACTTCCGCCGGGTAGCCGGTAATAAAGGTCGGCTGGATCAACCTGGGTTCAACAAGGGAATCGAACAGCTTGGTGATCACTTTTCCCAACCGACCTGTTTTTGTGACCGTAATGCCCTTTGACTCGGCAAATTCAAGCAACCGATCTTTGTCGTTTAGCAAGGACGGATCGACTCCGCCGATCTGCTCCAGTGAGTCAAACAGGGAAATCCGTTTCCAGGTGTCCCCCAATTCGATTTCATTGCCCTGATAGTTAATGACGGTGCCGCCGGTTATCGTTTGAGCGATTTGCGCAAACATCTGTTGTGTGAGGTCCATTAAATCTTCATGCGTGGCATAGGCCTGGTAAAACTCAACCATGGTGAACTCCGGGTTGTGCTGGGTGGAGACACCCTCGTTTCTGAAGTTACGGTTGATTTCAAAAACCCGTTCAAACCCGCCGACCACAAGGCGTTTGAGATAAAGTTCCGGAGCGATGCGCAGATAAAGGTCCATGTTCAGTGCATTGTGGTGGGTTTTAAAGGGAGTGGCCTCGGCACCTCCCGGGATCGGTTGCATCATGGGCGTTTCGACTTCCAGAAAATCCCGGGACAGGAAAAAGGTTCGCATGGCCTGGATGGTCTGGCTGCGTTTGATAAAAATATCCTGAACATCCGGGTTCATGATCAAATCAATGTAGCGCTGTCGGTAACGCTTTTCCGGATCTTTAAGTCCATGAAACTTCTCAGGAAGCGGTCTGGTGGACTTGCAGACAAGATGAATCCGGGTGGCAAGAATGGACCATTCGCCGGTTTTGGTGCGAAACAGGGTGCCCGCAATCTCAACGAAATCACCGACGTCAAGACGTTTAAACAGGTCGTATGGCTGATCCCCCACCCTGTCCTTGCGCACATAGGCCTGCATGAGGCCGGTTCGGTCTTTGAACCGGACGAAGGCGGATTTTCCGAAACGGTTAATGGCCATCATCCGTCCAGCCACGCTGAACTGAGAAGAATCCTCTTGCTGATCATCCGAAAGGTGTTGAATATGGCCCTGGACATCCCTGACAGTGTGGCTGACGGCCAAGCCGTTAGGGAACAGATTGACTCCGTCTGCCCTAAGGCCGTCTGCTTTTTCTTTTCGCTTGCTCAGCAAGTCTTTGGCGTTGTCCATGATAACCCCGATTGATATTGGTTCCGAATCTATTTTTCTAATTGGTGGATGCCGTTCGGCTTCTGTCGATTTCTCTTTCATGGGGAGCATCTTTCATCGGTGTTTGTTTGATCCCGTGACGAGCGCCCCACCGAAAAATGGTAAACCACTTCTGCTATCTTATTTGGTGGGTGGTGTCAAGGATAGGGCCTTGCTGGCGATTCGCGGCGAGTGGTTAAACAGGGGGGGGATCGGGGTTTACATCATCTTTCATCCTTTTGATGAACCCAGCCAGGTTTGGACTCTCGGGCCAAAGGGATTCGACTGCGGCAGCAACCGGTAATTTCGATTGTTGCCATCAAAACTGGTGTCTCTGTGCCAATACGCGGGATAACCACAACCGCCGAGCCAGGCGTGGATCGATGTGGGGTTATACCGCAAAGATTCCAGGCGGGCCACGGACGCATTCAGTTCCGGGTTTCTTTTAATGTTTTTTAATATAAGGATTTTGGGAGACGGTTTCGGGTTGCGTCAACGCATCAGCTGGCGTGCCCGGTTGAGAACCGGACATTGGGTTAATGATTGATAACGGACGGAATCAAGGGTTCGGTAACCGTTGACAGGGGTTCAGCAGCAGCCCGCGTCACCGCAGCCGCATCCGCCGGTGGAACAGTCGGAGCCACATCCACCGTGCTGTTGCGTCGCGGTTTCGTTGATTCCCACCACCTCGATTTTGAACGTCAGGGATTGGCCGGCTAAGGGGTGATTCAAATCGAAGGTCACTTTTTGGTCATCGATACTGTCAACCCGGGCCGGGATCTGCTGCCCCTGGGGCGTGCTCAGCATTAAGGTCTGGCCTACCTCAGGTTCCATTCCTGCTGGAATATCGGACTTTGGGAAGTCCTGCATCCGGCTGTCATCCCGATGACCATAGGCTTCTTCCGGGGAGAGGGTGAAGGTCTTGGTTTCGTTGAGCGACATACCCACGATCGCTGATTCAAAACCGGGAACCACAGTGCCTGAACCCATCTGAATTTCCATGGGCTGGCGACCTTCGCTGGAATCGAATACTTCCCCATTGCCCAGTGTACCGGTGTAATCAACGCTCACGAACAATCCGCTATCAACTTTTTCCATTGAAAACTCCTTTATTGTAAAATGAATTAATCCAGTCATAATTGGGACGAATCATATAAAGTCAAGGTATTTTCCAAGTGGCGTGCAAGGGCGCAGCCTGCTTTCCTACACCAGACGACAGTGTTTAAGTCTTCTTGACAGGACCCTGATTTGCTGTAAATTCAAGAGTCAATACCACCAACTGCCGGGAGGAAAAACATGCGAATCGAAAAAGACGCGATGGGGGAAATGCAGGTTCCCGAAAACGCCTGGTATGGCATCCATACGTCCCGTTCCATAAAAAATTTCAATGTTTCCGGTGAATCGTTGCCCCTGGCGATCGTTCACGCCATCGTGCATTTGAAAGCGGCCTGCGCCGCCGCTAACGAACAGCTCGGGCTTCTCGATCAACATCGATCCCAGGCGATTCGCAAGGCCTGCGCAACGATTCTCACCGGTGCGCACGATGACCAGTTTCCCATCGATGTCTTTCAGGCCGGATCCGGTACCTCCACCCAGATGAATGTCAACGAGGTGATCGCCAACCTGGCAGTCGTGCAAATGGGCGGGCAGCTCGGGGACAGGAAGATGATGCATCCTAACGATCACGTGAACAAGGGGCAATCAACAAACAATATTTTCCCTTCGGCCATTCGGTTGGCCGGTGTTCAGCTAAGTTACCGGTTGGAAGCGGCACTCGACGCTTTGATTGCGTCAATCGCCGATAAGGCCGGCCAGTTTGCCAGGGTGGCCAAAAGCGGCCGCACTCACCTTCAAGATGCGGTGCCGATTACCTTGGGCCAGGAGTTTGACGGATATGCCCGTGCCCTGGAAAAAGCCAAGGCACGCGTCGCCGCCGCCGGTGAAAACCTGCTCGAAATTGGCGTCGGGGGGAATGCGGTAGGAACCGGGATCAATACCAAACCTGCTTTTCGATCCCATATTGTAGCGTTGCTCAATGATTCCACCGGCCTTTCATTCCAAGTGGCCCAAAACGGTATCGAAATCACCCAGTTTATGACGGATATGGGGCAGATGTCCGCGGCCCTTCGATTGTTGGCTCTGGATCTACTCAAGATTGCCAACGACTTGCGGCTGTTGGCTTCAGGACCCAATACGGGGCTTGGCGAAATAAGACTGCCGGCAGTGGAGCCGGGCTCTTCCATCATGCCTGGCAAGGTTAACCCCAGTATTTGCGAGGCCGCCAACATGGCCTGCATCCAGGTGGTCGGGTATGATGCCGCCGTAGCCATGGCCTGCGGGCTTGGTCAATTGCAGCTCAACACACATATGCCGCTGATCGGCAACAATTTGGTCAAGTCGTTCAACATACTGATGCGCACCTGCACCATGCTGGATGAAAAATGTATTCAGGGCGTTGTGGCGGATGAGGAAAAATGCCGAAAGCATTTCGAAGCCAGTGCGGGCTTGGCCACTATTTTGAACCCGGAATTGGGTTACGACAGGGTCGCGGCCTTGGTCAAGGAGGGACTGGCCAGCGGTAAAAACCTGAAAACCCTGGTGCTGGAGAAGCGCCTCATGTCTGAAGGCCAATTGGAACGACTGCTGGCCGGCGCCTTCGGCCCGAACCTCTGATCCCGGCACTCCGCTCAAAGGGCGCGGGGCGCTGCAGGATATGGATCCCGGTCCGCTGATGGCGACGGTGGCCAAGGCGGCCCTTTTCGTCCGGCGCAATTGTGACGTCGTACCGGTCCTGCAGAAAGCTTTTTCAATGGCCGGGGAAGGGGTTCCCGGGCCGGTATGCCCTGCGATTTTCGCATGGATTACGGCCGGGCCCTGGGCCCGGGAGCTCGCCTCGTTGCCGCCAACCGCAGCAAACACGACTTGAACCGCGATAGCGAGCGCATTCCTCGCCGCTTGTCGGAGCGAAGCAGCGATCCCGAGCATCGGGGCGGCGGGGTTAGCGAGGGAACTGAAAATCGATTTTTATCCTTACGGTGCTGCGCAGCACTGCCCTTACAGGCAGAACATTCCCCGCGGCTTGCCGCGGGGAATGTTCAATTTGAACCGCAAAACCGACGTGGCCCTCCATGCCGACCCGTTCCTGTCTATAGTGGCCCTTGCTCGAGAGACGACTGTACGAGATGGAAACCACCGCCGATCGTCACCATCTCAATGCCAATCAATGCGATCTGACAAGGTGTGGAAAAGATCCCGTGCGCCATAACCCATAGGGATTTATGCGGTCAGGCGCTTGTCGAACAATTCACGGTTTTCTTTCAGCATGCTGCCGGACATGAGATCCGCCATGGCGCTCTGATAGTGCTTCAGGTCGATCCCGGGGATCATCCGGTGGCGATGGATCTCCGCAAGCACGGCCATGTTCTGCATGCGGATGTCCGGCAGATCCTCATGGAATACGGAGATGACTTGAATGCCACGCGCACGGCAGAGTTCCTGGACGTCACTCTCAGCGACCTCCGCCGTTTCGTTCAATCGGACGGAGAGCGGTTGCCACACCGTGTTGTAGTAAATTAGACACCCCTTGTCCTTCAGGACGGTTCCTGCCGCCCGCAGGGCTTCGTGCCGCTCCAGCGAAATCACCAGGTCCGCCTGCCCGGCGGGAACCAGTGGTGAGAAGACGTTTTCTCCGATGCGGATCTGGGACACGACGATTCCGCCTCGCTGGGCCAGTCCGTGGGTGTCCACGCTTTTTACCGGGTGGCCGCCGTGATCCGCTGCCCTCAGGATGACTTCACTGATCAGGCCGATACCCTGGCCACCCACACCGGTCAGATAGATATTGAAGGCCCTCATGCGTCAACCCCTTTACCCTTTTTACCGGCCGGGGCGATGGCTTTGGTCGGGCAGGTTTGGATGCAGGAACCGTCGCCGATGCAAAGATCGGTGTTGATGGTGACATTGCCCTCGGTGTCCCGCGTGAAGGTGGGGCAGCCGAAGGTTTCGATACAGGTGTGGATCCGCTCGCAAACCCTCTGGTCGATCGTCACATGCTTCTGCTGATAGGTGGGATTTTTTCTTTGCTCACGGGTGAACTTGAGCATGCAGGGGTGCCGGGCGATCACCACACTGAATTCGTCGATGGCGATCATTTCGGTCACCCGTTCGGCCAGTTTGGCCTGCTGGTAGGTATCCACCTCGGCGATGTGCTTGACCCCTAACCCTTCCAGCACCTGGCGGACGGGTATCTTGTCCGTCACCTCGTTGAAGTTCCTCCCGCTGGCGGCATGGTCCTGGTGGCCGGTCATGGCTGTCGTGCCGTTTTCCATGAGAATCAGCGTGATGGGGTGCCGGTTGAATATCGCATTGATGATGCCGGGTAAGGCGGCATGAAAGAAGGTCGAATCACCCATAAAGGCGACAACCTTGCGGCTGGTGTTGAACAGACGCAAACCACTGGCCATGGCCGTCGATGCGCCCATGCACATGAGGAGTTGGCCCATCTCGTATGGCGGCAGAAAGCCCAGGGTGTGGCAGCCGATGTCCGCCACGGTGATATCCGTGGGGGCAAGGGCCTGTTTAATGGCGTGAAAGGCGCTGCGGTGGCCGCATCCCGGACACATCTGGGGTGGCCGATGGGGCGCCGGGTCCTCCGCTTCTAAAGTCGCTGCCGCTTGAACCATATCCGGCCAGGTGGCGGACAGCACATGACGAACCTTGTCCGGCGTATATTCACCGATCCAATCCTCCGGCCGCGTTTTGCCGATAATCTTCACCGGAAGCTTCAGATCAAAAGCCATGGCCTTGATCTGGTTTTCCACCAGGTCGTCCAGTTCTTCGAGAACTTTGACCTCCCGGTGGCTGGAGAGAAAACGGACGATTGTCTTCCGGGGCAGGGGATGGACATAGGCCAGCTTCAGGATGTCCGGCTTGGCTGCTGCGCCATCCAATTCGTCCATTAGTGAAAGAAAAGGCAATCCCATGGTGATGACGCCCCGCGCGGTGTTGCCGTTATCAACGACACGATTAAGCGCAGTTTCTTCGGCCCGCTGGCGGACCTGTTCCAGTCTGGCCATGGATGTGCGTTTCATCTCGATGGCCTGGGTGGTGAGGGGAATATAAGGACCGTTGGACGGATCGAATTGGGGGGTGTCGTCCGGCTCTACCGGATTCCAGGCGCCGAAAGTCACCCTTTCCTTGGCGTGGCAGACGTGGGTGGTGAGCCGCAGAATCACCGGCATGCCTTGCGTCTGGGACAGGCGGGCAGCTTCACGATAAAAATGATAGACTTCAGCCGGATCTGCCGGTTCGAGCATCGGGGTGTAGCTCATATGGGCGTAGTGGCGGTTGTCCTGTTCGTTCTGGGATGAGTTGGCACCCGGATCGTCTCCCAGCACCACGACCAGGCCGCCGATGATATTCATCAGGCTCAGTTGGACAAAGGTGTCCGCCGCCACATTGAGGCCGACGCTCTTGAAAAACACCGTAGACAGGTGACCGTTGACCGCCGCCCCGTAGGCCAGCTCTATAGCGACTTTTTCGTTGGTGGAGAATTCGAAGTAAAAAGGTCGGTCGTTCTTGGGGATGGACTGGATGGCCAAGGCGATTTCCGGTGTCGGGGATCCGGGATAGGAACTGACGACCCGGGTGCCGGCTTCCACCATGGCACGGACGATGGCCGTGTTTCCCATGACAATCTCTGAAAAGGCATCGCGTCTGAGCAGCATGTCTCCCATTTTTTTCATGGTGCTTCTCCTGAGGGGAACCGTGATTGTCTGCAGAACTGATGAATGGTCGTCAACCGGGTAGACTGAGAAAACGATTGCGGACGGATTTTTTTATGCCGGGCATCGGTTAACCGGCTTACACTCGTTACTCTATGATCGCCGGCGCGACTTGTCAATTTACCTACGGAAGTCAACGCCTGGTAGCGTTGGTCAGGTGACCGGCCGGCGGCGGATGGGCATGGTCATGCACCGGGCGCCGCCGCCGCCGCGGGGCAGTTCCGATCCATCCAGAGTGATGGCGCACCGCTCCAATTCGGCAAGTTGCCGTCGGCCGGTGATAATGTCGTCGGCGGGAATGATCTCGAAACCGTTTTTATTCATTTCCTCCATGGTATGGACGTTGCGGGCGTACCCCACCACTTTGCCCGGGGCCAGGGCAAAGAAATTGGCGCCGGAATGCCACTGCTCCCGCTCCTGGACCCACAGATCTTCTTTGCCGCCACAGCATACCGGTGTCAAGTCCATGCCTAAACCCCGCAGCGCATCCATGAGCCCTTTTTCCTCCTGTATACTGGTGACACGACCGTTTTCGATGAGGATATGGATGGTCTGGTACTTACTGGGCCTGAGCATGAGCGGTTCGAACAGCATGCAGTGGTTTCGGTCCAGGAGGGTGAAGACCATGTCCAGGTGAATGAACGATTCCGGGCGGTGGGGCAATTCCTGGACCAGGAGGTGTCGCTTGCGGTCTTTTTGGGCCTTGAGTCGTTCGATGATGAAATCGATGCCCTGGGTGGAGGTGCGGCTGCCGTTGCCGATGACCAGGATATCGTTACGGGCCACCAGCACGTCACCCCCTTCAACAGTGGCGGCCATGTCCGGATGTTTTTGTGCCAGGGGGTTGACCGTGTTGACCGAAAACCGGGGGCTGTGATTGAAGACGGCTTCCATGATGATGGATTCCCGGGCTCTGACCGGTTTGGCCATCCGGCCGATGAGAATTTCGCCCATGATTGCCATGGCCGCATCGCGGGTGAAGAAAAAGTTATGCAGCGGAGGCAGGCAAAACCGCTCTTTGGAAAGAAAGCGGGTCAGGTTGTCCCGCGGTTGAACCACCCCTTCGATGAGTTGACGGGCAAGCGTTT
>RCNF010000970.1_pt1 | contig 14970 bp, 19 predicted proteins | sample 2041311 | NCBI WGS metagenome assembly RCNF01 (sample SAMN09708228, study PRJNA481090) | Marine sediment metagenome, whole genome shotgun sequencing project. | biome: marine sediment; feature: ocean; material: sediment; isolation source: Sewage treatment plant 2 marine sediment (STP2) ... | reverse complement strand
TCTACGGTGTCAACGAATTGCGTCAACTCGTCAGCCGTCATGCCGGACGCGTACAGGCCACCGACTATCGCCCCCATGCTCGTGCCGGCCACAAAATCTACCGGTATCTGCAGTTCGTCGAGCACTTTTATGACGCCGACGTGCGCGGCGCCCCGCGCACCACCGCCGCTTAGGACCAGGCCGACGGTTGGCCGAGCACTCGGTTCATTCTCTTGAGAGTTTGTATTTTCTGAAGCAAACACGGCCGATATACATGCGCCGAGAATCAACAAGGTGCGGCAAATAGTAAAAATTTGGCGTTCCATCTACACTCCCTCGATCCAAGCCAAGCGTTTCGCCGACGAATGGGTGCTATTTTCAACCGCACCCGGCCAAGTTGCCATCGAGGACAAGTGTGTCGCTATTTGAATACCTAACAATATCATTCTCTTTAGTTCTTTCCTTTGGGGTGATACGCATCATAGCGGCATTGCCGGTGATACTGGACAAGTCACGACGTGACTGGATCCACTCTGCATGGACCGCCTACACGCTTCTGGCTCCATCATGGATGTGGTGGAATATGTGGTCTTACCACACCGTTTCCTGGAACTACTTTTCCTTTCTCTCCATTCTGGCAGCACCTGTTCTTTTTCTGGTTCAGGTTACCGCTTTGGTACCGACGGACACTGCTGCTGTCACCTCATGGCGTGATTACTTCGAGGCCCAGTCCGGCCTGTTTTTCGGTGCCAGTGCAGCCTGGTGGCTGCTCGCGATCGGCAATAGCTGGCTCCTGCTCGGAGTCCCACTAACGAGCCCCACACGATTAATCTACGTCGGCGTTTTGGGCGGCTTCCTGTGCGCGACCTTGTGGCCATCACGTCGACTGCATGCCGCGCTCGCGATAATTGTGTGGGTGTCTATTTTCCCGGTTATGGGCACATTCTTTCTCACTCCGGATCGTGTCGGGGTGATGCCCTAGGCCATCATCGCGACTGATCATTACCTTTTCAGGTTGAGTTCAAACCGAACTTGAACGGCTTCAGAAAGCTGCCCCGGTTACAACCGACAGGACAAGCCCGATCACGAGTATGGCTTCAATCCCATGCAAAATAATCGCGAACCAGATACTCCGGAAACGTCTGGAAGGCCAGGTATAGGCCAAACTCGAAAGTATGACTTTTGGAATTCTCAATGGTGAATCCAGATGAAGGAAGCCGAAAAGTACGGCATTGGCCACCCAATCCCATTTACCGAAAACGCCCCTCATTTTGGGCAACAACACCCCTCGGAAAAGAAGCTCTTCGCCCAACAAGTAATTGAAAATACAACTTACTATCGCAATTCCCAGCAACCACCACGCCCCGACAAACGCAGGGTCTACAATTTGCTCAATATCGATGCTGGCAGGAAGTGTCAGAAGGCTTGGAAAGAGCCATGCGACCGCTGAATCAATGGAATCACCAATGCCCAATTCAATCAGGAAGACAAAAACGAAGGCGGGTAGCAGCCACCAGAAAAGTTTGGCCTTTGGCTTCCCATTACCTGGGTCGATGGGCATGTTCAACCAAATACGTTCTCGAACGGCTGTCCACCGTAGTGTGCCAAGATCACTGTAGATGAGGAGCAGGGATACAACGAATTGCCAGATGTAGCCTCCGATAATCAACAACCAGATAAGGATAGTCGGGTTCAAGCTCAGGTGCGGAATCAGTTTGGGGGCAACAACAAAAATAAGCACCGGCATAGGCAGCGCTACTACTGCCCAGATACCGAGAATTTTCGCAAGCGAATATTGAGGGCTCGATTGAGCTGCAGTTGGACGGGTCAAAATCTGTCAGTACTTATATAAAGCTTTGGACGTCGCAACTGTAGATTGGGGTCATAGCAACTAATCCTGCTCATTTCGTCGCTGTCGTGATTCAGGTCGGTCAATTCGGTCATGTCTGCTTTCGAACCGGGCTGGTCCTGTGGCGGCGAAGCTCACGCCGCTCGATGCCCGCGTCTTCGACTGTTTCGGTCGATGCACAGTATTGCGTATGCGCTGCGCGGCCGCGGCGCCGAAAAGCCTTCTCCACACTCTCTACATAACTGCTGGACACCACGACCGGTTTTTCCGGCTTCGCGCGCTCGAAGCGAGCAATCGCCTCATCCAGGCCAACAAATGCGAACACTTTTCCCTTGCCCGGTCGCGGTCCAATCCGGTCGCTCACTTCACGCAGTTCATAGTTGCGCTCACGTTGCATCAAATCCTTCTTCTGCCTCTCGTTGATCCGCATCAGGCAGCCGTTTACCGACGTGCTGGCCTCGTCGTCTTCGACAATGTTCAGGAAGGCGACGAACGCACTCGGCCGATTTCCGTCAGTCTCAACGTAATACTTGTAATTCGGCAGGTCGACCTCGTTGTCCATGGCGACGTTCCAGGTGCGCCGGTAGCCGCGCAGGTGGGCGATCGGAAAGTCATCCGCTGTCCAGTCCTCCAGCTTGAGGCTGGATGCTGCCGACTCGGGGTCCACGAGCGAGCCATAGGCGAAGATCCAAATCGGATCCGCGGCAGGCGAGATGGCCTCGCTGGCCACCGCTTCGGCGTCGAAATGACGGCGAACGTCCTTCGGCCTGACAAGACGCCGCCACCAGGACCCGCGGGCGGCAGTGTAGTTCGGGACAACGTCGTGAAAGTCGCAGGCGACGAAACCTCCCGCTTCGATATGGTACCGGTGTTCCTGTGCCGCCGCGAGATTCAGGTCCGCCGTGGTGCCGGAAATATGGACGACGAGCGACTTAATGTCGATGCGGCTGTCCGGCTTCGCAGGGTCGGCAATAGTCATTTTTTCGACGACGCCCGTCTCAGAAACCTGCTCTGTCTCAAGACCAAACGCTTGCATGTCGACGTGGAAGCGTAGCGGTATAAACGGCTCCGCCAGTGGGAAAGACTGACGCGCAGGTCCCAGCGGGATGTTCTTGATAATGGTGGCGCTGGTTATCGCCCGGGCAATGACCCGCCGTTGTATCGTTTCGATGGTCGTCGGGCTGTCATTGAGAAAACTGAAAGTAATAACTTGTTGGCCGTAGCGGTCACGGCGCACGTTCGCCGTCTTCTTGAAGTGGTAGCGACCGCTTGGATTCAGGATAAGGGCTACAAAGTAAGAAACCAGAACACCGAAAAACAGTATCGACAGCAGTATCTGCAGGTAGGAGATTGCATCGGAGGCCCACTGCGGCTGCACCCAGCAGCCTTGGTCGTCGCTCGCGAGCGTGGCGAAGGCCAGGAATGAGCGCTTGAGGCAGGTCGCAACGTCCCCAGCTTCGAGTGGAAGCGGGTGCATTGCCAGCAGAGCGCCGGCGAAGATCGCCGTCACCAGTGCGATGGCCAGCGTGATTTTCAGCGCGAACAGCGGCCAGGACTTGCTGGTCCAGGCTACGATCCAAAGTCGTCTAAGCAGCAAAGTCGTCCCCCATTCGCGGGCATGAAGCTTCAGTTCAGGGTGCTAAAGGACCTTCGGTTCCCGCGTTGCAGTTCGATCTGGAACCCGGCCCCCAGCGCGAAAATTATCAGGTCTACGTCGCCGGAGAATAGTACAAACTGTCGGTCTTCAATCACCTGGGATAGCGTCAGCATCAGGGTCCGTTTTGGGTCACTTGCAACCTCTCAGCATTCTAGCAGCCCAGAGGCGGCTTTCGGCCGAGGCTGTGTAAAAACTCCGAAGCGGCCTCGTGTCTTCGAGCATGCGCCACGCAAGAATTTGGCCTGAGTCGTTCCGCTTCGCGTGACGGGTGTCGTGTCGAGGCGCTCACGCAAAGTGATGCCAAATTCCAGCATGATTCTCGGTCGTCTATGCTAGAGGCGTTTTTACACAGCCTCGGTCAGAAGCAGCCGCTGATTCCAGCGGTCAAGCGAGCTTTGGGGGCGTTTGTTGGTTTTTCCAATCGAGCCACTTCCGATTTGGCGTACGCCGCTTGTCAAAAAAGCTGTTCTGATTGAAAGTGCTCCAGACTAAGTTGAATATCGCGTGTCCGATTGGATCGTGTTTCGAATCTGGCATGTTTTTTCGACTTCCGGAAATCGCACCAAGGATGCCGTCACGCGCGCTTTCTTGGACAATGCGTGCTTCGTCCTCTGGCAACCCGAACCTGGAGATCAACGTTGTTTGAATCTTCCTTTCTGGTGAGTGACTCTCGATGGCGGTGAGCAACCATTTCGCAAGGTCGCTCTCCAGATGATCACGTTCAGTAGGTTTTTCCATGTCTATCCTCCGATTCTCCAACCGGCTGCTCTAGGTCAGTAGCAGTCGCTCATAAGTTTACCAGCCCAGGCGCTGCTTACAGCCAAAAGTGGACAGCACCTGACTATTTGGCAACTCAATGTACGATGGCTCTTGAGCGATCGCTAAAGAACAAAGCGGCTACAAATTACCGGACGCAAAAAATGTGTAATATTACTTCGGCATCTCGTTCTTCATAATTCCGGAGACAAAAATGAAAACAATCTGGATAGCACCAATTTTCGGTGCAGCCTTCTTTCTTCTTGCCTGTAGTGCATCGTCACCGACGGCTTTCGCGGCGACGTCGAAACTCCAGCAGTCTTTTAACGATACAGACTTTGAGTTGAAATCGTGCGAGCTCAAGATCGATCGCACGGTGATTTGTAAAATGACCGTTCACAACCACTACACCGACAAGCGCATCGAGATAGACAGTAGGATTACGGTTCAGGACGGCCTCGGCAACGAATACCCGGTTACGTCCGGTGGCTTTGGCAGTCCGTCCACGGGCTCGAAGTGGAGTCAGATCGCCGTGGCAGATAGCACGTACAACGTATACGTTGTCGCACCCAACATCAGTTCGCAGGCAACCAACGTTCGCGCTGTCGTGTTTCCACGGCTGTTGGTCCGGTCCGCCCAGGGCCAAACAATCGGCTATCGTGACGCTGTCGTATTTTCCCGGCCGCCGATGGTCGAAGTCGCGGCTGATACTGACTCGGCGCCAGCGCCAGACACGCCCCCCGCGGCAGTGAAAGTAGTATCAGACAATGCGATGCCGATCGCCGTTGACGATTGGCAGGTCGTTGGTCTCTGGAGTTACGACGCCGAAGACGGTCAGCACGTCCCCGCCCAAGGATTCGTGATGCGCGCACAAGCGGGTGCTGGCGTCGGCCAGGCGTGGCTAGCCCGTCTCGAGCTTAAGAATCACGACCAGCTCCACGAACGCCACCGAGCGCTGTGGCCGGTCATGATCCACATCGAACAGCGAAAAGTCTGTGCCGATTATCCGGACTATCCCACTTACCCGGTGTTCATTGATTTACCAGGCATCGACGAGGACGCTATATATACGGTGTCGGAATGTAAGGCTAAGTAGAGGGACGAATTGATGTTGAAGAGAACTCACGTGCGGATCGCGTTCTTAGTGATGATTGCAACGGCGCTATTGGGCGCACCTATTTCCGCTAGTAGTCAGGCAGCAGATCAACAGGAAGTTCAGCAGATGCACCAACAAGCAGGGAGGTGTCAGACAGATCTTGCGTGCTTCGAGGCATGCAAAAGTGCGTTTGAGCAGCGTGACTCGACCGAGTATCGGGGGCTGGCCGACAAATGCAATGAACTGTACACGGTATTTGCGCAGCGACGTGACCAGGCTAATGCTGACTCGTTAGACGGTTCGATTCTAAAAGACGGGTATAGCTGGATGGCGGATGTTGACGCTGTAGTTAGCTCCCGACCAATAGGAAGGCAATACGCGCTAGTTGTTGAGGGAAGCGAAGATTGGACTCGAAATTGCACCTCGGCACGATCTGTCTCGTATCTCTTGGACGAACCGACTCCCGGAGAACTGCGAAAGCCTGGAACAAAGGTTCGGCTTAAGCACATTCAGTACAAGGAACGGTCGTGCATTATCGGGCAGGTCGAGATCGCAGGGCAGTAATTCAGCCGTCTATAGAATTGATGTGGAGCCGTGAATCCAAGAGAGAATGGTTTTTACGGCGGGGAAATATTTACTAAATTGGAGATCATGACTTGAATCGTTTATCAACGGCTGTTTTCGTATGTTTTTTTGTACTGCCCGGCTTCGCAATTGCAGAAGTGAATTGTGAAACCGGTGATCCCGCACCCTCTCTGGATGTGCTGTACAGCAATGCAAAATACTATTTTATCCGCGAACCCTGCTATGAAAATCTGCCAATCGATGTCGGTACCTTTGTCCGCATCGACCCTCCAACAGATTCGTTTGTCACGCTTTTTGTTGCTACACACAAAGAACTGCCGCGAATCGGTGAACTTGTCGGTTTTGACAAGGTAGCGGGGATGGATAAGTCAGGAACCATGAAACAGGCGATTTTGAACCGATTTATTATTGATGCAGCAATCTACAATAATTTGCTGGTTGCCCAATTTAACGACAATTTGTTTACGGCTGAAGCTGTGGTCGCCGTAGACAAGGCGAACAAACCCTACAATGAACGTCCACGTGTCGCGGATCTACCTACGGTCCCGGACGCGACCGGAGGCAATTACTCAGCAAGACTGCATATGCAATCTATGCTTCCCTCGGGATTGAGCGAGGCGGCCGCAAATGAATATTTCTGCGATTCGGAAGCGACCGCCGATTGCTATACCGGTTTTGTTCGGGGAGGAGGCACTGTCTGGGGCGGATTTGGTGCATCGGAGTTTGCTGCCAGACGAGCGTACTTCAGGTTTGTGGAAGAGAAGTTAGCCGCCATCAAGGAGTGGGCTCGCATGCCGACGACAGACGCATACTTCGTCAGTCCGGTTTACTTGCCGCAATACGACTTCGATCGCGAAGGGTATTCCCTGGACCGCGTCTCCACAGCGTATGAAGTTGGATCCCAATCGTACTTAAGGCCATCGAAGGGACTGATCGTACGCTTCCAATATCAGGCGCGGGATAATTCTGTTCAGTATTTGGATCAACATGGAAAGCCTACGAACCCTGACGTGGACCTTTTTATACCAATGGGGCCCGACGAAGCAGAGCGCCTTCAGAAGGAAACGCCGATGTTGTATTCGGTAATCAGGGGAGAAACGTATGCCATGTTCAACCGAAACACGACCATGGCCGCACCCGGGAGTCACGCGTACCATTACGGTCGGCCAATGCTTTTTGATATCACGGAGCCGGTGGTCGAGTACTATTCTGACTCATTGTTAAAGAACAAAGTCGGGGAGATAAGGCTCCAATGAATAGAAAATGTCATTTACCGCGTCTGTACTCCAGACGTCATGTCTTGGGAAATATTTCCGCCGGGCTCGCACTAGGTAGCAGCGGTATATTGGGATACGCCTTTGCGGCCGAACCGAATTCGCTCAACGGGGAGCTTTTTGTAACGTTGAAGTCGCCAAAACCCGATGTTTTCAACGATATCGTCCTGCCGGCGCACCAGGGGCTAATTCGCGAGGGGATTCAGGATGACGTTCAGATTAGCCGCTACCTTGTGCCAAGAAACGTAAGAGCGGACCATGCTCACTATTCGAACGTAGGGGCACGAAGTTTTATGCTGCAGCTAAGAGCCTATGGAGACCACATAGACTTTGATCTGCTAAAGAAATCGTTCGATGTCCGAAACGGCGGTTCATACCTGGACGGTAGCAAGTATTCCGACATGTCGGTGCTTGCGGTCAATAACAAGGTAATGGGCCTTCTGAATGAATCGGTGAAATACGTGTTCGCAGACGCAGCGCTTGTGCAATACATGACGTCGGAAGCGTCTCGGAAACCGCTACCAGGCCCGGACCTAAGTAGGTCGCGCAGCATTGCCCGTATATTTGGTGGGGTCGGTGCCACCGAGTTCGAGCGACGAAGGATCTTTTTCGATTTCGTAGACAATCAGTTACCAGGCCTCATCGGCTGGGCGAATTCTGACGCATTTGCCGGGGAATTTGTATTTGTAGCCAAGACAGCCTTGCCAAAGTATCAGTTTGACCTGGGTGGGTATGTTTTCAACGTTCGTGACTTCATTGGCGGCAGCGGCAGTGGCCATGTGGAGTTCGACAGCGTTCTGGCGGAAAAAAATCGCATGCACGAAGCGCCCGGTGGCGGAAGATCGCGTATCGGCGTGTTGGTCACTATGTCGGAGAGTGACGCTGAGGAACTTGCGGGTCGCCTCAGCAGGAAGCCGCTCTACACGGCCTACCGGGCCAGCGTAGAGTCCACGATGGATCATGGTACGTCAACGGCCATATTGAAACAGTCCATGCGATCTTCCGGTTTCGAGATTTTTTCGGACCCGAGCCTAAAGGACAAGGTTCTCGACGTTCCGGTTTAGGCGCAAGGATGGATTAGGGTCAGAGTAAAGACTAAAGCGTTTTTACTCTGACCCTAATCCTGAGGTCCGTGCCGTTCAGCTGCTTCGGAAGGCGTGTGAGCTGGGATCGACGCATGCTTGTGAACTTGTGAAGCAGTAACCGCGGAAAGCAGCACGCGTACGCCGGACCGTTTGGTCCTTGAGAACTTACTCGGAATCGAGATCCTGATCGCGCTTCAAACTGGCGCGGCGCTTCTTGCTGGCTTCTCTTTTGCGTCGTTTCCTGCTGCGGCCTGACAGCTTGTTGAGGAGGGAATCCCCCCAGACGGCCAATCTACTCGGCTTTGTATCTTTCCGTGTGCTCATGGCGGCATGCCCGAAATCCGTGGTTGGGTATGTTCTTCTCGAACTGATCACTATGCCTAATCGCAATCGGCGAGTCGAACGAGGAATAGAAAAGTGAATAATCTCGGGGTGATCCGGATGAGAATATTGAGAAACAGCTTAGCCTGAGCGAAGTGGAGAGGTGAGTTCGGATCAGGGCTTGCCATTCGACGAGATGAGTAACCAGATACTGCAGGTCCAAGTTGATCAGGCCAGGAGTGTTAGACTTTTGAGAGCATGCACCCTGGGAACGCCAGTTTTCACGGTTCGCTGGATCAAGGGAAACTACCCTGCCTACATCGACCCTGATGTGGGTGACTCTTATTTTCTATTGGCGTCTTATATCCTGGCGATGATGCTGGTGCTAATGGTGGCAAGTCTGGTTGGCGTATACCTGAGCGTCGTACTAATAAGGCCCTTTTTTAAGAGAGAAGATGTTGAATGGTTCTACTCAAGACCGAAGATCGCCTATATCACTCCGGTGACTCATGGAATTTTCAAATTAGTCTATGGGAATGGTTCTGAATAGTAGGTTCTTATAGATGAACACCATCATCGTCCGCTCCGAGACGTCGTGCATACATCAGACCGCTACATCACAATATGATTTCTTTACTTTTTCTAGTCAGATTTTGCATTTACGCCAGCTCTCCGGCGTCACATCGTCCCCGTCGCTGCTTTCAAACGGATTCATATCTTTCGTAAACACGAAGTATCCACCGCTATTACTCGTTTGCATGAAGATATCGACCAGCACGTTGCCCGCCGGAAGGGGGCTTGATACACACAAATCACGCAAATCACTCCCGAATGTCAAAGCGCCACTTCGACGTCCGTCGGTGTATGCCTTCAACAAAGTCCGCGCTCGCGTCATTTTCTCGGCGTCTCTCTCAGAGAGGCGAAGTACGGTAACGCCTTCGCCCCGCCTCTTGCCATCAATGAGTTCTGCGGTTAGTACCGGATTACGGACGATTTCGAGGACGTAGGTGTCATCAATGTGCAGCTCGCCATCGTTCGCCTCAAACTTGAGCGTTACAGTGGCTCCTCCGTCGGGGACCATGATGCGTTGGTCTGCCCGAATGGCGATCCTGACTTGCGCTGGATTGGCCTCCATTGGATCAAGTCTGCCAAGTTTGGCCATGGTTGATATGGGCATGCCGGAACAACCGGAAACGAAAATGGCGATAATTAGTGAAATCGCAAGTGAACTTCGCATGGTTTTTTCCTTGTCTTTGTTGAGGTCATCGAATGCTCATAAATTGACGACGCCACCATCGGCCACGATTTCTTCGCCGATAATGAATGAAGAGTCGGACGATGCGAGGAATGCAGCGATACCACCCATCTCGTCGGGCGTACCGGTTCGTTTCATTGGAATAATGTCCTTGAATCCATCTTTCATATTCGCTATATCGGCTTCGGCAAAGCCCATTTTGTCGAACACAGGCGTATCGATTGTTCCTGGGCTTAACACGTTGACGCGAATGCGGCGCTCAAGAAGTTCTGCCGATAGCGATCGGGCCAGCGTTCGTACACCCGCTTTGGCGGCGCTGTATACCGACATGCCGGGAAAACCTTTATGAGCGGCAATCGATGAGACCAATATTACTGACGCGCCGTCGCCTAGAAACGGCAGGGCTTTTTGTACGGTGAAGAACGTGCTTTTTAGATTGAGATCGGTCATCGCGTCAAACGAATTCTCGCTGACTTCCGCGAATGGCTGTACGGTGCCTGCACCCACTCCGCCGCCGGCCGATACGACCAATATATTAATCGAGCCGAAGGATTCACTTACTTTCCTGTACATCGTTTCGAGCTGTTCGGGTTGGGTGACATCGCACTGTACTGGAACAAACGCTCCGCCAAGATCCTTGCTCGCAGTTTCGAGCGTGGAAGGATTTCGGCCAACGATTACACCGCTGGCTCCTTCGTCAACGAACTTTTTCGCGATGCCAAAACCTATACCGCTGTTTCCGCCGGTTATGACGGCGACTTTTCCTGTTAGTTTCATGATTCTGTAGAACTCCGTATTAGTATTCTAATGTGAGTGAGCACCGTAAACATTAGGGTTGCCGGCGACCAAAGCTGATGCGAAATAGTTCGATAGTCCCGTCTCGTGAAATCGGGCGATGCCTGAGTTGTAGTCGTTCCACGTGTCGAATTGACCGCTCCAAGTCATACGTTGGTAAGAAGTCAAATTTGAATTGGCCTACCGTGTTCACTATCGATTCAATGCTTGGAGCAAGACTGAAGTTCGGGCGTTGGTCTTTCTTTCTCCCAGTTACAACGATTTCCTCAATCACCTCTGCAACAACGCTGCCATCTTCTGTCGCACCGACTAACTCGCTGGCACCGCTGCCTTGCGCGAACCCAAGCAATATCATCCCGAGTAAGGTCGCCGCCACCATGAAGCGTGTTCGTTTTTGATGAGTCATTTTGTTCTCCTCGTGCAATGAAACGGCACGCCGGTTCTACGCCGCGATCAATTCACCGTTCACGCCGACGACTTGTCCTGTGGTCTGGTAGTCGTCGAGCCCTTTGGTAATGCCCTGCAGCGCGTTGGTGAGCTTGGGTCGAATCATCAGTTTCGCCATCAACCAGCCGACCGGACCGAACTTTGGCTCGAACTCCAGAGTGATCGACAACTGTGAGTTATCAGAGCCGAGCGCCGATACTTCAAAACGAGACGCTGCGTATTTCAGCGGCAATGAGAAATCCGACAGGGTAAAACTGTATCCCTGGTTGGGTGTGTACTCGGTGATGGTTTCCTTGAGACTGCTTCCGTCATAGAAGTGGCACTCACGCTTGGCGCCGACGCCAGTAGGTTTGCTTCCGATAACCTCTGACGTCTCCACCGCTGGGTTGTATCTATGTGCGCTGCCGAAATCGTCAAGGACACTCCAGACTGCTTCGACACTGTGGTTGATGTTCTTTTTCACTGTTACGTTGTGCATGGTTTGCTCCAATTGATTCGCATAAAGGGTAAATTTCTGGGGACCTCGGCTATTTGATGCTCGACGATTGTTCCACCAGTTCGACTCTGTCTTGGTAGAAGGCGATGTAGCCGGCAATGGCAGAAACCTCGTCGTAGACCGCCGGATAAGTCCACGCGACGGGTGGCTCGGCCGCTGCGTTCCGGTCAGCAAAATAGTTCGCTTCACCTTTAAAGGGACAGGTGGTTCGGTCGCTGGTTGCTTGCATGCGATCGAGAGTCACGTCTTCTGGTGGAAAGTAGATCGCGCTCTCGTAGCCTGTTTCCTGAAGCACAAGCGCACGATTGCTGCCAGCAATTACGGTATCGCTGATTCGCACGATCCAATTTCGATCGCTCTTGGAAATACGAATCTGATGATCGGGGTGGTTCACAGAACCCGGCGCGGTTCCCAGTGTCGTTGTCATGTCGAACGTCCTTAGTTAGTTGATCTGCACGCAGTCTATGTGGATCGTGTATGGTCCGCTATAACCACGAAAAGACCACTAAGGACCACTGATAGACCATGAACTGGGAAGACATTCGCTTGTTCCTGACCCTAGCGAGAGACGGGTCTGCCCGTGGCGCTGGCGCCAGCGAGGGAATAAGCCACTCGACCATCAAACGCCGAGTCGAGTTACTAGAAGCAGAGCTGGGCGTTCGTTTGTTCGACCGGGATGTCCGTGGCTATCGGCTAACGGGTGCCGGTGAGACGATGCTCGAGTCTGTACTGCGTGCGGAGGATGCGTTTTTGGGCGCTCAGCGAAAGCTCCAGGGTCGAGATACGCAGCTACGTGGCGAGATTCGGCTAACCACATCCGACATCATTGCAACTCGGCTCATCATGGATGATCTGGTTGCGTTCGGAGACGAGTACCCCGACATCAATCTGACGATTCTGATTTCTCACGATCTGTTCGACCTGAATCGTCGCGAGGCTGATGTTGCTCTTCGCATGTTGAGGCTCGGATCAAGCCCACCGGAACATCTGGTGGGCAGAAAACTGGTGACGATCAAGGGTTGTTACTACGCCAGCAAAGAGTACTTGGCGAAGAACGACCCCTGGAAAGAAGACAGCTCTGCACGATGGATCGGCTGGAATGAGGCGAAGCCGTTTCCTGCCTGGGTCAGGACATCGCCATTTCCGAATCTGAGTGCGCAGAACGGCCTCGATGACCTGAATCTGCAAGCTGAAGCGGCCAGGTGCGGTATGGGCCTCACAGTTCTGCCGTGTTTTTTCGGCGACAAGATCGAGGGGCTACAGCGTATCCCAAAGTGCGAGCCCTCTGAGAGTTACGACTTGTGGATACTGTCTCATCCGGACCTTAGGGATACGGCGCGACTTCGCGTATTTCGCACGTTTCTGATCGACACCATCAAGCGCAGGAATCGGGAACTTACCGGCGACATTAAGCTATCTGTAGGTTGACGTATTCATGCCGATGTTCCTGTTAGATGTGTCTGAAATTTGTCAATCACTTGCAGCGATGGTTCTTGCCTCAGTCCAGAGGTCTCAGATCTTGTAAGCATCAAAGGCTTCATCCAAATCTGTATGGAAGATGTGGTTTGAATAGTTGCTTAGCGTCTTGACGGAAATCGCCAGAATAATTTCCAGGATCTGATTTTCAGAGTATCCGGCCTCCAGGAATGCAGCGGCTTGCGCGTTGCTGATTAGGCCGCGACTTTCGAACAGCCGTGAAGTAAAGACTGAAAGGGCCTGTAGTTTCTGGTCTGCCAGGACCTCGCCGGCGCGAATCGCTGCCAGTTGTTCGGGTTCGAACTTTGCGACCTTGTCGGCAATCATACTGTGGGCAGCGGTACAGTAATCGCAACCGTTTTCCCGACTGATGACCAAGAATATGAGTTCCTGTTCTTGCGGGGTAAAACCGGAGCTTTCGCGAAAGGCCTTGTAACCGTGAATATAGGTGCTGAGATAGCCCTGCGAATTGGCCATTGTCCGGTACATATTTGGGACAAACCCCAATTGCGCCTTTGTACTCTCGATGATTTCTTTCGCTTCACCGGTTGCGGTTTCGTCGGTGATGGCCGCGAGGCGGGTTTTGAATTCTGCGTTCATATGGTTTCTCTTTGGGTTAAATGAAAAAGTGGTTTGTGAGGTGCGCTTTCTATTGAAGACCGATTTGCCGTGTATCAGCTATTCGGTATCCGCTCGCATCCCGAGTTGGTCTTCAATTTCGGTTTCTGTGTAACGTTGCGTAATGTGTTGCGGGCAATTCCAATCAAGCGCGACGACATCGATAAATGCAACCCGTTCCACCAGTCCGCGGTAGCCGGATAGCTCGATTTGTGCCCTGAGATCCGGCGATACTTTGCGTGCATCCTCAACGCGCATATGCCCAAAAAGTTTCAGTCGACGTCGATTCGGATAGTCCATCAGGATCAATGAGCATCGATCATCCTTCGATAAGTTGCCAACGCTGATAAGTTGTGTGTTGCCTCGAAAGTCAGCGTACGCAAGTTGATTGGCACCTAGCACTTTGAGAAATCCTGGAGGCCCACCGCGATGCTGCACATACGGCCAGCCAGTTTCACCTACCGTTGCAAGATAGAAAGTGTCGCGATGCGCAATGAAATCGATTTCTCGCGACGTCAACTGATCATTCGGTCCGAAGTTCTGGTGCAATCGTTCATTCTGCGCACGTGAACCATACTGGTCCTGTACTGCTTTGACGCTTTCCGTAAAAGCGATGTCGGCGAATTGATGTGTCATGGGTTCAATCTCATCAAAAAAGCACGGCCGCACGAATGCGACCGTGCAAGTTACGGCGCTAGTTTGCCGCCAAGGGTGTACTGCCAACTTTCCGGTTAAGGAAGTCACGCATCAGGTCGGCGATTTCCTGGCCATGCGTTTCCAGGGCGAAGTGCCCTGTGTCGATTAAGTGGTACTCGAGGTCTTCGAGATCGCGCTTGTACGGCTCAGCGCCCGCGGCCGGAAAGATTTCGTCGTTCTTCCCCCAGACGATCAACGTTGGCGGCTGATTGTTGCGAAGGTATTCTTGCCATGCCGGATATAGTGGCGGGTTCGTTCCGTAGCTGTAGAACATCTGCAGTTGAATGTCCTGATTGCCTTCGCGATCCAGGAGAGGCTGAACGTGTCCCCAGGTGTCCGGGCTAACAGCTTCGACGTTGGATACCCCGTTAGTGTACTGCCATTTTGTGGCGCCAAACGTTGTCAGGAATCGCAAGGCGTCGTCATTAGACATCTCCGGCTGCTGGTAAGCCGCCTTGACGTTCTTCCAAAAGTCATTGTCGAGACCCTTGTTGACGGCGTCCCGGTCCTTCCAGTAGGCCTGAATCGGTTCCCAGAAGTTGTTGTCGATGCCTTCGAAATACGCATTGCCGTTTTGCACGATCA
>RCNF010005911.1_pt1 | contig 14980 bp, 11 predicted proteins | sample 2041311 | NCBI WGS metagenome assembly RCNF01 (sample SAMN09708228, study PRJNA481090) | Marine sediment metagenome, whole genome shotgun sequencing project. | biome: marine sediment; feature: ocean; material: sediment; isolation source: Sewage treatment plant 2 marine sediment (STP2) ... | reverse complement strand
GTGCTTGCACCAAGCGATCCATCGGCGTAACCTTTTAAAGCGCCTCGCTTAATCAATCCTTCATCATTTCCGGCAGTTATTCCTGAACGGATGATTTCATCATAACCATCAATAGGCCAGATTGAATAGATTCTGCAGGTTAACGTTCCAATCCTTTCAACTTCTTGGTAAGCTTCAAGTTCTCCCGCTTGTGTCATATCGTGCACAGTTGTTATTCCAAGTTTTTTCGCTTCTTCAAGAGATCGTAAAGCTGCTTCAATATTTTCTTCAAAAGGTTTATCCGGGATGATATCAAAAACCAAATCCATCGCATTATCTTTTAAAATTCCTGTCGGTTCTCCTGTTTCAATATCTTTTACAATCAACCCACCTGCAGGATTTTGAGTTTCAGAAGTGATACCTGCAAGCTCTAATGCTTTGGAATTTGCCAGCCCCATATGCCCGTCAATCCTGCTAACAAAAACAGGCGTGTTAGGAGTTATGCTGTCAATTAATTCCTTGGCTGGTAATGACTTATCTTGCCACGATTCGTGATCCCATCTCCCCCCGGTTACCCATCTTCCTTCTTTCCCCTTAACATAATTATTAAGTATAAAAACAAATTCCTCCTTTGATAATGCAGGACGAAGATTGATGCCGAGCAGGTAGTATCCGCCGCTGGTAAAGTGAAGATGGCTGTCTATAAATCCTGGCAGCATGAGTTTGCCTTGCAGGTCAATTACCTCAGTCTGCTCATCAACAAATTTTTTAGCTTTGATAGTTGAGCCAACAAACTTTATTATGCCGTTTTCAACAACTACCGCTTCTGCATACGGTTGATTATCATTAACAGTAAAAATTTTTCCGTTTAAAAATGCTGTTTTCATTTGCTGTGGATAAATTGTTGGACTAATTTGTGTGATTAAGAAAAGAACAAAAATGATGTATTTCATTTTAAAAATTTTCCCTATTTAATATCATTTATACAAATATAAACATTAATAAAACGATAAAAACTTGTTTGTATCACTTATTTATATTGAATGATGCTATATTTAATATTAAAATTAAATTGAGTCATCCAATTTGGAAGAAAGAATAAGTTGTTTCCCTTAATTGGTATTGAGATTGAACCTTGGCTTCCACCGCTTGTTGCATTTATCATTTCATTTTTTACATCTATGGGTGGCTTATCGGGTGCGTTTCTTTTATTGCCTTTCCAGGTAAGTGTTCTTGGTTTTACCAGCCCATCAGTAAGTGCTACAAACCAGCTTTTTAATATCGTTGCAATTCCCGGCGGAGTTTATCGTTATTTTAAAGAAGGGCGTATGGTCTGGCCATTGACCTGGGCTGTAATTATAGGAACTCTGCCCGGTGTTTTTATCGGGGCAATTCTTCGCATTCAATTTTTTCCTGATCCGAAAAATTTTAAATTCTTTGCAGGGTTAGTGCTTCTTTATATTGCAAGTAAGTTAGTAAAGGATTTATTTACTGCAAAGACTGCAAGCGAAAAACAACATAAAGCTGAAGAAGAATTTCATAAATCAATTAAAGAGCAAAAAAATACTCATGCTGTTGAGACGCCAAAAGTAACTGAACAAAAGTTTTCGCTATTACATGTTTCGTATGAGTTCCAGGGACATACTTTTGATGTTAATACAATTGGAATTGTTACTTTAAGTTTTGTAGTTGGAATCATAGGTGGAATATATGGAATTGGAGGAGGCGCTATTATTGCACCATTTTTAGTAACTTTTTTTGGTCTTCCCATATTTACAATAGCCGGCGCAACATTGATGGGCACGTTTGTTACGTCAATTGCAGGTGTTGTTTTCTACCAGCTTATCGCTCCGTTTTATCCTAACCAGGTTATCGCACCAGATTGGGGTTTAGGTATTTTGTTTGGCTTAGGTGGTGCTGTCGGAATTTATTGCGGTGCAAGATTTCAAAAATACTTTCCGGCAAAAATAATTAAGTGGATACTAATCGGATGCACTCTATTTCCTGCAATATATTACATATGGCAGTTTATAAATTAATTTCCGGAAGCTGCTAAATTGTCAAAGAATAGTCAAAAAGCTCATTTAGAATTTAAAGTTATACTGCAATCCAATGAATTATTTAGGTTCCTATCTTTATTATATGTATATTTGTCATTCCGGTAATAGGCCGGTTTTTATTTATTATTATATTTAGAGGTTCTTAAGTGAGTACTAAGTTATTTGTCGGTTCGCTTCCTTGGTCATTAGATGACCAGGCATTACAAACAAAATTTGAAGAGCACGGAACTGTTGTCTCTGCAAAAATTATTAATGATCGCGATACCGGAAGGTCCAGGGGATTTGGTTTTGTTGAAATGGAAAATTCCGATGAAGCAGGTAGTGCTATGGAAGCATTGCATGATTCTGAAATTGATGGAAGAAAAATAGTAGTTAATGAAGCTAAACCACGAAATTAAAAATATATTATAGCCTGCATTCAGCAGGTGTATTTGATTTTTCTAAAGCGCCTGCAAAGGCGCTTTTTGTTTTTTAAATCCAACCAAAAATCATTTCAATAAAATCATTTTTTTCGTTTCAATAAAGACTCCAGCTCTAAGTTGATAGAAATAAATTCCGCTTGTTAATTCATTTCCATCAAATTCAACTTCATAAGTTCCTGCAGGTTTTTCTTCGTTAACTAATATTGCGATATCATTACCCAAAACATCGTAAACTGTTAAACTCACGTCTTTCGTCTCACCTCTTTCGTCTTGCGGAATGCTAAATCTTATCTTTGTATTAGGATTAAATGGATTTGGATAATTCTGTGAAAGTGAAAACTTATTCAGAACAATCTCTTCATCTACATAAACCGGTTTTGCAGTAATTGTAACCGGAAAGTTCTCTCCAAAATTCCATTTATCACCCGGTTGCGGATTTCCATCATCATTAACACTATTTGCCACAGAATATATTGTGTCGGTCACTAAACTATCTGGTGCAGTATACATAAAATCCCATAGCACAGTAGCATTCATAAACGGTTTTGGTGAAGTGTGAGTTAATTCATCAAAAAGAATATAGGTTAATGTATCTACAGAATCCAGCGTACCGAATCGAACAGCGAGATCAAAACCTCCACTAACAGATGGACCTCCCGTCATCATTAATTTATAAAATGCTGAATCGTTCATGAACAAAGTATCAGGTCCTTCAACCCAAACGTTTACAGTAGAATCGGGCTGAATATCATGACAGATACATCCTGAACCACCATCTAATAATGTCATATCAATTATTCCATGCTCGTAATTAATATTTGCATAGATTATAATTGAAAAAAATACTGCAAGAATTAGTAATGTGTATTTCATATCTTCACTTAATATTTTTAGATAAAAAAAAGCACGGCAGAAAACCGTGCTTAAAATTAGATAATTATTTTATTACTTCATCAAGGTTAGCTTTTTCGCTTCAAAAAAATCTGAACCATTGGAACCGGTTGCCTTGATAAGATAAATATATGTTCCACTGGAAAGCCCATCTGCAATAAAATCAACTTTATGAGTTCCGGCTTGAAACTGAGTATTTGCAATATCAGCTACCTTTTGTCCGAGCATATTATATAAAGTTAGTTGAACATCAGAATCTACAGGAAGAGAAAAAGTTATTGCTGTGGATGGGTTAAAAGGATTAGGATAATTTTGATTAAGCGCAAACTCAGTCGGCAACGGTCCTGAAATTTCTATAACGGGTGAGTACTCATAGCTTCCATCAAAATCAACTTGTTTTAACCTATAGTAATGCAGTCTGGCTGGTGCGTTACTAACTGTGAATGAATAACTTTTAGTTTCAGTTGTACTTCCGAAGCCGGGAACAAATCCTAACATAATAAATGTTTCATTATCCAAACTTTGCTGAATCTCAAACCCGCGGTTGTTCAGTTCACTTGCTGTTATCCAGTTAATCACAATTTGGCTATTGCTAGTTGATGCAGTAAAGGAGGTTAATTCAACCGGAACAAAGTTTTCTGAAGCTAGTTTATAAAAGCCGCCGCTTTGTGCTGCATATTGAGTTATCGAATCTACAACAACAACCTGGTAACCTGCAGTGGGAATACTAATCTGTGTAAAACTTGCACCGCCATCAATTGATCTCCAGGATTCACCGCATCCGTAGCAGTTTGCCATAACAATATTTCCATCATCAGGCATAACATGAACACCCCACATATTAATACCATTAAATCCAGAAACTAAATTCCATGTATCTCCGTAATCAGTAGATTTTAATAAACCGCCGCCGCCGCTCCATTTAGTTGCCCATGCAACACCTGGATTTGTATAATCTACAGCAATAGTTGGAATTTCACCTGAAGTAAAATATGTCTGCGACCAGGTTACGCCATAGTCAGTACTTTTAAATATTCCTGTGCCGTTATCTCCAATAAGTATTACACTTGAATTTGGAAATACTTCAATATCGCAAGGAGCCGAACTCGGTCCAAAGTTGCTTGATATTATATTCCACGTATCTCCAAAATTGGTTGAACGGTAAAAATTTGTAGTGCTCATTGTATAAATTGTATCAGGATGTGATGGATCAGGCGACATTGGAATTCCGAAGAAGGAGAAGGAAGCGTTATTAAGTGTGATTGTCCATGTTTGTCCGTCATCAGTAGTCTTAAGAATTTTATCTGTTGAAGACTCTATCGCCACAAGGAAAGTTCCGGGATTAGAATCATCTAAAATTATAGACTTAATTTCAGATGCGCCAGGCACATTAGTACCGGTTTGTAAAAATGTTTCCCCGCGATCGGTACTTTTATAAATTTTGTTATCAGAACCGTAGTAAACTATATCAGTATTAAACTGGTTGTAATCTATTGGTCCGCCAAGACTGCTTCCCGATTGCTTAAGCTCCCAGGTGTACACTTGCCCAAACACGGTAAACGTAAAAAGGAATACACTTAAGATCGTAGTACAGATATATCTCATCATATCTCCTGAATAAAAATTAATTATTTAATTGATTATTATCGAATAGGATTAAGCAAATTAACAATTCATTTAGAAAAATCAAATATTGCTAAATACTATTCATTATTTAGGAATGTAAAAGTATCCATTTCGAATTGAAATCAAGCTATTTTATGAAATTATGGATTGATATGGAAAAAAATGTTAATTTAATATAAATGAATTTCCCTCAATTTTTTAGTTTAAGATTTTTATGAAAACAGATGTAATCGTTTTTGGGGCTCATCCTGATGATGCGGAATTGGCAATGGGTGGAACGATATCTAAGCTTACCTCCAATGGGTTAAATGTTGGTTTGATCGATCTTACACAAGGTGAGATGGGAACAAGGGGTGATTTGGAAACCCGGTTTAATGAAGCAACTGAGGCAGCTTCAATTTTAAAAGCAACCTTCCGAAAAAACCTGAAGTTGCAGGATGGAAATATTGAACTCACCAGGGAAAATTCATTTAAAGTGATTGCAGCAATAAGAAAATACAAACCAAAAATTGTATTTGCCCCTTACTTTAAAGACAGGCATCCTGATCATATTAAAGCGAGCCAGCTTGTTAAAGAAGCGCTGTTTTATTCCGGGTTAAGCAAATTACAGTTACCCGGTAATGATAAGAATGATAAAGCGTACAGACCCGAAAAATTATTTTATTATATGCAGACGTACACATTCGATCCATCATTTATAGTTGATATTGATGATTGCTTCGAAAATAAAATGAAAGCAATAAAAGCTTTTAAAACTCAATTTCACGATCCTGCAAGCTCTGAGCCGGAAACATTTATAAGCAGACCAGAATTCCTCAATTTTATAGAATCAAGAGCTATGTTTTATGGATTTAAAATAGGGAAGAAGTACGGCGAAGCATTTTTTTGCGAGGAAGAGATTGAATTGGATTTAATTAACTTTCTTAAGTAAGGCTAACTGTTTACAAGCAAAATAATAATTACGTTGTTTTCTCAATTACCTGTTTTCCATGTTCAGCTTAGCAGCTGCAATCTCAATTAAACTTTTCGAGGTAGTTACGTCAAAATTTAAGATATGATGTAAATAAAAATTTTTATTAAATTCCTACTCAAAATAAAAGAAACAAGGAGATTATATGATTTTAAAAGATAAAGTAACAAAGGAACTTGCTGAACAGAGGTTAAAAAATATTCGTGAAATATTTTATAACTACGGAACGCCGGCTTTATATGAGCAGGTTATAAGAAGAAGAGAAGGATTATTAGCGCATTTGGGTCCGCTTGTTGTCAGAACTGGTTATCATACAGGGCGAAGTCCTAACGATAAATTTTTGGCGAAAGAATCATCCAGCGAAATGAATATCTGGTGGAGTAAGGGAAACAATCCGATTGAAGTTGAAGATTACAAAAGATTATACAGCAAGATGATGGCATACATCCAGGGAAAGGATCTGTATGTCGAAGATTGTTATGCTTGCGCAGATCCGAATTCTGAATATAAGAGTAGTGACTGAAACAGCGTGGCATAATCTATTTTCCCGAAATATGTTTAGGAGATACGAAAATTTAGATGAGCTGCAAAATCACAAAACGGATTTTACCATAATTCATATGCCGAATTTTCACGCTAATCCTGAGTACGATAAAACAAATTCAGAAGTATTTGTTGTGATAAATTTTGCAGAAAAAATTGTACTGATTGGCGGATCCAGTTATGCCGGTGAGATTAAAAAATCGATTTTCACAGTACTCAATTATTTACTTCCGCTAAAAAAAGTGATGTCAATGCATTGCTCTGCCAATGTTGGTGAAAAGGGAGATGTTGCCTTGTTTTTTGGTCTTTCTGGAACAGGAAAAACAACACTATCAGCAGATCCAACTAGAAAATTAATTGGTGATGATGAGCATGGTTGGAGCGATGATGGTGTATTCAATTTTGAAGGAGGGTGTTACGCTAAAGTTATCAGATTATCAGAAGAAGCTGAACCGGATATTTATGAATGCACAAGAAAATTCGGGACAATTTTAGAAAACGTGCAAATTGATTCAGACACGAGAAGATTAGATTTAGATGATGATACCTTCACCGAAAATACACGCGCGGCTTATCCGCTTACGCATATACCTAACATCGTACCTGAAGGAATGGCTGGACATCCACAAAATATTATTATGCTGACTGCAGATGCTTTTGGTGTATTGCCTCCAATTTCAAAACTTACTACCGAACAGGCGATGTATCATTTTATTTCCGGTTACACAGCAAAAGTTGCAGGAACTGAAAAAGGTGTAACAGAACCAAAAGCAACATTCAGCACCTGTTTTGGCGCACCGTTTATGGTTCATCATCCTTCGGTTTATGCTAAGCTGCTGGGTGAGAAAATTAAAAAGCATGATGCACAGTGCTGGCTGGTGAATACTGGATGGAGCGGTGGACCTTACGGAGTTGGCAGCAGGATGAAGATACAATACACACGCGCTATGCTTAATGCTGCTCTTTCTGGTAAGCTTGATGATGTTGAATTTGAAACCGAACCATTATTTAATTTACAGATTCCAAAATCGTGCGAAGGCGTACCTGCTGAAGTTTTGAATCCGAGAAATACCTGGAAAGATAAAAATGCTTACGATGAAATGGCGAAGAAGCTAGCAGGTATGTTTGTGAAAAATTTTCAGGAATATGAATCTGAAACTTCGGATGAAATTAAGAATGCGGGACCTAAACCGGTTTAATATTCAAAGTATGTAGAACAAAGAATTGAAGGGCTAACATTTCTGTTAGCCTTTTTTATAAATTCCAGAATTCAACAATCCAGTTGATTTAGTTTTTCCTTGCTAAATATTGATTATAAATCATTCTACCCTTAACTTCACAATCAATTATTAAGGATTAACACTTAATTTAAATGTAATCTGTCATTCAGTTTAAATCAATTTTTCGGAGAAAGTTAAATGATCGGTAAGAATCTATCAGGCGAAGTATTTTATCCTTCAAAACAGGTTATAAAACATGCCAACGCAAAATGTGAACAACTTTATAAATCAGCTGAAGAAGATTACGAAGGATTTTGGGCAAAAGAAGCAAAAAATCTTAAGTGGTTTAAGAAATGGACGCAGGTATTGGATGATTCAAACAAACCTTTCTTTAAATGGTTTACAGATGGCAAAACAAATATTTGCTACAATTGTTTGGATGTTCACCTCCATTCTGCAAGGAGAAACAAACTTGCGTTAATATGGGAAGGGGAGAAAGGCGAGTTCAAATCTTATTCTTATTTTGCATTACACCGCGATGTTAAAAAGTTTGCCAATGTGCTTAAAAGTTTAGGTGTAAAAAAAGGAGACCGAGTTACTATTTATATGGGCAGGATTCCTGAGATAGTAATTGCTATGCTTGCCACTGCAAGGATTGGTGCAATTCACTCGGTTGTTTACGGCGGCTTTTCTGTTGAAGCTTTGCACGAAAGAATTGAAGACAGTCAGTCGAAAATTTTAATTACTGCCGATGGCGCATTCCAGCGGGGAAAAATTGTTGAACTTAAAAAGATTTCTGATGAAGCACTGCAGCGTGCAGCAACTGTTGAAAGTGTTGTGGTTATTAAACGCACAGGGCAGGAAATTAATATGGAAGAAGGAAGAGATATGTGGTACCACGAACTTATGTCTCTCCCGATTGCAAACAATGAGGAAAATATAGAAATGATGGATTCTGAAGATCCTTTATTTCTTCTTTACACTTCCGGCACAACAGGTAAACCAAAGGCAATACTGCATGTTCACGGCGGTTATATGGTTGGTACATATACCACATTAAAATATGTATTTGATATTCATGAAGAAGATAGATTTTGGTGTGCTGCAGATCCGGGATGGATTACAGGACACAGCTACATTGTTTACGGTCCTTTGTTAACCGGAACAACTTCGTTTATGTACGAAGGCGCTCCTACATATCCTTATCCAAGCCGCTGGTGGCAGATGATTGAAAAATATGGAATTAATATTCTATACACTGCACCAACAGCCATCCGTGGATTAATGCGTTTTGGTGAAGCCTGGCCAAAGCGTCACGATCTTTCTTCCTTAAGATTACTCGGCAGTGTTGGGGAACCAATAAATCCGGAAGCCTGGCGATGGTATCACAAAGTAATTGGCGGAGAAAAGTGCCCGGTTATGGATACCTGGTGGCAAACCGAAACCGGAATGTTTATGATAACTCCTATGCCTTGTGTTCCGCTTAAACCTGGTTCCGGTACAAAGCCTTTTCCCGGTTTAAAGGTGGATATACTGGATGAAAAAGGTAAACCTGTAAAAGATGGAGAAGAAGGTTACCTTGTAATAAAAAATCCGTGGCCAGCAATGCTTAGAACAATTTGGAACGATAAGGAGAGGTTTGTTGAACAATACTGGAGTAAGTATAAGGGAATGTACTTAACCGGGGATTCTGCTAAAAGAGATGAAGATGGATACTACTGGATTATTGGTAGAGTTGATGACGTGATAAAAGTATCCGGTTATCGTTTGGGAAGCGCTGAGATTGAAAGTGCTTTGGTAAGTCATGCTGCTGTAGCAGAAGCTGCTGCAATTGCATTACCGCACGATGTAAAAGGAAATGCCATTCACGCCTTTGTAATTTTACGATCAGGATATGAACGAAGTGACCAGCTTGTTGAAGAGTTAAGAAAACATGTTGGACACGAGATGGGACCAATTGCAAAACCGGAACATATTGAAGTTGTTGAATCGCTCCCTAAAACAAGAAGTGGAAAAATTATGCGCAGGGTGCTGAAAGCAAAAGCGCTTGGTGTAGATCCGGGGAATATTTCTACATTAGCTGATTAAATTATTCTACTTATCTAGGTAAAGTAGGAAGTAAATTAGTGTGTGAATTCAAAAATAAAACGCATATATTTTATTCCCAATAAAAATCTATTAATATATAAGTTACTCTGCTGTTAGTTTAATGCACAAAAAATTCTCCTACTGCTTCTTACTTGTAACCTCACTTGTAATTGTTATTTTTTCTAATCCTGTTTTTGCACAGGAGTATGGCAAGCTGCGCGGTTTTGTAACTGATTCTACTAGTGGCGAAGCTTTAGTCTTTAGCAATGTTTATATAGAAGAATTAAATGTAGGAGCGCCCACAAATGAAAGAGGGCTCTTCTTAATTAACAACTTACCTGCTAACAGGCAATTTAATGCATTGATTTCTTACGTTGGTTACCAAACCAAAATTATCAAGGTAGATATTCTTCCGGGAAAAATAACACAGGTAAATGTTGAGTTGGTTCCGCTAAGTATTGAGCTTCAGACGATTGAAAAAATTGGTGAGAGAGTTATACGGGAAAATTCAACCGACCTTAGTCTTGAAAGAATTTCAATTAAAGAATTGGAATTTCTGCCAAAAGGTGTTGAGAGTGATCTTTTTAAATCTATACAATTTTTAGCCGGGGTAAGATCTACCGGAGATATTTCTGCAAGGTATTATGTTAGAGGCGGCTCTAGCGATCAAAACCTAGTACAGGTAAACGGCATAGATATCTATAATCCTTTTCATGCACTCGGATTATTTAGTGCGGTTGACCCTGAAATGATTAACACTGTTGAATTTTATAAAGGTGGTTTTCCTGCAGAATATAGTGGTCGGTTATCCTCAGTACTAAGTGTAATATCAAAAGATGGAAATAAAAAAAGATTTAGTTGGAAGTGCAAGTTTTTTAACAGCCAAAGCTTTGGTTGAAGGACCAATTCCAAACGGTTCATTTATTTTAACAGGAAGAAAAAGTTATTCTAATGATGTTCTTAAGAATTATTTAAACGATAAAGTACTACCGGTTGATTTTTATGATTTATCTTTTAAGTTAAATTATTCCAGCCCTGATCTTCTGTCGAATGCAAAATTCATCTTATTCGGATATTCAAGTAAAGACGACCTCAAGTATGATGATCCAGCAAGAGAATCAATTAATTGGAGCAACGGAGCAATTGGTTTTGAATGGCTGCAGGTTTATGATGTTCCAATTTTTTCCAGGTTTGGTGTATCCTTTAGCAAATTTAATGGTGAAAGCATTGCAAATGAAAGTAATGTTAAACCAAGAAAAAATGAAGTTGATGATTTAAAAATTAAGTTTGATGTTAATGTTGTGTACGATAATAGGGATGAATTAGGATTGGGAATAAAATTGCAGGCGATTGATACCAAACTGTTTTTACAAAACGCTCTGGGAGTAAATTCAAGCGTGGAAAAGTTTGCAGCCAATGTTAGTATTTATTCAAAATATAAATTCTTAAGATGGGATGATTTTGGGTTGGATGTTGGATCGAGATATAATGTTACCGGATTAACAGATAATGGAGCTGGTATTTTTGAACCAAGAATTAATCTAACTTATAGACTGACACCCGAAATATCTTTAAAGGGAGCCTGGGGAATTTTCCAACAAGAGCTCACAACTCTTTCTGATGAAAATGAAGTTATATCAATTTTTGAACCCTGGATCATCATACCGGAATATTTATCTCCATCAAGTGCGATACATTATGGAATAGGTGCTGATATTCAGATTCTACATAATTTAAATCTTCTTGTTGAAGGATATTATAAAATTCTTCATCATCTCCCAATAGTTAATGATAAGAAATTTGTTGGATCTGATCCTGATTTAATTGCGGGAAAGGGAGAATCGTACGGTTGGGAATTTAAGATAGGATACGGATTGGATCCCGTAAGGATATCTACAACTTATACTTTGAGTTGGGCGTACAAAGAAACAGACAATTATATTTATTACCCAAATTATGATTCGCGCCATGCTTTAAATTTTCTTTTAGAATTTAATTTAGGAGACGGTTGGATTGCCAGCAGTATCTGGAATTATAATTCAGGATTACCATTTACAGAATTAATTGGCTACTACGATAAGTTTTACCTTCAGGATTTAAATAATGTAGGGCAGGGAGTAGGTGAATTCAATCCATTTACAATCCTCGGAGATAGAAATCTTGGCAGGCTCCCGGCTTATCACAGGTTGGATTTTAGTTTATCGAAACGTCTTCAAATTTCTTCTTTAAAACTAATGTTGGGTGTTGATGTTATTAATGCCTACAATCGCGAAAATATTTTTTATTATGATAGGGAAACAGGAGAACGTGTTAATATGCTTCCCTTAATGGTAACTGCTGTTATAAAGGTGGAAATTTGATCAACAAATTATTAATACTAACGCTAATCTCAATTCCTCTTTTTGTTTCCTGTGATGCAGATTTTTCTCCGTATGCAGAATTTCAGGATAAGTATTCCTTAACGTGCTTACTAAGAAATGATTCTACTTTTCAAACAGCAGTTTTATCTCATAATTATTTACCGGATCAACCCGATCCACTTTCGAATACAATAGATCCCTCAATTGTAGGAGCAGATATTAGAGTGTGGTACAATGATTTAGTTTATGTTTTAAGTGATTCTTCAGAAACAAGAACAGATACATCAAGATATTCAGAACCATTCAGATTTTATTATAATGATAAATTTAAGATTAACCCGCAAGAAGAAATAGAAATTGAAGTATTATTGCCAAATGGTAGAAGATTGTTTGCTTCCTCAATTACGCCAAAGGATATTATTTTTAGTGGTGAAAGCGATGTAATAGTTCCACCGGTTAATTCTGAATTCGTTAACTTTATTTGGGCTGCCAGCGAACAGGGGGCATATTTTTCACCGAAGTTCGAGATAAAATATTTACAGATAATAAATGGAACTCCGGAATTGAAAACGATTGAGGTTCCATTAAAATATGTAGAAAAAAATGGAAACCTTGATCCAGTTTATCCGGAAGCATCAAACCGAACAATAGTTGTTTATTCAATGGAATCGATAAATCAAACTCTTGAAAAAATCTCAGAAGGAGATCCTAACAAACAAAACTATACAGTCTTCCAAACACCACTTTTTAATTTATTAGCTTTTGATGCAGAGCTATCGAGATATGCTTCATCAACAAGCCAGTCGTTAAACGATCTAACTGTAACACTTAATACTGCTGATTACACAAATATTCAAGGGGGGTTAGGAATCTTTGGTTCATACATTAAGAAAAACTATTCCTCAATTAAGTTTCAACAGAACTTTATTGAATCATTTGGTTACAATTTTATTTTTAATGGCGACTGATGACTAATAAGATTCAAAGGTATATGATCAACAAATTTCACAATTGTTTAAAGCAAGTTTTTATTGTATTTCCAGCAATACTTCTTTTAATTATTGGATGTGAAAAGGAAGTTTCGAGGAGTCCTGTAGAACCCGATCCATCAATGGGTGTTATAAATATTTCCTCCAGCCCAAGTGGTGCTGTAATTTTCCAGAATGGTAGAAACACCGGAAGATTAACACCGGACAGTTTAACATTTTTAAATCTGGATGCTTATGAGATTACTCTTAAACTTCAGTACTTTAAAGATACTTCGGTAACAGTTCAGCTTGATAGAGATGCACGCAGTGACTTAAACATTGATTACTTTTCTAATCCATCAATGTATGGGAATTTAATTTTGTTTACTGTACCAGCAGGTGCCAGTATTTCTTTAAATGATTCTTCTTTGAATAGAGTAACACCCGATACACTTTATGGAGTATTGCCCGGGCTTTATAAGGCAAAATTTAAATTGAATAATTACAGGGATAGTGAAATAAATGTTTTAGTTGAAAGCAGCATCACAAGAAATTTTAGCATAGCATTAAGAGATACATCGGTATGGGTTGATTTTCAAATATCCAATTCCGATTTACAATCAAATTTATTAACTTCAATTGCAGTCGATTTTAGTGGGATAAAATGGGTTGGAAGTTCAGATGTTGGTTTAATAAAATTTGATGGAAATAATTTTGTGAATTTTAATACCTCCAATTCAGGCATTCCATCGAACCAGATTAACTGCATGTCTGTTCCAAACTCTAATGAAATCTGGATAGGCACACCTTCAGGCTTAGCAATTTTTAACGGATCAACCTGGAATATTTTTAATACTTCCAATTCCGATTTACCTAATAATGATGTTAATACTATAAAATTTGATCAAAGTGGTGTTGCTTGGATTGGAACGAATAATGGATTTGCTAGTTTTGATGGTATAACTTGGGAAGTATTTAACTATAGCTCGCCTCAGTTTCAATTTCTGTGGGTTACAGATTTAGCAATAGATTTGAACAATACAATCTGGCTTGGTTCAAATAGTTATGGAATTCTTTCGTGGGGAAATAATATTTTTACAGAATTTATTGATACACCTAATAACTTTCCTACCAATAGAATTTCTGCTGCGGAAGTTGATGTGAATAATAATATCTGGTTTGGTCACCTCTCAACAGGAACAACTCGTGGTGGAGTTTCCTTTTATGATGGAAGTATGTTTACAAGTTTATTCCCGGGTACGGCAACAATAAAGATTAATAGTATTTATATTGATGCATTAACAAATAGTAAATGGATTAGCAGTACTGAAGGTGTAATTCTCTACGATGAGAATAATAGTGTTGTAAATTATAACACTCAAAATTCATTACTATCCAATAACAATATTCAGGATATTGCGAACCAAGGAAATATTCTTTGGATAGTTACCTTCGGTGGAGGACTGAATAAGTTTAAAATGGAATAATTTTGTCATCCAATGAAAAAGGATCCGGCAGAATTAAGAAATAACTTTAAAAACCGAATCCAGCACAGTTCCATCAACCCATTTAATTATAGCCACAACTTTGTTTTTATCAACTTGAGGTTTGACAGGTTTACCGCAAATCTCGTCAACTTCATTCTTTAGCTGATGAATTGTTTTTATGGGAAGACCAGAAATTTTAGTTGCTTTAATTAAATCTTTTCTGATGGGATTAATTGCAATCCCTCTTTCAGTTACAATTACATCAATCAGTTCACCGGGTCCAACAAGTGTAGTTACTTTATCAACAATAACTGGTATCCTATCTCTGAAAGATGGAATAGCTAAAATGGTACACTTTGAGTAAAG
>RCNF010001266.1_pt1 | contig 14983 bp, 16 predicted proteins | sample 2041311 | NCBI WGS metagenome assembly RCNF01 (sample SAMN09708228, study PRJNA481090) | Marine sediment metagenome, whole genome shotgun sequencing project. | biome: marine sediment; feature: ocean; material: sediment; isolation source: Sewage treatment plant 2 marine sediment (STP2) ... | reverse complement strand
CTGCCGGCCACTCGGTGACAGCGGCGACCCCGTCGCGATGGAAGAGCTCCGGGTGCACCGGAGCGACCCCGATCCCGCCGTCGCCAAGTGCTCAGCAGGTTTCACCACAGATTGAGGGTGAGGACAGCAGTTCTGAGTTCAACCTCTTTCAAATTCCGAGAATCGGACACTGAAGTCTTCCGACCCGCCCCGCCATCAGGCCGGCGAGACGCCGGCCCTACAATGGATCTCGGCTCTTTGTAGTGCTGGCGTCTCGCCGGCACCCAGACCACTGACCATCGGGAAAGAGGGTTTTTGCAAGAGGCTGAGTTGTCAGCTATGGCCGCGCCCGATCGGCGCGCCGATCCGGAATCAGACACGAATGAGCGGGCTATTGGACCTTGGTCATCCAGTTGCTGTGGCTCGTGAAACGTGTGACATTACCGTTCTCGTCGATCTCGAAGACGAATTCCTCGCCGAGTGACTCGTCATCCTTGCGGACACGCCGGAAGGTGTGGTCACCGGTCTTTTTGAGCTTGTAGATGGCTTCCTTGGGGTTGCGGGTTCCCAGACCCATGACGGCAAGACCGCCCTGCCAGTGAACCGCCGGCGCACCTACACGTGGGTGGCTTCCCGATAGTTGAACTCGGCGACCAGTTTCTTGAGCTCGTCGGCCATGCTCGAGAGATCCTCCGCGGCCTTGCGTGTGGCGCCGGCGCCGTCGGCGGTCACCTGCGCCGATTGGGCGACCTGGAGTGCGTGTTCGGCGATCTCCGATGTGCCGTGGGCCGCCTCGTTGATGCTCCGGCTGATCTCGCTGGCGGTCGCTGTCTGCTCTTCGACGGCGAGGGCGATGCTGGTCTGGATTTCGGAGATTCGATCAACCACTTCGGCGATCTCACCGATGGCGCCGACCGCACCGTTGATGTCCTCTTGGATCGACACCATTTTGCTCGAGATGTCTTCGGTGGCGGCCGCGGTACCACGGGCGAGTTCCTTGACCTCGTCCGCAACCACGGCAAAACCACGTCCTGATTCACCGGCGCGTGCGGCCTCGATGGTGGCGTTGAGCGCGAGCAGATTCGTCTGCTGGGCGATCTCGCTGATCACCTTGGCAACGCCGCTGATCTCGTTGGATCGTTCACCGAGGTGGGTGATGAGTTCGTTGGTGCTCCGTGCCGAGGCGACGGCATCCGCCGCGACCCGCGCGGCCTCCTGGGAGTTGCGAGCGATCTCGTGGATGCTGGCTGTCATCTGCTCGATGCCGGTCGCGACCGCCTCGACGCTCACGCTGACCTGTTCGGCCGCGCTCGAGGCCATCGTCGCCTGTTCGGAATTGGTGTCGGCTCCACTCGCCATCCGGATGCTGATTCCGCTGAGATCGTCGGACGCGTCGGCCAATGATCCGGCGTTGTCGCCGAAGATCGCCACGGCTTCGCGCATCCGGTCGAGGGCGCGGTTGATGGACGAACCCATGGTTCCCAGTTCGTCGGTGCTGACGATCTCGATCCGTCGGGTCAGTTCGCCGTCCGCGACCCCGGCGGCGACGGCGACGACCCGGTCCATGGACTGCGAGATCGAGCGCACGACCGAGATCGAGAGCGCGACAAGCGCAATGATGCTCAGACTCAGGACCACAACATAGAGAATGGTCGCCTTTGTCTGGTTGGCTCGTGATCGTTCAAAAGCCGCCGAAATGTTCTCCCTCGAGGTTTCAGCGATGGAGTCCAGGGTGGATTTGATCAAATTGTAGCGGGTGATCTGGTTCTGGATCGCCTCTTGGAGATCCGAACCTATTTCCATGTTGATGAGTCCGCTCGAGGTCTGGCGGGCCAGTTCGTAGTATTTCCGGAAGTCCTCGCCGAGCACCTCCATCTGATCGGAATCGAGGGTTTCGTTCTCGCTCGCCTGTTTCACCGTGTCGAGGAACCTGCGATGGAGGGCGTCGGTTTCCGCCAACAAGGCAATGTCCGACGATGCCACGGCATCCTGCAGACCGCGTTGCAGCGCCGCCAGCTGTTCGACGAGGTCCTGGCTCATGGCCACGGCCGGCACGTATCCGGTTTCGATCCGGCGGTTGAGGTCTTCATTGGCCGAACGGGTCACCTGGACCACGATGAAGATCGCCAGCAGGGCGGCGACTGCCAGGGCGGGCATGAGCGCGATCTTATGGACCACTTTCATTGGTTCAGTTCTCCGCCACGAGTTCTTTGACCTTGGCATTGAGTGTGGCTGCTGACGATACATAGCCGACGGCCCCGGGTTTCGCTGCGACGAACGCGAGAACCTCGGCTTCAGTCGATCGCTCCATGGGTGGGACGGCTTTTCCTTGGAAGATCTGCCGCTGCCAGTAGCTCTTGATGGCGCTGATCTTTTTCCCGTGGATCGTCTTCGTGAACTCGACACGGATCGGCGAGTCGGGACTGAGGTCAACCGCGGTCACGGTCTGCCCATCGGGCCAGGTCAGGTCCTTCTTCAAGAAGTACCCGGACAGCTCCTTGGCGGTGACCGAATTGATCGGGTTCGACGCGTTGACCACGACTTTGAAGTCAGCCGCCTCCACGACCGGTGCGAGACCGGTCACCAGGAAGACAAAAAAGAGGAGCCTGCACCGTTTCATCATCACCGCTTCCCCCGCCAGATTGAATGCCCTCGATGGGTACGAGAAATCGCCGAAGACAATCCGATATCATTCATGATACAGGAGATGGTGGTGATTGTGGTGGCGCGCTCCTGGGTGCTCTGCGGCTGGAGATGGCTGTACGGAATCAGATCGAGGGTTCTGCGCCGACCATGATGACGGTTTTGCCGGTGATGGGTGTGACCACCGGGATTACTGATGACCGTTCCTGGTCGCTTCGAAGGATCGGACCGCATCTTCCTGCTCCGCCGTCTCGATGGAACCCGGTCGAAGTTCGCGGATGATGGTGATGGCGTCTTCGGCCGAAGTGCCGGTTGACACAAGATACGCCGCCGCCATGGTGCCCGAACGACCGAGGCCTGCGGTGCAGTGAACGCCCACAGGTCTTCCGATTGCCACCTCATCCTCGACAAATGCGACAAACTCGTTCATCTGTTCGAGGGTCGGAGGAGCATAGTCCTGGATGGGGAGATGTTCCTGCTCGATCGAGTGGGTGGCGAGGGTGTCGGCATCGGGCGGTTCCTCGGTGAGCGACACCAATACTCTGATCCCTTCCTGCTCGAGGAAGGTCGCATCCTGATCCAGAGATCGGTCTCGACCCGGGACCGGCATGGCTGCGAGCTCGCCGGGGACAATCCATGAGAAGCCGGCCGATGCAGCAATCGCCTCGTTGTCCAATGCGGATTCCTCGGTTGCCGAAACCTGCAAGGTTGTATGCTCCGGGGCTCGAGATTCGCCACAACCCAAGACAAGCACAGCACAAACAACTAAAACCGTCGCCCTGTTGAGGATGATCATGATGATCGAACTGTATCACTCCGAGCCCGCTTCTTGGCGAAGCCGAGGATGGCGCCGAGGATCACAGCCAGGAGCGCGGCAGAGACGACGCGAAACTCCGGGGGCAGCAAAAAGGTGATGGTGTGGGCGGGTATCCAAAACCAGAAACACGCCGCGCCGACGATACGGAACATGTTCCGCCAGTCGATGGAACCGGTGACCTCGGCCAGCGGCCAGATTCCAAAGAGTTCGCCGCGGCCGATCAGCGTGTCGGTGATCCGGTGAAAGACCATCATCGGGAAACCGAAAATGAGGTTCAGAAAAACCGATTTCCAGACGGCCGCGGCCAGTGCGTTTTCGCCGCCGGGGATCAAATCGGCATCGAGAAGCCCATCGACACCAAATGAAAAGAGCGGGAAGACTGCGGTGAAAACAACGCCGAGAAAGCCCCACACCAGCGCGCGCTGGGTCAGGCGGATTCCGGTGAGACGCCACTGTCCGGTGACGATCCGGCCGCCGAGGAGCTCGCCCATGGTGCCGAGGACGGCGATCTTGAGGAACCCCATGGTGTAGGGGTGGGCGAGGGTCATGGTTTTGAACACGCCCCGCGATTCCGGAAGCGAAAGAACTACAACGACGGAGGCGAGCACCAGCATCCAAACGGGGGCGATGAGACGGTTCATGGGAACACGATACGCCATTCAGGGTGGCGCATATATTCGATGGCCCGGCGAACCTCGAAACACAAAGGACACATCGTTTTTTTACCGCAAAGACCGCGATGATCGCAAAGGGCATCGCGAAGGGCATCGCATAATTGACTCATCACACCATCGCGGGAACTCATCGAGGGTTGAGTGCTCAGATTCGCTGAAGTGATGATCACCTGGTGAGGTCGTCCTTCAAGCCGGATGCCGGCATCCGACCCCTGTTGCGATGACTCTTTGAAGTGTTTCTTTGCGATGGCCATAGCGGTCGTAGCGTTCATCGCGTTTCAATAATGGCGCTGAAGCCGTCACCGCCGATCCACGTATTCGTATGGTGCCCCGGAACCGAGGTCCCACTTTCAAATGCGATGCTTTGTGGCCCTCTTGGTGGATCTTCGTGCCCTTTGTGTTTCAACCTCGTGCGCGGATGGTGTCGAGACCGCAGATGATTTCGTCCGGCTCAAGAACTGCGACTCCCTCAGGGCTCGCAGTAGCACGACGAGGACGGACGGGTGTCCGCGGTGCCGAATGCGAGCGCCAGACGCGCAGACAGGTCGTCGGCTTCCTCGCCGCGATCCTGCGCCTGGAGGGCGAGTTGAAGCCCGGTCAGTGACCAGCCGTTGTCGCGGTTGCGCCGGAGATCCTCGCGGTAGACCTCCTCGGCTTCGGCGTACCGCTCATCGGCCATCAACAGAGCGCCGAGTGCATGACGAACCGGGAGCATCCAGCCCGGCGGTTCGTCATAGACCAGCGCGTCCTCGAAGGCGACGCCCTCGTGGAGGATCGCGAACGCCTCGTCCCTTTTGCCCTCACGGAACAGAAGCTCGCCGTTGATCATGGCGCGAGCGATCGGTAGGACATCGCTGACGCGGTTGTTGAAGATCCACCACTCTTCGGGCACCTCGGCCATGGCGGATTCGAATGCGCCGAGTTCGGCTCGGGCCTCATCGGTGCGGCCGAGGGCGGAGAATGCGATGGAGCGAGCGTATCGCCGGACCCCGGGACGATTTTGGTGAGGCGGTCGGCGGCTGCAACGGCTCGATCCGGATTCGCTGAGGCCTCGACGGCGTGGATGAAGAAGTGGTTCGCTCCCGGGTGTTGCGGGTGGGTCTCGATGGTCTCCTCGATGATGCCGACAAACTCGGCGGTACGACCCTTGGGTTCGCCCGAATCGGTCCAATAGTCCCAGGGCTGGAGATTCATAAGCGATTCGGCGAAGAGGGCCGCGACATCCGGGTCGTCGGGGAACGTCTCGTAGACCGTCTGCATGGCGGCGGCATAACGTTGGTCGAGGTCTCCTCGATCCTCCGGCGCCGGCCATGCATAGCGTTGCGCCACGGCTTCGACCAACGCCGCCTCGACCGGTGATGCCGCATCGATTCGCTTGAGAGCCTCCTGCGATGCCTCCCACGCGAGTCGGGAACGTTCCTCGGTCATTTCGGGGTCGTTGATGTTGATCCCGAGACAGTAGGCGATGCCCCACCAGGGCATGGGGTTCGCCGTATCCGCGGCTGCCGCCTGCTCGAATGATCTAACGGCTTCGTCGTGGTTGAAGCCGTACATCAACTGCATTCCCTGGTTGAACCACTCCTGAGCGGGCGCCTTCTCGGTCGAGATCACACGCTCGTAGTTGCCAAAGCCCTCGTAGATCAGCGCGCCGTTCTCGGGTGCCGTTTTCTGACAGCCGGCGGTCGCCATAGCGGCCAGCGACGCCAGCGCCAAAACTGAATATCGAACGGTTCGTCGGGTGCTTCTGATCATCAATCCTGCATCAACCGTCGGCGGATCGCCTGCGGCACAGAAAGATCCTCGGGCTATCCATCATGCGGCTTGCCCGATGCCTCAATTTATAGATTGGGTCTCAATCCTTGAATTGATGATAGCAGAATTGCGAACGCTGAAGAGCGAACGTCACCCGAGCGCAGACGACTATTTTGCTGCCTTGGCGGCCTTTTTGCTGGCCTTGGCCTGCTTCTTTTCCTTGGTCGAGAGCTTGGGTTTGTTGGATTTTTCTTTCTTGACCTGTCCTTTGGCCATTTCGTTGCCTCCATCTTCGGCGACGGAGTGATTTGGCCGCGCGGCCATCAATCGCCGTTGCCGCTACTTTACACCCTGTGGCCTTGATTGGTGAGTGACGGTCGGCCTGAAGAACCGAAATATGCCATTATCAGTTTCGAAGTCTCAAGACAGAAGAGGATACAGCTGTGCTTTTTCGGTTGAAGGGTCGGTTGAAGCCGATTTTCGTCGGATTCGTTGTTCATACTGGTGGTATGGGCCAAGAACTCGCCGAAAGTCGGGCCAAGCGACACCCGAGAGGCGCCACCGATCCTATTCATAACACGCTCCTAGGAGGCACAGTCCATGACCACCGTCGAGAGGATCGAACTCTTTCACGTCGCGGTCCCGTTGGAATCACCCTTCTATCCGTCGTGGATCCCCGGTTATCCGCAAACCGAGAGCCGGTTCACCTTGCTCAGAATGACCACCAAGGATGGCGTGGAAGGGTACGCCGCCGGCAACGCTTTCGAGAATGAACGCGAGGGCCTGGGGAGCCTGCTCGGGCCCTATCTCATCGGTATCGATCCCACCGACATCTCCCGTGTGCGGCAGCTCCTGCGCGAGGCGTCGTTCCTCGGCTGGCACAACCCGTGGATCGAAGCGGCGTGCTGGGATATCAAGGGCAAGATCGAGGGCAGACCGGTCTATCAACTGCTCAATCCGGATCTCCCGGAACCCGTGACCGAGGCTCGGGTCTATGCCTCGTCGGGTTCGATCAAACCGGTGGCCGAGCGGCTAGCCTATCTCGACCGCATTCGAGAAATGGGCTTTTCTGCGACCAAGCTGCGGGTCCACGATTTCGATATTCGGAATGACATCGCCATCATCGAGGCCGCACGCGCCCATCTGGGCGAGGACTTCATGATCGGTGTCGATGCCAACCAAGGGTGGCGGGTCACCCTCATCGACGATGCGCCCTTGTGGACCCTCGAGAGGGCGACGGAGTTCGGCAAGGCTTGTGAAGACCTCGGAGTGCGGTGGCTTGAAGAACCCCTCGACATGCACGCTTACGATGATCTGGCCGAGCTTCGCCGACGGATGTCGACGCTCAAAATTGCCGGCTGCGAACTCAACAACGGTTGGTCAGAGGCGAAGATTTTTCTTGAAAAGGGCAGTTTCGACATCTTCCAGCCCGACGCGACCTTCTGTGGCGGCCTCGCCACATCCAAGATGATCTATGAGGCATGTCTGGAGCAGGGGCTTGACTTCACCCCGCACACGTGGACAAACGGGGTCGGGTTCATCGTCAATCTGGCCGCCTTCGCGGCCTTCCCCGAACGTCAGTTGCTCGAATACCCGTTTGAACCGCCCGGGTGGGTGCCCGAGGGACGCGACGCGATCCTCGAGGAACCCATCGAAGTGCGGAGCAATGGAACCATCGCCATTTCCCAGGCGCCCGGGCTCGGACTCAGGATCGACCCTAAGAAGCTCCGTCGATATGGAACGAGGTTCTACCGGACGAGCACGGTCAGACTGGCGATTCACACCATCCGCAAGAAGGGTCTCAGGACCGCGTTGGAGCTCAAAAAAAAGAAAGAAGCAAGGGCCACAGTCAAAGCCTGAGCTCGGCAGGTCTGCTCGGCTATTCGCTCCATCGGACGGTCGGGATCAGTTTGCCGTCTTCTTCGATCGACCAGACCATTTCCCCGTCTTCGGGAAAGCTCAGTTGATAAAGAGTCAGTCCATTGCCGACCATTACCTCGAGCTCGGTGTTCTTGTAGAGTTTAAAGGATCCCCACTCTGTTCCCTCTTTTGTGATGATGCGCTCGGCGAAATAATAGGGCGTGAATCCCTTGCGATCGTACTCGACCAGGTACCACGTGCCCTGCATCCTGAGGTTGTTGTTCGATAGATCTGCGATCCGATAGCGCTGGTTCCAGACATAGTAGGCGGCACCCGTCAGAGCGAGGAGTATGACGATTTGTTTGAGCAGACGTTTCATGCGACCTCCTTCACCGGTTGGGCGGTTCGATTGTAAGGCATGGCGTGCGGAATCGAGACTGAAAACGATTCAGTGTTACCTAAGTTGAGCGGTTCTGCCGGATGAGATGTGCCAACTCCTTGATGCTCTGGTGTTTGCAAATGCCCAGAGCGTAAGGAGTTGGTGCAGATCGCCGGTGAGAATTGCTCAATTTAGGTGTTACTCAAGCTGATGGATCCTGAGGACATTGGCCGAGTCCGAGAACCCGAGCGGCAGCCCGGCCGCGATGACCACATGGTCGCCCGGTCTTGCCAGTTGCTGCGAACCGAGGGCAGCCACGAGCGCCTGGCCGAGCACGGCAAGATCGGTGGTCTTCGACGTGGTCGCCGGGACGATCCCCCAGGAAAGGCTGAGCTGACGGGCGACGGCGACGGACGTGGTCATGCCGAGCACCGGTGTTCCGGGCCGATGGCGGGCGATGAGCCGGGCGGTGCTCCCCGAGGTCGTGGCGGTGACGATGGCCGCGGCGCCGATCTCTTCGGCGAGCTTGCACGCGGCCCGGCTGATGGCGCCGGTGATATCGGGTGCCGTCGGCGTACTCGGATCGGTTGACCAGCTCTTCTCCCCGAGATAGGCCTCGGCTTCGAGGGCGACCCGGTGGAGCATCTGGACCGCCTCGTTCGGGTACTTCCCGATGGCGGTCTCCTCGGAGAGCATGAGGGCGTCGGTGCCGTCGAAGACGGCGTTGGCGATATCCGAAGCCTCGGCGCGCAGGGGTCTGGGGCTGTCGACCATGGATCTCAGCATCTGGGTCGCCGTGATGACCGGTCGGCCCGCCCGTCGGGCGGCATCGATGATCTTCTTCTGAATCACCGGGACCTTTTCCGGCGGCATCTCGACCCCGAGGTCACCGCGAGCCACCATGATTCCGTCCACCTTTTCGATGATGGGGTCGAGGCGGTCAACGGCCTGGGGCTTTTCGATCTTGGCGATGAGCAGCGGCGGGTGTTCCAGATCGGTCAGTCGCTCGCGCACCGGCGTCAGATCGTCTTCGTGGCGTACGAATGAAAGGGCGACAAAGTCGACTCCCTCGTCGAGACCGACCTCGAGATCGAGGAAGTCCTTCTCAGTGACCGCCGGGACCCGGAGATTCGCCTGGGGCAGGTTGACCCCCTTGCGCGAGGTCAGGAGCCCGCCGTTGACCACCCGGCAGCGAAGCCGGTCGGTGCAGACCTCGATGACCTCGAGTTCGACCGCCCCGTCCGCGAGCAGGATCGTCTCGCCGGCGGCGACGTCCTCAAGGAGATAGGGATAGCCGACCGGGAGAGTTCCTGATGGCGCCTGTCCGTCGATCGCCAACTCAATCATGTGCTGCGCCTCGAGGTGTACCCCCTCATCGGGAAGCACACCGAGTCGGATCTTGGGGCCGCCGAGATCCTGAAGGATGCCGACCTCGCGATCGAGACGGTGTGCGACCTCGCGGATCCGTCTGATGGTCGCTCGGTGATCTTCGCGGCGGCCGTGAGAAAAATTGAGTCGCACGACGTTCATCCCGGCCTCGATGAGCGCTGCGATCCCGTCGCTCGAGTCGGTGGCCGGTCCGAGTGTACACACGATTTTAGTCTTGCGTCGAAGCATGGAACGAATGATACAGGTGTTGCGGTGGTTACTGATGGTGCGTGTTCGATCTTGGAAGCACAGAACCCCTGGATGTGTTGATATTTGAGGAATGAGGAGGCCACATGACCCGGGACGCCCCAAAACAACGAAACCACCTGATCTGGATCGGGGTCCTGATCTCGGTATTCGGGCTCGTGAGCTACTTCACCACGTTTGCGCGTTTCCCGGCCCTCCGCGACTTCCCTTGGATCAACATTCCGCTGGTCCTCATCGGTGTCGCGGTCTCGATTCTGGGCGTGCGGCGGCGGTTGTCGTTCCTCTCGTTGACCGGCGCCCTTCTCTCGGCGGGCTGCGCAGCTTTGCTCCTGGCTTATGTCTTTGTCCTTTCGAACCAGCTCCCCGACACCGATGGAGTGGTGGCGGTGGGCGCCGAGGCACCCGCGTTCTCGCTCATCGACGATGACGGATCGACCGTCAGCCTCGCGGACTTCAATGGTCAGCCGGTGGTTCTGGTCTTCTATCGCGGATTTTGGTGACCATTCTGTCTCTCTGAACTGCAGGGTCTGCAGTCACGCATCCAGGACATCGAAACCACCGGTGCAGCGTTGATCGCGATCTCGGTCGACTCGGTCGATGACAATCGAAAAGTCGTCGAAAAGCTCGGTCTCGACTATCCCGTTCTATCCGACGCGGATCGGAAGACCATCACGGCCTATGGCCTTCTCCACGAGGGAGCGAGCATCGACGGCAGCGCCATCGCCCGACCGGCGACCCTGATCATCGATGAGGAAGGCCGGGTGCGATGGAGGTATCTCACCGAGAACTGGCGGGTGCGGCTGAGACCGGACGCGGTGATCGATGCGTTGCAGACGATGAACGACTGAAGGGGAGGTGAGTATGGCAACAGTTTGCATTACCGGCGCGAATCGGGGAATCGGACTCGAGATGGCCCGGCAGTTCAAGGGCCGTGGCGACGACGTGATCGCGTGTTGTCGGAGATCGTCGGATGAACTCGACGGTCTGGCGGTCGAGTCCGTCGACGGCGTCGATGTCGCCGATGACGCCGGTGTCGACCGATTGGCCCGGAGACTGGGAGACAGGCGTTTGGACATTCTCGTCAACAACGCCGGTCTACTGACTGACGAGTCCCTCGGGGACCTCGATTTTGACCGGATGAGACGTCAGTTCGAGATCAACAGCCTCGGTCCGTTGAGAGTGACTGCGGCCCTGCGCCGAAATCTCGGCGCAGGCTCCAAGGTCGCCATCGTAACCAGCCGAATGGGGTCCATCGAGGACAACACCTCCGGTGGCCGTTACGGTTATCGAATGTCCAAGGCGGCGGTCAACATGGCAGGTCGCTCCCTGGCCCACGATCTGAAGTCCGATGGTGTCGCGGTGGTGATTCTCCACCCGGGGTTTGTCCGCACCGAGATGACCGGTCTCAGCGGTCTCGTCGATCCGCCGGAGTCGGCCGCCGGCCTCATAGCCCGGATCGACGACTTGACCCTCGATTCAACCGGCGCGTTCCGGCACGCCAACGGGGAACCCCTACCCTGGTAGTCGAGCCGGGGGTCAGGGACAGCGGAAGCTTATAAATCGAGAGGCAGCCGAACGATCGCGCTTCGATCGTTGTTTCAGCGGCTTTTCAGTTCCTGCTGAAGTTGTGGCACCGCGCGCAGTCGATATTTCTGTCTTCTACGTGCTCTTCGTGGACTTCGTAGAAATCGTCCTCGTCCTCATAGCCGTGACACTGGACGCACACTTCCGATCGCGGGCCCTTGAGCTCGTAGCCCAGTTCACCCTGGAGGTCCATCCGCGAGGTGGTTTCGTGGCAGTCGTCGCACTCGAGCGCGGCGTCCTCGTCTCCGACCTGGTGGTTGAGCAACTGGAACGTATCGGTTTCGATCCAGCTCACCATTTGATCGGGGTCCAATCCTTGGTTGATGAGGCCTTGACGAACCGCGGCCTCAGCGTCACCGGTTGCGAAGAAGACGCTGGTGTCGAGGGCGATGAGCTTGCCCGTTGAGTCGGCCATGGGTTGGACGGCCGTCTTGTATTTGAAGGGGTAGAGCATGGCGTCGGGGTCGTCGACCGATCCCTGCGGTCGTGACGTGGGGTAACGGCCGGTTGCGGGATCGACGGGAACGGGGATCTCGAGGAGGGCGTTCCAGCTGGTTCGGTTCCAGTGACGGTAGGCGGGAATCAGGTTGTTGGCCTTCTGTGATGCGGGATGGATCGGTGGCGTCGACCCGTTTGTCTCCAACCAGGTCCGGTGGGTCTCGGTCGCCTCGGTTGCGGCCGTGTCGGCTGCGTTCTTGGCATAGAAGGGAATGTGGCAGGTCTGGCAGGCGACCCGCTCGACGTGCCACCCGATCTCCTCTTCGCCGTGACCCCAGGTCGTGGCCATGTTGGGGTGGCAACGAGTGCACTGAACCGTTGTCGTCGTGTCCGAAGGCCTCAGGTCGGAGCCCTTGCCCTCGACGCGATGATCGGTGAATCGGTGACAGTTCTGGCACTTGAGATCGGCGCCGGTCGTGGCCATGTGGCGGTCGAATTGACGATCCGTGGTGTCGATCTGGGCGAGAGCGAGGTCGCCCCGTTTGACCGCGTCGCCACCTCCGGATTTGGCGTGGCACTGAAGGCAGTTGTATCGAACCGGCCGGTGGACGGTCTGAACCGCCTCATCCATCGTGATTGTCATGGTGTCGGTGTTGGGGACCCAGACGTCGCCCTCTCGTTTCCGGCGGTATTCCTCCTGATGACACAAAAGACAGTCGATGTTCTTGAGTTGCTCGAGGTCCGGCTCGGCGCTCGGAAGCGCCCCGAGCCCGATATGGCAGGATCCGCAACCCGGCCAATTGCCGAGGATGTGAACGCAGTAGCTGTTGACGCCGCCGCGGTCCTTCCCCTGTCGTGGCCCGCCGTTTGTCATCAGGGGTGCGTCTCCCTGCCACTGATACATCACCGATGCGTGGACATCCATCGCCTCGTCTGCGTGGCAAGCGACGCAGGTGCCCGGTCCTCGCCAGTCGAGCTCGGAGTGGTTGGTGGCGCAGCTGAGATCGGAGCCGCTGCAGTCCTGGTCGATACCATCACCGCACCAGTCGATGGCCCCCGGATAGATCTCGGGATCGGTGTCATCGCAGTCATCCCCTCCGCATTCGGTGGAGATAAACCCGTCGCCATCACTATCGCCACATGGAACCAGCCGCCCCGAGGGATGTCGAGGTTGCGCCAGTTCGGTGAACAAGCTGCCCGGTCGGGTGTCGAGATCACCACCGGCCAGGATGGGAGCGATACCCAAAACGAGAGACAAGACCAAGGACCACCGAAGGCATCTCAATTTCGGCATAGGAGTCTCCTTGGATCCAGTTTTGCACAACCCGCGGTGTTCCGGATATCCCGCGATCTCGATGGGACGATTATCGGTGTGCTCGGCACCTACGAAAACATCACCGAGGAGAAGCGCCGGGAAGAACGGGAGCGTCAGCTCCAGGCCGAGAGCTCCGGGCCGGACACCGAATCGCCGCAATGTGATCGCGGTTTGCCTTGATTGAGCCCCTGGCGTGACCCCATTGCCCTTCACCGTGAGGGCATAGGAGGTATCGCCATGACCAACGACACCGCGAACCTGGGACAGACCCTGATTCTGAAGCTCGGTAGGCCGGCGCGATTGATTGCGGTTGCGATCCTCGCCCTGATCCTGCTCATTCCTCTCAACATGGTCCGATCGGTGGTGCGGGAGAGGCACGCCACCTATCAATCGGTGGTATGGGATATCTCCGGTTCGTGGAGCGGCGATCAGCGAGTGGCGGGACCCATTCTCGTCGTTCCCTATTCCGAGAGAGTCGAGATCCGCGATGAATTCATCACCCCCGAGGGCGAGAAGAGAGTCAGTCAGCGATGGGAGACCCGTCAGAGGCGGGCGATCGTCCTACCCGACCGTCTGAAATACGAAGGGAGCCTCAGTCCCGAGATGCGGCACAGGGGGATCTATCGGGTACAGGTCTACACGGCGGATCTATTGGTGAGCGGCATCTTTGTCAACCTTGAAGCAACCATAGCCTCGCTCGTTCCCGATGACCGACTGGAGAACATCGATTGGGAGAAGGCGGTGGTGGGGTTCGGCGTTTCCGATCCCCGCGGCCTGGTTCAGGTGGATGGTTTCGAATTCAACGGCCGGACGGTTCAGCCAAAGCCGGGCACCACCATGGATGAACTCCTGCCGAGCGGATTCCACATGGCGGTGGGCGACGCGATCTCGGACACTCTCGAGTTCACGTTGCCGATGGTGATTCGGGGAAGCGGAGCTTTTCAGTTTCTTCCGCTTGGCGAGACCACCGATGCTGTGATCCGATCCGACTGGCCGCATCCGAGTTTCGTCGGCAAGGTGCTCCCAACCCGCCGGGAGATTTCAGACACCGGTTTCTCGGCAGAGTGGACCATCCCGTTGCTCAATCGATCCTACCCCCAGGTGTGGTGCGCCGGGTCGAACGTCGTCATCGACGAGATCGAGGCCGGAGTGCGTCTCTTCGAACCCGTGGCTCTCTATGATCTGGTCACGCGAGCGGTCAAGTATGGCCTGCTCTTCATCGCGCTGACCTTTTTGTCTCTCGGTCTGATCGAGTACGTCGCGAATGTCCGGCTGAGTTTGGTCCAATTCCTTCTCATCGGAGTCGCGCTGGCCATGTTCTTCCTCATTCTCATCGCGCTGGCAGAGCACATGGGATTCACCACCGCGTATCTGCTGGCGTCGTCAACGGTGGTCCTGATCAACACCCTCTACTGCGCCGCAATTCTCAAGCGGACTTCGATCTCAGCGATCGTCGGCGCGGTGCTGACGGCGATCTACGGCATCCTCTATCTCATCCTCCAGGCCGAGGACTTCGCCCTTCTCGGCGGGACCCTTCTGCTGGTCGTCGCCTTGACCGTCACCATGTTCTTCACCCGGAGGATCCACGAACCGAAGGAGGCATGACGGGTTGGAACCCGCCCTTGGTTCAATCGCCTTAGGGCCCGAGTGGTCGCCTCAGCGTGATGGATCGCACCATTCTGAGACGACGACTTTGATAACCTTGAAGGTGGCCGATGTGTGAAGGAGGTGCGGAAATGAAAAAGGTGATCCTGACTTCGCTGTTCTGTGGTGCCGTCGTGGGCTTCTGCCTGGTAGCTCAGGCCGGTGAGCGGCACCCGATCGCGCAGCCCTACGGGGGCGAATACGAGGTCGGCGAGGGGTCATACCCCATCGAGAGGGAACGGGCTACGATTCCCATCGATCAT
>RCNF010000967.1_pt1 | contig 15012 bp, 18 predicted proteins | sample 2041311 | NCBI WGS metagenome assembly RCNF01 (sample SAMN09708228, study PRJNA481090) | Marine sediment metagenome, whole genome shotgun sequencing project. | biome: marine sediment; feature: ocean; material: sediment; isolation source: Sewage treatment plant 2 marine sediment (STP2) ... | reverse complement strand
TTTTGTCATGTCTTCATTGCCTGGTATGATACCTTCAACTGCTTTGCTGGTTATGTCTTCAGGTGACGTTGGCGTTTCTTTGACATTGCTTTTTTCAACGCCCAATATTTCGAACACTGATTCAACCAATAGCCCGACGATCCGCTGATCAATGGCGACTATTATAATCACATGGCGTTCGGTTGGTTTGATGACGTCAAAACCTAGTTTTGCAGCCAAATCGATGATTGGAATTACCGCCCCACGCAGGTTGATCACGCCCAATACATAGCTAGGGGAATGAGGCAAAATGGTTGCTGGTGACCAGCGGCGGATTTCACGGATTTGCGTGATTTCGATACAAAAGCTTTGTCCGCCTGCGACGAGTGTAACAAATTCCACTTTTGAATTTTGGGATTGATCAATTCTGGCTGACATACGTCGGCTCCTCACTGTTAACACGTCGTGAAAAAGTATCGGTTTGTCTTGTGGTCGAAACAGAATCTGGATCAATAATTAGGGCAATTTTACCATCTCCAAGAATAGTGGCTCCCGAGATGCCTGAGATTGCGCCGTAGTTGCCGACCATGCTCTTTACAACAACTTGGCGTTGGTCAAAAATCTCGTCGACGGCTAGCGCAAATTGCGCGACACTATCATTGTGGATGAGTAAAAGGACGCGGTCGGTTAATGCTCTTGTTTGTTTTTCGCCGCCCAGTCGATCAGCTAGGTCAACGATCGGGACATATTCACCCCTGATGCGGAGCAGGTCATGATTTAGTCCAATTTTGTCTAAGTCTTTTGTTTTTGGACGAATTGTCTCTAGAATACTTGCGATGGGAACAACCATTGTTTGGCCATCTACGCCAATAACCATTCCGTCCATGATCGCCAACGTGAGCGGTAGAGTAATAGAAAATGTTGTGCCTTCCCCAGTTACACTGCTGATGGCTATCTTGCCGCCAAGCTCTGCAATTGCTGTCTTTACGACGTCCATTCCGACGCCGCGTCCAGACAAATTTGTCACTTCAGATGCTGTCGAAAATCCAGGTGCAAAGAGCAAGTGATCGATTTCCGTGTCGTTCAACGGCACGTCTGCGAGGATCAGTCCTTTTTTGAGGGCGATTTCGCGGATTTTCGGGCGGTTCAATCCAGCGCCGTCGTCAATAATCTGGATGATGATGCTGCCCGAACTTTGGCTTGCTCGCAGTTTGAGGATGCCCGCTTCGGGTTTGCCTGCTTCCGCACGGTCCTGTGGGCTTTCAATGCCATGATCAATTGCGTTTCTGATCATATGAGTGAGTGGGTCGGCTAACCTCTCGACAACAATTTTGTCGACTTCTGTGGCTTCTCCCTCGGTGATGACGTCCACGCACTTGCCGGTTGCTTCAGCCGCTTCTCTTGCAATGCGTAACATGCGTTGGAAGAGCGGTTTTACAGGCTGGGCCCGGATTGCCATGACGCCTTCTTGTATTTCACGAGCGAGAAGTTTGTAGTCATCAAGATGAGAAAACAGTTCCGATGATGATGGGATTGCGGCTTCTTGAATGCGTTGCGAAATCATTGACTGATTGATGATGAGTTCGCCGACGGCATTAATAAGTCGATCAATGCGCTCCGGATCAACACGCAAGGTCGCCGCATTTTTCTTTCTTGGGCGTTCCTCTTTTTGCGTCAATTCAGGCCGCTGTGTGTTCGGCTCATGAACTACCGATGCAATGTTCTGATGGACGCTTGTTTCGATTGGGTCATGATGCACGTTGGATGGAAACTCGATAATCTGGAATGCGCACAAGTCGTCCATGAATTCAAAAACTTCATGGATGCCTAAGTCATTAGATTGATCAGCAATCTCAATGGCCCACCTCAAATAGCCTTGCGCAACTTCGATTGCGTCACTGCTTTTAGGCAAAGCGCGGGTATCACAATCGACGGTCGTTGGCCCAAGTGCTGCTAGCGCCCGTAATATCAATAGCGGGTCGTTCCCTACGGCATAGAATGCAGCTGAGGGTTGGAAAGTGACGACGTATGTTGTCGCTACTTCTGGTTCGCCAAGATCGAGTGAAAGTGCTTCGAATACAAATTCTTCGTCCTTGGCGGTTTCAGTCCCCAGAAAACCCTGAAGTTCGGCCAGAATTGGGTCAACTTTTGCGCGATTTGCAGGTTTGTCGTCACGTGCGTCGTCGACAAGGTCAGATAGAACGTCGCCAGCACGCTGTAAAACGCGCAAGAGGGGTTCATCTGCGTTCAGCCTTGCAGCACGTAGATCTTCGAGAACTGTCTCGAATTTGTGCGCGAATTCAACCAATTCATCCATGGAAAAGGCACCTGCGGCACCCTTTATTGAATGTACTGCGCGGAAAACAGCGTTCACTGTTTCGCTGTCTGTCTGGCCTGCGCGCATCTCTGCCAACCCGTCAGCAAGTGCGAGCAATAAATCGTCACACTCTTCAAAGAAAGCGTCAAGAATAGCGCGGTCTGTAATCACTCTAGGACCCCGTCAATCTTTTGATCACCGCAACCAGCGCTGCATCATCGAAGGGCTTAACGATCCAACCCGTCGCACCCGCTTCGCGTGCCTTGGCCTTGAGCGCATCCCCACTCTCGGTTGTCAGTACCAACACGGGAACAGCGCGGTTTTTTGTGCTAGCCCGTATATCTGTGATGACACCAAACCCATCTTTATTGGGCATGTTAACGTCTGTGATCACCAGATCAGCCTGCATCTGGTTGAATTTTTCCACACCATCCAAGCCATCCACTGCTGTCGTGACCGTGAAACCTGCTTTTTCTAACGCCATTGTGAGAAGGGTGCGGATCGTGCGTGAATCGTCAATTGCAAGAACATGCTTTTTCATGTGGCACCCCGATCACTATCCAACAGACAGGTCAGGTCCAGCGCTGCGAGCGCGTCAGTCAGTGCCTGAGAAGGAAGGATAAGGGACACCTTAGCATCGGTACCTCGCCGTACGCTTTGATGTGCCGCGATCAGTTGTGCAGCCAATCCACTGAACTTTTTCACCCTTTGTCCGTCTAGCACAATTTCGCGGTCGGCAGCCGACCGAATGAATTGATCAAGGGTATGACACTCTTCGATCTTGATCGCTTCGGGTAGCGCAAAAATCGCAGGTTCTGCTGTCATGATTGCAAAGTTCCATCCAAAAACACATTCGCCATTGTGCGGCATTGGAGGGTGTATGACGGACTGGCTCTTAATTTCGCGTAAACAGCGGCGCGTTTATTTTGCTCGGAAGTTACCCGGGACACCGTTTGCTTTATGGAGCCGCGTGGCTGCGGTTGAACGGTGATGGACGCACAGCCAATGTCTAGAACGAAGAGCTGATCGTTAGACCTGCTGTAAATGTTGTCCGATCATATCGGCTGACGTTGCTGCGCGTACGAGAAGCGTCGAGCCGCAATCCAGGGCTAAATCCAGCATATGACATTTCTGGGAAGCCGATATTCAAATTTGCAAAAGCTGTGCGATCTTTGCGTCCGCCGTCGAGGGGGGCAAAGCCGAAAATGGATGGGTCGAATACAAGGAAATCAGGGTACTTGCGCAGTGATATGCCTGCGCCTGCAGAGAGTGTAACGGGACCCACCGGTTCGGCCCAGCTGTAAGACATGTTCAACGTTTGGTCTTTTGAGGTGTAATTCACATTGTCGCCGCTCGCTTGACCAAGGTTGAGATTGAAACCTAGGCGGTCGTTGCTGTCCAGCAGGTAAGTTACACCCGCGCCCACGTTTGTGCGGTCAACCTGTCCAATGGCATCAACGCTATAAGTCAATCTGTCTCGACTTGCTGACAAAGACAGTAACGTCCTGTCTGACAGGCTGATCCGACGATTCAGAGCAAGCCGTGTTGTGTCGTAGCCTTCGAGGTCTATCTCTTGCGTTCTGAGATCAAAGTCGCGGTACTGGTATGTCGCCTGCGATAGGCGAACGCTGATGGTTCCGTTCTCTAACGCCCGCTCATGGCCCAAAATGACCTGAAGCGTGTCTGTGCTCAGGGCTTCGTTCTTGACGTCGGTATCATCGGTCAACCAAACGCGCGAACCCTGATAGCTTAGCCCGACCGTCGAGCGGCTTTTGGCGTTTTGGTGAAAACGGTACTGCGTACTTGCGCCGAATGTTGCGCGCCATCCAGCGAGAGCTAGCCCGTCTTCACTGATCTGACCGCCGGTGTCGTTGCCCGCGATTGACAAGTTTTCATCTTCTGCGCCTCCATTCACGTTGCTGGACGGGGCCAGTGAAAACGACAGATTGCTGGACCAGGGGTTCAGGCGGGTGATGCCACGGGCATCTTTGATTGTTTGGGCACGTTCTGCGGCGTTGGGGGCCACGATCAGTGCGCGGCGCAGCCAGAAAGTGGACAGCGTATAGCGTTCCTCGTTCGCGGCGGCCAAGGCTGTCAGGCGGGCGGCTTCGTATTTTTGAATATCAGTGGTCGAGACTGCAAATGCTCGTGCACCCGCTTTGCGGCCACGTTCCGGATCACCAAGACGGGGAGCGGCGGCAGCGACAATCAGCAATGAAGCGCGGTCGTCTGGGACTTGTGACAAGATCGCTTCGGCGATTTGTAGCGCAAGCTGCGGATCGTCAGAAAACAGGGCCTGCGTTGCGACGTTGCGGGCTTGGTTGAGTGTTAGGTCAACTGTCGTTTGCGCAGTAGCGCTGGCCGCAGTTAGGGCCAGCACCACTGCTAAGCAGTATGATTTCAGCATTTGCTTACGTAGGCGGGAATGGATCGAAACAGATGTTAACACCTGAAGGACTTTGGTCGATCACAAAAATCCAGTTTTCTTGTGAAAGTGTCGAAGTTACGCGTTGGATCCAAAGCGACCGCATCATCCCTATCTGGCATCATTGCACCGTTCACAAAATCACCACTCAACACGATAATTACCGCAACTTGCGCAGCCAACCGGTAATGCCGCGACTGCGGTTATTCCGAATGATTTATTCATGCTCTCAATCCTTTGAGGGTGATCACTTTTGCGCGTAAGACTGTGTGCAGTGAAGCTTTATGTCAATATGCACGTTTTCGATACAAACGAACCTTTGCATCTAGCAATTGGATTGGGTAGCAAAGATCGCGCCGTCCTAACTTATGCTGATTTGTGTTGTTCAACGCGAATGGAATCCGAGTATGATCTCGATAGACTACTTGTCTAAGCGATTGTAAAACGGTGATCCATTAGGCACGATAGATAGACGCGCCAAAGAACGAAAGATGAGGCCAAAGTTGCAGCAGTATCACGATGCTTTAAAGACCATTCTGGAAAATGGAGAGGAATCAACCGACCGTACTGGAACGGGGACGCTTTCGTTTTTCGGCCTTCAGTCACGCTACCGTCTCGCTGATGGCTTTCCGTTGGTCACAACCAAAAAACTGCATTTGAAGTCCATTATACATGAACTTTTGTGGTTTTTGTCTGGGGATACAAACATCCGCTATCTCAAAGACAATGGTGTTTCGATTTGGAATGAGTGGGCGGACGAAAACGGTGACTTGGGTCCTGTCTACGGCCACCAGTGGCGGGCTTTTCCGGCACTTGAGCCGACAACGCAGGTTTTGGATGGTGAACCCCTGTTCAAGGGTCGCGGGGTCGACCAAATTTCGCAGCTTGTTGAAATGATCAAGACCACGCCAGATAGCCGCCGCCTTATTGTCACTGCATGGAATCCTGCGGACGTGCCGCGCATGGCGCTGCCGCCGTGCCATACGATGTGGCAAGTACGGGTTCTTAACGGGCGTTTGCACCTTCAGCTTTACCAACGCTCGGCTGATATGTTCTTAGGTGTTCCATTCAACATCGCGTCTTATGCGCTGCTGCAAGTGATGCTGGCCCATGTCACCGGATACGAGCCGGGCGATTTCGTTCACACGCTTGGGGATGCGCACATTTATTCAAATCACATGGACCAAGTGAATTTACAGCTTTCGCGCGCACCAAAGGCGCTGCCCACGATCCGGATCAAACGGGACGTAACGTCGATCTTCGACTTCCACTACGATGATTTTGAGATCGTTGGCTATGATCCCGATCCCGCCATCCGTGCGCCAGTGGCGGTCTGATCCATGATTACACTTATCGTTGCACGTGCCCAAAATGGGGCAATCGGTCGGGATGGCACAATTCCTTGGCATCTTCCTGAAGACCTAAAGTCATTCCAACGCGAAACCCTTGGTGGCGCACTCATTATGGGGCGTAATACTTGGGACAGCCTGCCAGTTAAGCCTCTTTCAAAGCGTCTCAATATAGTCGTGTCGTCGCGCCCTGATGCGGCGGACCTTGTCGCACCTTCTGTGGCTGCAGCCGTCGAAATTGCGTCCGCACAAGGTTACGACCGCGTCTACGGCATTGGTGGCGCGCGCATCTACGAAGAGATGATCCCGATTGCGCACAGGCTGCTGATTTCCGAAGTCGAGATTGAAGTCCCTGATGCAGATACGTTCTTTCCGAATTTAGACCTAAACACATGGCGCGTCGTCAATGAACGGACGCTTCGGGAGGCAGGACCAAAATGCTACGTCCGTGAGTATTTGCGACGTTTGTGAGTTTTTCTGCAGTGAACGCCAACTTGGTAGCGCCTTTTGTGATTAGACGATCATCGAAGGGTGAAAATTCAGTCATCCGGCTTCTCGGGCTACGTTTTGACTGCAATGAATTGAGACGGTGCACATGAACCAGCATATGACCACAGCGCAGGCACTTGCCTATTTTGATCAGCTTAACCCAGTGAGTGTCGAGGCGATGATCGGGCATTGGCGCGGCGAAGGGATAGATACCGGTCACGACATGGATGGAATGCTTGAGGCGACGCGCTGGTACGGCAAAGTTTTTGAAAGCTCCGACGCAGTTCACCCGCTGGTTCACACGGGTTTTTTTGGTGGGAAGATTTCGATCAATCCCGCATTGTTACCCATGAAACTAGCGACGGTATTGTCATTGCCGCGCATTGTGATCTTGGTGGCATTCACCATCCTGCGGCCCTTTCTTGCGACCCGCAAACCCAAGGCGCGTTTGCGAATGATGCAGTTTCGCGGAAAGCTGAGCGCAACGATGATCTATGACGCAAAGCCGATCAACGACGTGTTCCGCAAGATTGATGATGAAACTGTGCTGGGATTAATGGACCAACGTGGCGACAGCGCGCCGTTCTTTTTCAAATTGATGAAAGACAACTAACCCAATCGCGTCGTGCTATTGGCAGGGCTGGGTCTGTGCGCGCCCACAAACCCCGTTCTCCAACGCAGGACTTCCCTGCAAAGAAGCGCGCCGCTTCCCCAAACATCCATTCCCCGTTAACCTGATCACATGACCGATCCCGAAACTGCCCTTCACGCCCGCCTTGCCGCCCTCGATATTGAGGACGCGGCAGGCCAGCAGGGCCTCAAAACAGTCGCATTGGACCAGCAAGCTGTAGGGCGGTTGTCACGTATGGACGCGCTTCAAAACCAAGCGATGGCCCAAGCATCCGCCCGCAGACGCGGGGCTGAGCGCCAGCGGATCATCGCAGCCCTCGCTAGGGTTGCCGCAGACGAATATGGCTATTGCCTCACTTGTGGGGATGCCATCGCACCCTCGCGCTTGGGCACGGACCCCGCAATCGCATTATGCGCGACTTGCATGCGCGGCGAATAAGCCGCCTAGCCTTACAAATGCCCTACTGTTTCCGCTTTATAACCGCGAACAGGTCGTCATAAGTGACCCGAACCCTTTAACCGGAGATCAGCGTGATATTCCTAAGAGCCTTCACCTTCTCATTTTCAATCATGTGGCGCTATTTGCTAGTTTTGCCGATCTTGGTGATAGCCTTGATTTTGTTCGCACTCATTGCGGTTGTCTTTGCGCTTCTGGTTGGGTTCGTCGCGCCATTTTTGATGGTTCTATTCATCTTTGCATTCGCGGTCGCCTCTGGCGTTATTCCGGTGATGGTCGGGATGCGCGTTGGCCTCCAAGCCCGTGAAGTCAGACCGCGAAATTCTTTTAAAGGTCTCATGCTGGCTGCGATTGGCTACGGGTTCTTCGAAGCGCTTTGCGTGATGATCATCGTCGCGGCTTGTGTGTCACTGTTCGTTCTTCTGACACCGCTGGGTTTGTCGGAGCTTATGGCGCTGACCGATGCAGATGATGTTGTCATCCTGAGCGATTTATACACGGCTAGCCCTGTGCTGACCGTCGCGTGTGTTATTATTGGTGGTGGCTTGGTTGTCGCTTTGCGAACCGCGCTTTTGGTGCCATTCGCAGGTGCGTCCGTCGGGGCCGATGCGGATGGGCGCTCGCACACGCCGTTTTACGGCCTTGGTGACGGGTTCTGGACCCTCTTTATTTTGGTTATTATTTCTTACGTTGGCACGGCGATGGCTGTTCCAATTGTGATTTTACTGATCACACCGTTTGGCATTGCCGACCGCTTGTTGGAAGCGTCCGCAGGGCTAGAGCAACAGACCCAAGAGGCCGCAAACTTAGCGCAAGCGGCAGGCACGGTGCTGGAAAACAACCTCGGTTTTGCTGATTATTACGCAGTGTTCGGAACTGATGGTTTGATCGTGATGGGAATGTGTCTCGTGCTATTTTTGTGGTTCTTCAGCCTGCAATGCGCGGGGGCGGTTTTGGTCTTTATGGAGCGGTTCCAAACTGTTGTGGTCAAAAAGCAAGAGCGTAGCGCGGAACGTGCGGCTGATCTTGCAGATTTTGAAACTGAGAAAACGCCAGTGCAAACCGACATGATGGAACTTGTCCGCAGCCGAATGCAGAAGAAGCACGATTAATTCGCAGGCCAATCTTGGCCTGCGCGTATGATTTTTGAGGGTGTCCGGCTTCATTCAGCCTTTGAGATGCTGCCTGCCATTTGGCGTCCATCGCGCCCTTCAATCAGCTCAAAACTGACCTTTTGATCGTCGGCAAGCCCCGTCAATCCTGACTGTTCTACTGCTGAAATATGTACGAAAATATCTGCACCACCGTCGTCGGGCGCAATAAATCCATAGCCCTTTGTTGTATTAAACCACTTTACGCTGCCACTCGGCATTGTCCGTTCTCCTTATCGACTTGCAGCAGGGTCCCGCAGAATGCGGAATTCCCTTCACCTTGCGTCCCCAGAATTATGTGTTTTAAGAAAAACGCAAATGACACGTCGTCGCATCCCCGCGATCTGGCGGCATGTTGCACAATCAGGAGGCGAAATGCGCTTTTTTGGGCTAAAATCATGCGATACTTGTCGAAAGGCCCTGAAGTCCTTGGCTGAGGCAGGGCTTAATCCGGTCGTGATCGATGTTCGCGCAGACGGGGTTTCGGACACAGATCGCGCGCAGATCATCGCGCAGTTCGGTGATGCGGCGATTAATCGGGCTTCGACGACGTGGCGCGGATTGACCGACGCTGAAAAACAATCTGATCCTGCAATGCTCTTGGCAGATCACCCAACGCTGATGAAAAGGCCTGTTATCGAACGCGACGGCGCGTGGACCATCGGCTGGAAAGCGGATGTTCAAGCCAAACACCTTGGCGGCTGACCACTTCGTGCTTATATCGATACAAGAGCAGTAAGGAGAATACCCATGCGCAACGCCGCGGGAATGCTAGGCATCATTGGTGGCCTAATCGGAATTTTGGTTGGGTTGTTCGGCTTCGGCTATGCCGAACTGTCAGAACGTCATGCCGAAGTGGGCGAGGTTTTCGGGTTTCTTGATAACCCCGGATTTATCCGTTTTGCCAGTTTCGTAGCCCCACTCTTGGCCATCGCAGGTGGTGCAATGGCCAAATCACGCGCCCTTTGGGGTGGTATCTTGATGCTGATCAGCGCGTTTTGTTTCTACGCCGCATTCGGGTTTAACGTCGGTACGATGTTCCCGATCGGGTTTGTGGCGCTTGGCGGGATATTAGGTATTGCCGCCGGCAAGCCGGACGAGCCTAAGGCGCATTTCTGAACAAACCACGATCTATCGAAATCGCGCCTGCACCTTTGAAAACAAGGATCAGCAAGCACAGCACCCAAAACGCGCGTTGGTCTAGGATCAGCGCGTCTGGCATGCGGTCAAACCATGCGCCAAGCGTACCTTCGTGTGCGATTCCGCCGTGGCCATAAAGGTCAGTGAGCGATTGCACGGTGATAAAGCCGATCATACCGAACGCCGCGAGGCGCGTGAACAAACCGATCGCGATCAAGATCGGCAAGACGAATTCGGCAATGGTGCCGCCGGTGACGACCGCCCAATGAAAGATGGTCAGTTGCGACGTGTCATAGCCTACAGCCTCCATCGCCTTGGGGAAAATCTGGACGTAGGCACCGGATGACGGTGTGAGTATCCCGAAGATACCGTCGCCGACTTTGGTTAGACCAGAGTTCCAGTAATAAACGAACAAGACGCCGACAAAGACAAGCCGTGCGAGAAGCGGCAAAATCGCATCGCCTGCGCGGTTCAGCGGATAGGCCATCTGGGCAATGGGTGAAGTGGTCATAGTGTGGCCTTTCAATAAATGTCTGTCACGGCGCCTTGGGCCAAAAGCAGCCCCAAAATAGCACCAAGGTCGAGGGTCTCGTCGGCGGTTGCCATTGCTTGACCCAGTGATTGCCCCTTTTGCAGGGCAGCTACACAGGTCGCAGCAGCGGCATTGATCGCGTGGATTTCAGGGTCAAAGGCTGCACGTGTGATCAACACAGCTTCGGGCTGCATCTCTGGTTTTGGCGCGTCTGTCTGTGTGTTGGCCCGGTAGATTGCGTGAATGGGATAGTCCGAGGTGACCGTGTGGGTCGCAGGGGCTATCCGCAACTTTGCTCCCATCAGCGCGTCAGGTGCGAGAGCGGACAACGCCTGTGCGTCGACGGGTGTGGCGTCTGCTGCGTGATAAGCATGGCGCAGCGCCAATTCCAAACGTGCAATATCGGGTAGATATGCAATTGATTTCGCAGGGCCAAAGCGGCCCAGAAATTGCGGCATCGCATCGCCATAAAACATCATAAGCGGCGATTTCGGGGGATGTTTGCGCAGGTACACTCCCGCCATTGCGCGGAAAAATTCATCGCCAACCAGTTTGCGGACCACGGGAAAAGCGGTCTCTAGGGCATCAGATATGCTGACGGCGACATTGTTACGGTAAACGTTGAAACGTTTTTGGGCAGGGGCGCCATCGGGGTTGATAAGCCCGTCAGGCACGGCGGCGTCGGGATCAAGGATCGCGGCTTGGAATTCCGCTTGGGCAAAGGTCATGACGTGACCAATGCGAGCGCTTGATCGGCGCGCGCGATTTCACCTGCTAAGACAGGCCATTCGGGCACATCGGTGTCCCATTCGACCAAAACTGGCTTGGGGCCGGATTTGGCAAGCGTATAATCCAACAGCGCCCAGACCGGATCAACGACGGCTTTGCCGTGGCTGTCGATCAGCAAGGGTGCGCCGGTTTCGTCCGCGTCCTCGTCGTGACCTCCGAGGTGGATTTCACCAACGGCCTGCAGGGGGAAGTTATCGATATAGTCTCGTGGCGGGGTTTTAAGGTTAGTGGCGCTGACGAAGACGTTGTTCACATCAAGCAACAGACCGCAGCCGGTTTTGGCCACAAGTTCGCGCAGAAACGCGGTCTCTGACATCGTGGATTCAGCGAAACCAAGGTAACTGGATGGGTTTTCCAACAGCATCTGGCGGCCAACAGTATCTTGGACTTGGCTAATGTGTGCCGCCACGCGTTGAAGCGTTTTTTGAGTGTAGGGCAGGGGTAACAGATCGTTGTAAAAATGGCTGTCATGCGTGGACCACGCCAAATGTTCGGAAAAGCTGGCAGGGTTGAGCCATGAAATTAGATGCTTGAGGCGGGCAAGGTGGTCTTTGTCCAGATCGCTTTGGCCACCGATGGACAGGCCGACGCCGTGGACGGAAATGGGGAAGCGTTCTGCAAGATGGCGCAGCTGCGCGATTGGTCTGCCACCGTCACCCATGTAGTTTTCAGCGTGGATTTCGAGCCAGCCAAGGTGCTGCGGGCTTTGCATGATCTGGGTGTAATGTTGGGCTTTGTATCCGACGCCGGGGCGCAAAGGCAGTGCCGAGTGATGTGTTGTATCAAGCATGTCTAAGTCCTTCAGCATCGGTGGCAAGTAAGGTGGGTTCGCACCCACCTTACAAGTATTTTTGCTTATGCGGGCAGATCACGCTCAAGTGCTTCCAAGGAACCCATACGTGCCATGCCGTCAGTAGCTGCTGGCAGTTCCATTGTGTCGCAAGAACCGGCTGGAACCAGTGTCCATGCGTTGCCTTGGTAATCAACTGAAGAAGTGCCTGCACATGTTGTGCCAGGTCCGGCTGCACAATCATTTGCGCCTGCTAGGGAGACACCGAAGCACTTTACTTCGCCTTCAGCGGCGGCAGTTGTTGCCAAGCCTGCGATAGCGGACGCAACAGCCGTTGCGAGAACAAGAGTTTTTGTAGCGTTGGACATGAGTTAATTCCTTTTGGTTTGGGTCAGGTATATTCGTCACCGTGTTCCGGCGATGTCCAAACACTAACCGCCAGAAATAGCCTGCGGCTACTCACAGGCGCGTGCATCGCGGTCCCGTGAGGTTTTGCCAGTGCGCGTTCGCCATCGAAAACCTGCCGCATCCCCAAATTTACCTTATAAAACAACAAACCCGCCGATGCTGCCATCGACGGGTTTGTTACAGGTTCCAGCGCTGGAATGTTACAAAAGGTCGGGTGGGGTCGCTGCCTTTGCCATCTCGGCTACGATTTCATCCAAAGATGTTACAGAAGTTCGGTTCTCGCCCAAGCGGCGCACCGTTACCGTTTTTTCGTCCACCTCGCGCGCACCCAAAGCCAAGATCACTGGAACCTTGCCAAGCGAGTGTTCGCGGACCTTAAAGTTGATCTTTTCATTGCGCAGGTCGCCTTCGACCCGCACGCCTGCGGCCTTGAGGGCCGCGATGACTTCCAGTGCGTATTCGTCGGCGTCCGACACAATCGTGGACACAACCACCTGACGCGGGGCGAGCCAGAACGGCAGTTTGCCTGCATGTTCTTCGATCAAGATACCGATGAAGCGCTCGAACGATCCCAGCAGTGCGCGGTGCAACATCACAGGGCGATGCTTTGCGCCGTCTTCACCGATGTAGTTTGCATCCAGACGCTCTGGCAGGACAAAGTCCACCTGATGCGTGCCGCATTGCCAATCGCGTCCAATGGCGTCGGTTAAAACGAATTCCAGCTTTGGACCGTAAAACGCGCCTTCGCCGGGGTTTAATTCAGGTTCGATCCCTGCCGCGCGGGTGGCCGCGAGTAATGCGGTTTCTGCCTTGTCCCAAACCTCGTCGCTGCCAGACCGCTTTTCGGGGCGGTCGGAGAACTTCACTTTGAAGTTCTCAAAGCCAAGGTCTTTGTAGACCGCACTTAAGAACCGGATGAATTCAGCTGTTTCAGATTCGATCTGGTTTTCGCGGCAAAAGATGTGCCCGTCGTCTTGCGTAAAGCCGCGGACACGCATGATGCCGTGCAGCGCACCCGAAGGCTCATAGCGGTTGCAAGATCCAAATTCGGCCATGCGCATTGGCAGATCGCGGTATGATTTCAGACCTTGGTTAAAGATCTGCACATGGCAGGGGCAGTTCATGGGCTTCAGTGCATTGACCGATTTCTCGCGGGCATGTTCTTCGTCAACTTCGACGATGAACATGTGGTCTTGGTACTTTTCCCAGTGGCCGGATTGTTCCCACAATTTGCGGTCGACAACCTGCGGTGTGTTCACCTCTACATAGCCGCCACTGCGTTGCTGGCGGCGCATGTAGTCCTGCAGTTCAGTATAAATCGTCCAGCCGTTGGGGTGCCAAAACACCTGACCGGGGGCTTCTTCTTGCATGTGGAACAGGTCCATTTCGCGGCCCAGCTTGCGGTGGTCGCGTTTGGCGGCTTCTTCCAGCATATGCAGGTGCGCTTTGAGGCCTTCCTTGTTCGCGAACGCTACGCCATAAATGCGTTGCAGCATCGCGCGGTCGCTGTCGCCACGCCAATAGGCACCAGCGATGTTCATCAGTTTGAAACCATCGGCAGGCACTTGGCCCGTATGTTGCAGGTGCGGACCACGACACAGGTCTTGCCAATCACCATGCCAATACATGCGCAGCGGCTCATTGCCTGGGATGCTATCAATCAATTCAACTTTGTACGGTTCACCGCGATCTTTGTAATATTGGATCGCGACGTCACGCTCCCAAATCTCGGTGCGGACTTCGTCGCGTTTGTTGATGATCTCTTTCATCTTCTTTTCGATGGTGGCGAGGTCATCAGGCGTGAACGCTTCTTTGCGGTCAAAGTCATAATACCAACCGTCTTTGATAACTGGTCCGATTGTGACTTGGGTTTCTGGCCAAAGCTCTTGAACAGCGCGTGCCATGATGTGCGCCAGATCGTGGCGGACCAGTTCTAGCGCTGGTTCTTCGTCTTTCATGGTGTTGATCGCGATGGCGCTGTCGGCCTCAATCGGCCACTGCAGGTCCCAGTGCTGGCCGTTCACAGTCGCAGAGATCGCTTTTTTACGTAAGCTGGAAGAGATGTCGGCGGCCACATCAGCGGCTGTTACGCCTGCATCATATGTACGTGCATTGCCGTCAGGAAAAGTAAGGGAAATTTGGGCCATCTTTGTTGGCTCCTCGTCTGTTTGGCGCCTACGAAACGCCCGGTTGCGGGTATGTAAGGGGTAAATGACGGGGTCGTCCGGAATGGTCAAGTGGTCTGCGCCCAGTCTGTAGGGTGGTATACCTAGATATACGTTGACTACGACACCTAAACCGCTAAATACGACATAGTTTCCGATGCGAAACCTAGATGTGGGGAATATGACATGCCAAGCTACAACCGTAAGTTCGATTTGAGCATTAGCGACGTGGATCTGATTGAAGAGGCGCTGCGCGCACGTGGCCGCGAGTTGTCGGGCATGCGCCTTGCGCTGAAAGAAGATAACCCTGCCCATATGGAATCGATCCGTGTGATTGAACAAGACCAGCGCCACAACGAAGAGCTGCTGGGTCGGTTGCATGATCAAAAGA
>RCNF010000966.1_pt1 | contig 15014 bp, 7 predicted proteins | sample 2041311 | NCBI WGS metagenome assembly RCNF01 (sample SAMN09708228, study PRJNA481090) | Marine sediment metagenome, whole genome shotgun sequencing project. | biome: marine sediment; feature: ocean; material: sediment; isolation source: Sewage treatment plant 2 marine sediment (STP2) ... | reverse complement strand
GCTTACTCAACAAACTATATGCTTGATATTCAATTCGGCGTCATCGTCGATGTTGAAGCATCGCCCGGTAATCGTAGTGATGAAGTCGCGTGTACGCAAACAATGATTGATCGGATTGAGTCGAACTACAACATAAAACCAAAAAGGTTAATGGGCGATACTGCTTACGGAACAGGCGAGATACTTGAGTGGCTGATCAAAGAAAAACAGATAGAACCCACGATTCTGTTTGGGATAAATCCACTCGCACGGATGGTGCGTTTAGCGGCTCAGATTTCACCTGGCATGACGAACTGGTTCCCGCAGTTCCCATTGAAATCCCAGCACAGTGTCACGCCCACTATACGCCGGACACCGCTTGCACAGCATTCGGAATTAACCTGCAAATTTTTCCTGGAAGATTGAAACGCTCCCAGTTTTGATGCCGTCTAAGATTTTACGACGCGTCAACATGGGTTCTGTTGCACTCGTCTCTCTGTACCACACATGATAATCTGATTGACTACCTTTTCCTCAACGCTCACAACCAGCACTCTTAATACCAGCAGCTTGAGGGAGTTTGAAGCCAGCTTCCGACAGCAGACTTCGCTGGGCCTACCACCATCTTCCAATGAGCTTATACACAAATAGTAGTGCTACCTGTACTACTAACTTGCGTGCCTACGGCACACTTTCAACAGTATCGGTCGGTAACACCCTATCAGTTCAGTATATCGACCGCGTATACGCGGCCAAAAAACTGGCGTTCATATTGCACGGCTAATAGATTTATTTAATCCCTGAGCATCCGTATTGCTTTCGTGCATTAAGAATGCCGCGGTATCCCGCTAACAATCTAAAAATATTCACTAGGTACAACTTTATTTGTAATTAAGCTGTTGTAGCATCTGGGTAATTTTCACATGAAGCGTGTGAGCCTGTGACTCTGCGTTTGAACTTGCTTCGATAAGACACGCCTCCGCCTCATCAGTGCGTTTCTGCATATGGTTCAAAATCGCCAGGTCCAGAAGCGCTCTGGCTAGATTTGCAGGCGCATCACTTTGCCGAAATTCGCTAGCGGCCTGCTCAAGATATTGACGAGCGCTTCGTGCGGCGAATGGCATGCTTGTGAGTATAAAACCAAGATTTCTTATCACTATACCGAGAGGTGGTTTGTTCTCACCAAGAGCCATCTGAAGATAGATTTCACCCAGCACTAGACGACCTAAAGCAGGCTGGGTTTTATTGCCTAGCTCTGCAAATCGTTCTATTGAGTTCTTAATCCATCGTACACCAGCCCTCATTTTCCCAGCTAGTGCTATCGCTGCTCCGTAAGGAATATCTACGCCTAGTAACGGTGCGATATAGCCAGCATCAAACATCTCACTCCGGACTTCTTGTAGCACCGACAAGCCCTTTACGGGATCATCTTTCAACGCATGTGCGGCTCCATTGACAGTTCGGGCCATCAGTTTATCCAATGGATCGGGTGAACGTTTCAGTGAAGCCTCTGCATTTTTGAGTGCTTCTTCGTATTGTTCCTCGAAAATATTCACTAATCCCAAGCTCCATTGGCTCATAGCGATGGTTCGAGGATCACTGGCCCGTTCGCCAAGTTTTCGCATACGTAAACAAAATTCTGCGGCATCACAAAAACGGCTCATATATATGGTGTGAATGGTCATACACAGAAGGTACTTGGATTCTAGATAGACATCCGATAATTGTGATGCAGCTTCCAGAACCTGACTACCATAAAGCTCGAGGCTCTCTTCTGGACTTTCATCCTGTAAATTTGCACAGACGAACATTAAACCCAGGGAGGCGTATCCGATACATTCTATATCTTTTTGCTGCTGTCCCAATTCAAGCGCCTTGTGCAGCATTGTTCTTGCAGTGTCGTAACGGGCACCGACATAATGAGAGAAGCCTAGCCAAAAAAGAGCCAGGGACAATCTGCGTCGGTCACCGAGAGATTCAATGCATTCCAGATGTCCTTCTAGTATGTTAATAAGCCCTTTGAAGTCTTTTCTATAGTAATACACGCGCGCCCAATTAAGCAGAGCATCTACCAACAGAACGTGCTCATTAATATCTGGTGAAGCACCTATCTGCTTCACCACTTGCTGGAACCATTGATTGGCCTCCTCCAAAGAATACATACCTAAGCTTTTCTCGCCTGCCATAGCTAGAAACGGGATAGCCTTTTTTGGCTGTGCGGATTTTTTCCAGTGATAAGCAAGCATTTCTGCATATTCGCTAAGACAATCTACGTTAAGTGACTCAAGCGCTTGCGCCACCTGCTCGTGTAATATAATGCGCCTATTCTCAAGCAAGCTATCGTATACAGCTTCTTGAATTAGAATGTGTTTGAAATAAAATATTTCTCCACTACCATGTTCTGAAACAGTAATGAGGCCTGTATCTTTGAGATTGCTGATAAGACCTGGCAATTTCTTGCTTTGCGGCCAAATTCGCTGCATCAACTCTGATGAAAACTCTCGACCAATTACGGACATCGTCTGCAGTAATTCTCGCGTTACTTCTCCGAGTCTATCGACCCTCGCCATAATGATATCTCTGAGACTTTCAGGAAGCGGCCCATCAATACCGTAATCAGACAAGGGGGGTATGCTTCCTATCTGTTCCTTACTAGCCGCGTCTATAAGATAGCGACTCATCTCTTCCGCGAAAAGAGGATTTCCTTCCACCCGTTGAACCACACTTTTCACCATATCCTCAGACTGAGCAAACGAACCCAAGCAGTGCCTGGCCAATTGCGCACAGTTATCAGCAGTTAAAGGCGTAAGTTCCAGCCGTGCAACATTCCGGTTACCAGCCCATGGGTGCACATACTCTGGTCTACAGGTCGTCAGAATGAGACTTCCTAGAGGCTGACCCACAAGAATTAAGTTCTGCAGCAACTGGGCCGTTGAAGTGTCTATCCAGTGTAAGTCCTCAATAAGGATAATAGTCGTAGAGCTACGACAATACGCCTCACATACGTCTTTCAAAACGTCCCGAGTCCGAGCCCCGATTATTTCCGCATCGAGCCCGCGAAATTCATCTGTATGAATACCTATACCCAACAGATTGAGTAGCAGAGGTAAAATGGGATCTGGTTTTAGTCCCAGTTCTTTTAGGCCATCTAATACCTTTCTCTCAACTTCCTTCATAACCATATGTTCATGCAGGTGGAACATTGACTTCAAGATTGCAACAACAGGGAAGAACGCTGTCGACTGGCCAGAAGTAGCACACTGCATCTCAAGAATCAAAACGCTCCCTCCTAGCAGGGAACGCTTGAATTCATACATGAGACGAGACTTACCATTCCCTGCCTCAGCTACTACATCAACTACTTGTGCCGTGCCTTGTTGAGACTCACGAAGCTTTTCTTTGAGAAACTGCAGTTCCTGTTCAAGACCAACAAGTGGTGTTAATCCGCGCCTAAGGGACGCATCGAATCGTTCAAAAGCGGCCATCATGCCTTGTAATCTGTAGCACTTCTGCAGCTCGGATTTACCTTTTACCTTTTGTTCATCGAGGTAGGCACTTTCAGTATATGCGTCCACTAATCGATGTGTAACTTCGCTTATCAGAATAGTTTCGGGTTCAGCCATTGATTCAAGGCGAGAAGCCAAATTCACAGTATCCCCTACTGCTTTGAATTCCATCTTCAAGTTAGTGCCTACTGTTCCTACCACTACTGGTCCAGTATGAATACCGATCCGAACCCGGGGGAGCACACCACATTCCGTTTCTATTTCCAAACCTAGAGCATGCATTTTCTGTTGTATTTCAAGAGCCGCCTGACATGCTCTAATTGGTGCATTTTCTAGCGCAATAGGTGCACCAAACAGTGCCAGGATTCCATCGCCAGTCAGTTCCTGAACCATCCCTTCGTATTGGTGAACAGCATCCAGCATTCGCGCGTATACACGATTCATGACCTCATATACCTTTTCTTCACCAAGACGTTCTGCGAGAGGGGTATAGTCTTGCATGTCTGCAAAAAGAACCGTTACCTGTCTTCGTTCACCCTCAATAGGCGTGCGAGAGCCCTGCATTTTGTTAAGAAGATGTGCCGGTATCGGAATATGGGCTGGCACAAAGCGCTCTTTAATAGCCTGACTCTCGGCATTCAAGAATCTGCCACATTCACCGCAATATCTCGCATCAGACTCATTAAGGAAACCGCAGTTAGAACAAACACGCGGAAGGGGTGATCCGCATTTATGGCAGAATTTCCGATCATCCCGGTTTTCACTCTCGCAACGGTCACATTTCATAATCTCATTTTACCTGGGCATGATCCAAATACACCCTAAAACCACTGCACATAAAATAAAACTACCATCAACGTGCATCTGGTTAACTCAGCTTTTCAGAACAGCTTAACTAAAATATCATTATTCCCGGACTTTATCTCAACCGATCGGTTGCATGCACCAGTCGCGTGCTGAGTATCTCATTTATACCAGAAGCTGCAGTAATGATAGAACAGATGGAAAGAATCGTTAGTAACAATATCTTGGGAGCCACTATTAGCTTCATTGTTTCGGCTACTTTTTTCTGTACGTATGACAAAATAACTCGCTACTTTATTTAATGAGTAATACTAAACAGAGTACCGTCTGTTACGGTTATATGTCAATCAAGCGATGGCGATACGCATTGATCGTACATAGTATCGGCATCTAACAGGTGATTTAAAAATAAAAATTAGCACCAATTCCGGCGAGTACTCCATCAAGCTCATATTTACCGTTATATGCTGTTGTTCCATTAGCGTCACCACCTGTGTATGGCTGACTATTATTTATCGTCCTGTCTTCCCATTTCCCATACATTAGCCCACCTTCCAGATCCCAGCCTATGTACTCTTGCTTAAGGCCAACACTGAATAGGTGGCGCCTAGCATTCGGAAAACGTGGTGAGAAATAAGACTCAGGCTGTGGATTTTGATTCAGGGTATAGCCTAATCGCAACTGCGTAGCTGGCATGAGCTGATATGTGGTGCCTATATGATACGAGCTAGCATCATTCCAGTTATTGGTGGTGACTGCTAGTACACTGCCCGCAGAGATACCAGCCGCTGGCACGTCACCTGCACTTATCACCACTATTTCATCAAAAGTACTCCATCCAGTTCGGTCATAATCAAATTCGACTGCAAACTTTTCACTTGCTTGGTAACGTACGCCGAGACGAAGAATATCTGGAAAATCGAGTTCCGATTTCGAATTAACCTTAAACCCAAACGACTGAGTAGCGTCGAATTCACCATCAATTTTTACTGTCACTCTTGATTGGTATGACAACCCGAAACTCCATCGATTCACAACATACATGAATGCAGCATTCCATCCTAGATCGTCACCATCACCACTGAGACTAACTCCTTGAGTATCAGTAGTAGCATCCATGACTCTGTAGTAATCAAGACCTAAAGCAAAACTGGCGTGCTCATTGATTTTGTAGGCTATGTTCGGATTCAGATTAAACATTTCCAACAGTGACTTGGTAGGCTCAAAAGGTGCAAGAGGCCCTGAGAATTCAGAGAAAGTACCTACTGACCAGTTGGTCTCCAGCCCGAATGGTGCGATGATAGCAAGCCCCAAAGTCCAGTTATCAGCAACTGCGCCCATCAGGTACATGTCAGGAACAAAAATGGGCGAATCTGGATTATCAGAGATTCTATTACTCTCCCCTTCAGGAGTGGCTTTAGAGTCGGGCCACACTGCCGTTAATCCGAGCACAAGATTTGTACCATCGTGAAAAGACATCGCTGCCGGATTATATGCAAGTGCGCCTATCTCTACTGGATTGGCCACCAACGCGTCCGCCATGCCAAGTCCAGCGATGGATGATCCACCAGGAACACTAAATCCAGAGGCATGGATTGGACCTATAGATGAAAAGAGTAATACATACAAGCAGAATTTCGCAGTACGAGTAAACAAGAATAGTTGATCGATTTTTCCATGCATTTTAATGCCCCCATGAATATGAGAAGATATTCACTGATAAATTCTTATTTGGAAGTTAACTCTTAGGAAAAATATATAATATGACTTCAATCAAATTAAGTATATTTAGTCAGCCTAGGAACTTAAACAATATCTTTAAAAACAAACCATAGACACAGCTTATTTAGATTCTGGAATTTAATAGCTAATGTCCGTATATGGACTCCTCCAGTTTAGCAAGTATTACCATATTCAAAATTAAGGCGCGTACGTATATTCAGTTTTAAATGGAGATGCTATCTCCTAACCCACAGGGCGGATATCATTCATCTTCTATTTCAGCCGGTCTGTAGCATGCACAAGACGCGTACTCAATATTTCATTCAGATTAGAAAACAACTGGGCGGCGATGCGCGGGTACCGCCGTCTTAAAGTTTCAATATTTTCACGCGTGATACGAATAAGTCTGGCATCCTTCACAACATCGACATTTGCCGTACGGGTAGCAAAAAATAATCCTACTTCACCAAAGGTATCGCCACGAACAAGTTCATCAAGATTTATTCTGCCATCGTCCCCCTCGATTGATGCCTGCAGCATTCCATCGACCACTGTATACATTTCCTCGCCTGGCTGACCAATTTCGATTAGTCGCTCACCGCTTTTAACTTGTCTGATGCTGGCCATGCGTGCAACGACACGTGCCTGAAAATTTGAGAGCCCTTTGAAGAGAGGAATAGTATCCTGTGGTCTCCTGCCCAGATCGACCGTTAAAACATCCCACAGGGTAGCGATTTTCAACCTGCTGCATAACGCTGGCGTCAAAAAGAAATCCGATAACCAGGCAATCAGTAAGGCAAAGCTTGCCATACCGCCAACTTGCGCCTGCATACGAAGATCACTGGTGGTCAGGACCAGAAATCCTATACACAGAGCTAATGAGGTGTACGTCACCGGCCGCCCAACCACTCCCAGTGTCATGATTGTTGCCTGCTTCGGGTCAGGGTATTGCCTGGAAAAATTATTGAAACGCGTAAAGTAGTGAATTGTATCGTCAATCGCCACGCCCAATATCATCGGTGCAATCAGACTGGTACTTGGATTTAAACTAATACCCATGATACCCAGCGCACCGAAATAGACAACCACCGGCAGGAGATTCGGAATAATCGCAATGAATCCAATGCGGAATGACAGAAAAAGACTTACCAGGATTCCATAAACTATAATCAATGAAAGAAACACACTTTCAACCTGACCCCACATGATTTCCTGTATGGCCTGGTTCATCAGTACAGGATTCCCGGTCGCCCGTGCAATCATATGATCTGGCAATTGCTGAAGTCTTTCATTGACTCGAACAACAAGATCAGCAACGTCATCGGAGTCAATCACTTTGGTACGCACGATGATATTCATTGCTCGATGACTGGAATCTACCAGTCTCTCGGTATCATCACTTTCTGTAAAAAACAGCAGTTGCCCTATTATTTTCCTGGTTTCCGGAATTTTATCAAAGGCAGGATCATTGTCGTGGAACATCCTGTTAACAAATTTGATGTAATTGACCAGAGAAGTGACACCACCGATTTCAGGCTGTGCTTCGAGCCAGTACTGCAATTCTTCAATCGCTGTTAAATTAGCCGGCTCTTTGAAAGCATCCGGGTAACTCGACTGCACTACAATATTAAAAGGATTTATACCATTCAGTCTGTTGTTGACATGCTCGAATGCCAGTCTTATATCTGAATCTGGCTTGAAGTTCGTTATGTGCTCGGTACCTACTCGCAGCTGCGTCATCCCTGCAACGCTAATAACAAAGACAATGCCCGCAACTACAAAAATTGCCTTCCGGTGTTCGGCGTCAAAATGGGCAACACGCTGGATAATGTGATCAAATGCGGTTTCTTTAACCTCCAACTGGGGCCCCGCTACCGTTTTCAATCGACGTTGTAGCAATACCAGTAACGATGGCGTGAAAGTCAGGGTGATAGTCGTCGCATAAACCACACCTATCACACAGAAAAGTCCAAATTCGCGAATCGCATTCATTTCGCTCAGGTATAATGATGCAAATCCAACGGCAGTGGTCAGGCCCGCAAGTAGAACCGGTAACAATGCATTGCGAAGAATTTCTGCAGCCTCGCTTTTCACGTCCTGTTCTCTTCGCGATGTCTTCCGGAAGTCAGAAACAATATACATGGAATACGACAGTGTCACTATCATCAGCAATGGCGGCACCAGTGCAGTCAGGATATTGAGCGAATAACCGAGCAGTGTAATGGTTGCCACTGTCCATACCACCGAAATAATGACTGTAGCCAGTGGCAACAGGACAGCAACCACACTACGAAGCATTAACCATAGCAACACCATCATCACCATAGTAATTATCGGCGGATAGCTTATAAGATCATCAAGTACAATTTTTGTGGTAGCATGTTTTATCCTTGTCGACCCCGTTATCCAGATCTGATGGCCTTGTGCTTCTTCCTTAACTATCACATCAACCGCAGTATTAATCTGTGTAAGAAACTCCTGATCCTGCGTATTTTCAATATTGACAAGGATTGCCGTTGTATCGCTTGCTTCTGAGATCAATGCACTAGCAATAAGCGGGTTTGCCATCACATCGCGGCGTAACACCTCATATTCTTCTGCTGTTTCAGGCACCCTTTCCAAAATGGGCGCGATATCCATTCCATTGTCTGTCTCTCTAATTGTCAGCGCATTAGTAAGTGAAACAACTCCCTGAACACCCGGTACCCCGGCCAATCTGGCGGTAAGACGTGACACAAGATGGATAGTCTGTGGTGAAAATACATCGTCGGCATCAACGGCAACCATTATAGTTTCGTCACTGCCGAAGTGGCGGCGAGCGAACTCGTAGAACTCCAAACCCTCATGATTCTGACCAAGCAGAGCTAGCTCCGACGGATCTACTTTGACCTTTATTTCACCGGTGAATGGATTGTAAATCTGCAGAAGAGCCAGCAGAAACAGGATTAGCACCGCCCCAACAATAGCCCTCGGGTAATGACAAATCAGTGCAGGTATTGCTTTACGGCTTGGTAAATGGCGCGTATCAGAAGATACCACGATGTTCCTTTAGCTTATCAGGATCAAATAAAGTGTCTTTGATAGGAGAATCTACGCTCACTGAAATCACGGTCAACTCTGTTTTACTTTCTTTTTTTATATCACGCATCTGGAGTTTGTGAGGTATCAGTATTCCGTTTACCTCTTTGATTGAATCAGGCACTGTATCCAGAACTTTACGTAACTTATTACCCTGTTCATAAAACTCTACCTTCTGGATCACACAAGATTTTTTATCGATATAGGAATAAATCGTTTCATATAAAGATTTTTCTCCTTCTCCAGGTCTAGTGGCGAACACATACATAGGTTCGCCATTGATCACTTCATCTGCTCGTTGTTCGGAAATAGCTGTTGCCATCATGTTATACATAAACTGGAAATCCTCGTATGAGAAATCCATACCGTACATTGATGATGAGATCCTATCCGAAGAAATACGGCGCACCTTGAATAAAGCCGGCATATATAAATAAATTTCATTTTCAGGTTTTTTTTCAAGGAACAGCAGACGCGAACCTAAGATATCATCCGGTTCGTCAAATAAAGTGAGCAGATTTGAAGTGCCTGCGGGAGAACGCTTCCAGTATACTTTTGCAGAGAGGACTTCTTCATCTTCATACATCGACCCTTCCGATGTAAGCCTGATTTTCTCAATAATAGTCGATTTTGGTGCGTTCTTCCTGATACATGCCTCGACTTCCGGGCCAATATCGGTGGCCAGTGAATTGGAAGCGAGAGCGAACAGGAGCGTAATGATCATGGTTCGGATAGCGGTTCTTGTTTTCACTGGCAATGTAACCTTATTTCCTGGTAACTAAACAGCTTTAATCAATATATTAACGTGCAAATTACCGCCCTTATCATGATTTTGCAAGATAAAAACTAGTAGGACAAACCGCCAGGTCTACCACTTACTAGCTTTTACTAATTAATTTAAAATACCTGGACTGAAATGCCTAGCGGTCAGCCGATATCCGACAATTTAATTATTCTTAAAATATGGATAAAGAAAAAGTAAAACTTGCTCTCTGTTTTACACATTGCTAACTGTATACCAGCCTTCAAATATCCGGCCCACATAAGAGTCTCAAAACACCGCAACCAGCTGATAGGTTTATTGCTTGTATTGCGTCGGCCAGTTGAATCCACATAAGACAGCGGTGCTGAGTAGTAGCTGCTGGCACCGTTAACTTTCTCACACATCAACAGTGTTGTTGATTTTCTCCCGACCCAGGATCTGGTGAACCGCTACTATCAAAACGCCGGCGAATATCCTAACTTGACTAAGCAAGTCGATGCTTACCGCCCGGTGTCACAGGTCTCGCAGGCCTTCGGATGGTTCGATGCGTGCCGAACGCAGGCCGGCAAGCCCCGCCGCGAGCACGGCGGCGGTGCAGGTCAGTAGCAGGGCTATCGCGTAGTGCCAGGGCAGCAACCGGCACACTTGTTGTCCCGTTTCCAGCTGCGTCGCCATCATGTCATTGATGACCAGGGCTGTGGCCAGGTATATTGCCACCGCTAGTGCCCAGCCCAGGACGGCGGTGAACAGCGCCTGCACCATGGGAAACCAGACGATGTCGGCAGTGCGGAATCCCACCAGGCGCAGCACCGACAGTTCCTTGCGCTTGCGGTCGATATTCGCCCACAGGCTCGCCCCCAGTGACAGCGAGAATCCCACAAGACCGATCACGGCGATCGCCCAGTAGATGGCCGTCAGATTCCGGTTCATGCGCTGCACCAGTTCGATTTCGGCGCTGCGGGTGTGCACGTCCACGTTGAGCCTTGCGAAGGCGTCGCGCAGGCCCGCCACGTCATAGATGGAGCGTGCATAAAGTCGGAAGCCCGGATAGGTGCGACTGGCGTCTGTGGGCTCACCCTCCCAGCCGAGTGCAGGCACTGCCTGCCCGTCCCGGAAATCCTCCAGTGCATCAAGCAGCATCACCGAGACGAAGGCGCCATCGCGCGAGAACGCTCGTGCCGGTGCGATCGCCACTACGCTCAAGGGCAGGTGCACTCGTTCCTGGTGGCCTCGAAAACGCCGGGTGAGACTGCCGTCCAGTGTGTCGCCAGCGGCGACGTCCAGCTTCTCAGCTGCGCTCTGGGACAGCACTACCCGGGTGGTACTGTCGGGCAGCGGGCTGTTCGGCAGCAGCAGCGGATCACCGTGGTCCGAGGCAATCAGCTCCACCGATAATATGCGGGATGCGCGCTGACTGCTGAGTTCGATGGTTGCAGCGATGCTGCGGGTACGAGGCACCAGAAAGGCCACATCCGGTCGCGCGCGCACGCTCTCCAGCCAGGCGCTGTCGTAACGACCACTGCCGACGGGGCGAACCTCTCGGTTGCGGGGATCCTCGATCAGCTGACCCACCATGGCGCCGACGATCCCGAACTTAAGCGCGAACAACACCATCATCGGCCCCAGCACTGCCGCCAGAGCGAGTACGAAACAGCCCGACATCTGCCATTCGTGAACATAGTCACTGCTTGCCAACCGAAAAACCTTGCTCCATGTACCAGCCATAATTCAGCCGCTCACCACGGTCTCGGTCAGCTTCCTGTCGGCATCACAGTGGGTCCGATGGGTTAGCCGACGCAGACCCAGCTTCCTGATATTCCGCCAGGCATGGCTGGCCAGAATCACTGTGATGTTAAATTCCTCGGCCAGACCGAGGAACAGGGACATCACCTTCTCGGCAGCATAAGGATCGAGGGAAGCGGTGGGTTCATCGGCGATCACGATGGAGGGTCGGTGAGCGACCGCGCGGCCGATGGCCACCCGCTGGCGTTCGCCGGTGGACAGCGCATCCGGCAGCTTGCCCAGATGGGCGGTGATGCCGAGTTCTTCAGCCAGGTGTTCGACCGTCCCGTCTGGGCGAAGACCGAGTACGCTGCGGCACAGATTCATGTTGTCGCGGACCGTCAGGTAGGGGAGCAGACCCCCGGTCTGCATCACGTAGCCTATATGGCGTTTGCGCAGATCGCCCAGTTTGTTGAGCTTGCCGTCTTTCCAGTAGGCCTGCACATCCAGCGAATCCCCGTCGAGCTCGGGCCGAAAGCGGAAGGCACCGACGGCGGATGGTTGCAGAATAAAGGCGAGCATGTCAAGCAGGGTCGACTTGCCGCAACCCGATTCGCCGATCAGCGCGATCTTCTCACCCATGGCGATTTGCAGACTCGGAACCCTGAGACGAAAAGCCACGCCCTCGGTTTCGCGGGTCTTGACCACATCACGCAGATGATAGATGAGCGCGGGCGCGGATTGCTGTGCCGTGGAAATCTCGCTGCTCACATTGCACAGCCTGGATGTTTCACAGGGCACCCGGATGCCTGCCCACGAGGACAAACCAGGTCCGCGACTGGCATCTCAATAAAACACGTTGTCTGTTGCATATTCGACACACTCATTTGGCACCACTGAACAGGTTCCAGGGCCGGTTAACACTATGTAAATCGTTGCTGTTGCTCCTGAAAAAGTGCCAATCAAGGCACGAGGCGCGTGATTTGGTCATTCCAAATGAGCAACGAGTAACGCAGAGTGGCTCTTTTTCAGGGGCAACCCGAAGAGGTCCGGTTCCATTTTCCCGCTTAACTGCGTTATCAGTCGTTTATTTAACATAGCTAAACTGCTCTCCTTCTGCCTTGTTAAGCAATCCAATGTTAAACAAACATGGGGCCCCGGCAGCAATGATTTAAATAGTGTTAACAGGCCCTAGGGAAGCAATTCCAGTGGAACGGGAAAGACCGAATCACCGCTCACCGGTCCGCCGTCAAGGCTGACCCAGAGGTCGGTATGATCGTGCAGCGCACGATAATAACTGATTTTTTCCTCTATGCGCTTGAGAAAGGTAACCTGTCGCCGCGTCGGCCAGCTCTGCCAGTCATCCAGAGACAACCCCATCACCTCACCGGTGTAGGGAAGATCCTCGATGTATTCTCGCATGAAACCCAGATCCGCCAGGCTGTTGCCCTTCCCCGCTGTGGTAGCCGTGGTGACTCCCAGCTGCTCAGGGCTACGCGAGACGGTCGCGGCGAGACTCTTCAGTTCGTTGAGGAAGTTTTGTGGTGACAACAGTCCTTCCTCGGCCTTGTCCAGCACCTGGGTAAGCACGTCATGGAGCTCTGAGAGCTGATCACGGGTGAGCAGCACTCTCACATCCAGGGTCGGACGTTCCGGGTCGCGAAAATCGCGGTCGAGAATCCATGCATTAAACACGCTGGGCACCTGACCGCCCTCGGTCTTCTGGAAATAACGCATACGCAATGCATAGCCGAGTTTTGCGACCTTGGCCTGCAGACTCGCCAGCTGCGCGTCATCGCTCGTCGGTACAGGCGTCGGTAGTTCTCCATCTGCCGCAGCCATCCGCACCTGCTCGGTGATCTGGCCGGCCAGTGCATCCAGAACCTTACCGAACTCATGGACATCACCGGTGGGGACACCGTAGTAAAGGCTGCCGATGTCCGGAAAATCTGCAAGCTCGCGATACTGCTCGGCGTCGTGAGCCTGGTCCGCCATGGTGGCCGGCGTCAGCAAGTGCAGTACAAAGATTGCAACGCCATTGTCCCGGGCCAGTTGCCGCAGGCTCGCGGTGCCCAGGCCAGTGCTGGAAAGCGGGTCGTCAGCGTCGCGCGCACCGGCGTCGGTAACCAGCACGACATAGCGCGCATCGTGGCCCGTCCAGTTCATCGACTCGATCGCCTGCTTTACACCAGCGAAGGCATCCTCATTGAAGTCCTGGCTAGAGGTGCTGGCGGCCTGTAGCGATTTTACCCGGGACAGAAAACTCGCCCCGTCGCGGCCTTGCTCCAGACTTACATAGGTACGCGCTAAATAGTCCAGCCGGGGGGCGGCTGTCAGGTTATCGCGAAAGGCCACCAGCCCGAAGTTCACATTACCGAGCAATTTCGCATTGCCCAGTGTGTCATAGATTTTCTCGACCGCTTCCCGGGTCCGTTCGATGTAGGGGTCCATCGACAGGGTGGAGTCAATGACGAACACCAGTCCAGCATTATAGGCTTGCGAGCCGACCGGCTTCACGTCTGCTGTGCCCTGTTCGCGGGCCAGCGGAACGCTCGAAACCTGTAGCATACGCGCCTTCTCGCTGCCCAGATAGATATCCTCGTGGCGACGGATGGGTACCAGATAGAAATCTTCGCGAATATCTATGTAGCCGGGCGGCTGAATGGCTATTACCGGTGAGTCTGCAGAGGGCTTTTCTTGCTCGGCCTCCTGGTAGAGTCGGTCATAGGCTGTCAGGTCGCTTTGGCGGACAAGCTGGCGAACCGACTCCTGATCTTTGAACAGGAGCACCCGATCATGGCCGACCGGATCGCGAAAGGCTGCCGTCAGCCCATGGTTCCACTCAAGCGTACTGGCGAGCGGCAGCCAGCCGGCACGGGTGCCATGCCGATCCGTGCCGACCTCTACCCACTCCGTGCCGCCTGGCGTGCGACGTGCATAGACATAGAACGCGGTAAAAGGTATTACCGCCTCGCGGCCCTGCCCGCCGGCTTCGGTGGCCAGACGTGCACCCGGCACCGCCAGTACGCGCTGGTAAAGCTCGCGCTTGCCTTCCATCAACAACGGCTCGTCACCACCAGCCTGTTCGGCGCAGATCGCCAGCAGGGGCATCACGCCGAGTACCAGTGCCATTAAAAACCTTATCATGAAGTTAATCTCCCGAAAAATTATTGCCACTGAAGTATCAGGCGCTGGGCGCGTTCGTCACCAGCCACAGCAGACTGCTCCACGCGCTTGCGCAGAGCCTGTAGAGGTGCGGCAGCCTCCTCGATCCCTGCAGCGGCCGCCATGCTGTACCACTTGTAAGCCTGCTCGGGTTCGTCGTTCAGCGAGTCAGGGTTGGCAGCAGCTTGGAAGGCTGGATCGGCCTGGGTCCCCAGCACCAGAGCGGCCTGCCCGTGGCCGTGACGCGCGGCAAAGCGATACAGCAGGTAGGCATC
>RCNF010001045.1_pt1 | contig 15032 bp, 11 predicted proteins | sample 2041311 | NCBI WGS metagenome assembly RCNF01 (sample SAMN09708228, study PRJNA481090) | Marine sediment metagenome, whole genome shotgun sequencing project. | biome: marine sediment; feature: ocean; material: sediment; isolation source: Sewage treatment plant 2 marine sediment (STP2) ... | reverse complement strand
CTACCTATTGCTATTCTTTGGCGTTGTCCTCCAGACATTTTCCCCGGTTTCCTGTCCAATAACGACTCTACATTTAATATGTCGGCAGCAGCCATCACTCTTTCTTTTATTTCTTCTTTTGGTACTTTTTTAATTTTTAACCCAAATGCCATATTTTCATATGAATTCATATGCGGATATAAAGCATAATTCTGAAAAACCATAGCGATTCCCCGATCACTTGAGGCGACATCGTTTACTTTTTTATCGCCAATAAAAAGCTCTCCATCAGTAATTTCTTCAAGCCCTGCAATCATTCTTAAGACAGTAGATTTTCCACAACCTGATGGACCAACCAAGACAAGAAATTCTTTGTCTTTTACAGCAAAATTTATTCCTTTAACTACTTCTGCACCACCTTTATATGTTTTTTTAATATTGGTAAGTCTTACTTCGCCCATAATTATTTATTTTAAACTACTCTATTTTAATATTTCTTTAACTCAACGGATATAATGGTCTGCCAGATGCAGGTTCTTGAGGATACTTTTCACATAATTCTACCAAAATATCTTCATGTGAAATGGCAACATTCATAACAGTATCATTTCCTCCATAATAGATATGAATATCTCCGTTATCTTTTCTCAAAGCCCCACAACTAAAAACAACGTTTGGTACGTGTACATAGGTTTCATCAGTAACAATACAATCTGCTTTAGAAGGAAATAGTATTGGAATATTTGACACTTTTACTTGTTTAGGATCTTGCAGATCATGCAAGGCAACCCCTAATACGTAAGGATTTCCGTCCATAGTACTTCGCACCCCATGAAAAATATTAATCCAACCATATTTCGTTTTTATCGGTGTTGCACCAGGGCCAATCTTGTCTGAAAAACTACTCGGACCGTCTTTTTGTAACATTATGGGTTGTTCTTGAATATGCCATTTTCCCACTTCAATATTCTCTGTAAATCCTATTTTTATTTGTTTGTAAATTCCTCCCGTATGTTCTTGAGTATTATCATTAGGACGAAATAAGCCATAATATTTCCCTGTTATTTCCTCAGGAAACAGCACCACATTTCGCATGTCTTTTTTTAATAGTGGCCCATGTCTTTTAAAACTTTTAAAATCTTTTGTTGTTGCTAATGATACTCTTACTCTATGTGCAATAGTTGGATGATAAGCACTATAGGTAATAAAGTAGGTGTTTTCTATTTTACTTATACGAGGATCTTCTATACCACCTTGTTCATTTTCTATTAACTCATCTATATTGGCCCCAATGGCAAAAGTGTCATTTACAGTACATGGCAACATTGCTGGAGATTTATCTATCCGCCAGTTATCCAGACCATTTTTGCTCCTTGCAATTCCCAATACAGACATGCCATTACGCAAATGAGAACGAAATAGCATAAGAACGTCACCATTGTATTCTGTAATTCCGGCATTATGAACAGTAATGGTTTGTAATTTTGGATCAGTCCATACTTTATTCACGTCGTAAGCAGTTACAAGAGGATTTTCCTTATAACGTATAACCGGATTAGATAAATTTAGCTTTCTCATCCTTATTCTAATTTCTTCATTTCCAACTTTATTAATAAACTTTCTATAGTTGATTCAGCTCCAGAATTTCTACTAACTTCCTCTTTACTTTTGATCCCATCAAAACAAATTCCTGTTTCAGGATTATATATAACAGTTTTTGCATCATTATTCCCTGATAACCAGGATTTCAGTTCGTTGGAAAGTTTTAAATACTTGGCGTTTTTTGAATAGCGATATGCTTCAGAAGCAGCCCAAACCATAGGACGTAATCCATATGTAATTTGAGGATAGTTGTTTCGCTTGATCTCTTTGTATTCATTTTCTGCAGTCTTTTGTATCCAAAAAGCTTCAGCAAAGCCATTTTTTAATAGATAAGGATAAAAATTATCAATCTCCTTAAGAGCACTATCAATATATTCTTGATCATTAAATTTTTGACCTACTTTCAACAATGCATAAGATTGACTGTTTCCCCATGCATGCCATAAATTTTGCCAACTCATGAAAGCTCCATATGGATAATTGTGAGCGTCTCCTTTTTGCATGACCACGATTCCTTTTGCCAAAACATCTAACAACAATTTAACATCATTATCAGCAGTTCTTTCATAATTTTTTAATAACCCTAGTATTAATAAAGCTGATTGATCAGAGGCATATTTTTGAGGTAACCAGGTGGGTACTTCTAAAGTTTCAACAATTTCTACTTCTAAATTATTTATAGGAATATCGTTTTTAATATTTACGAGTAATTTTTCTGAAGCCACTGCAATTCTGTTTGCCAAGTCTTTGTCTGTCTTCAATAGATCATATGCAGATTCCAATCCCCACAACGCCCTAAAAGACCACCAATTAAGTTCGGCAACCGACGTTTTATACGTTTTATTTATCGATAGATCATTCCAAATAAAATTATTAAAATATCCGTTATCATTTTGCATTTGTAAGACAAATTCAGTAAGCAATTTCATTTTATTGAGAACGTCAATATCATTTTCGTTCTCTTCTAAATATTTTGACAGCATCACAATTGCTCTGGCAACATCATCCACACAAGTAAACCCCTCATTTGGTTCTATTTCAAAATCATAATTTGGATATTCGCTATAAATATGTACTATGCCAACTTTTTTCCCATTTAAATCAATTTCTTTATACAAATGATTAAAATGATTAAAATTGATATTATTTTCTACAATTGGTTTTGATTCTTTAATTGTGTTACAAGAAAAGAAAGTCAACGCCAACAAAATTGCTACAAGAAATACGCTATATTTCTTATTATCAAATAACATGTTTTATATCACTTTTTGATTTATAAACATCCATTTCCATTAATAGCTCTTCAATATTAATGGTGGCAAATGTTGAAGCAGAATCTGACACCGCATAAGGCAATATTAAATTCCCTTCATGAGCCATTGAACCACAGGAATAAACTACATTAGGAACATAACCTTCACGTTCTTGGACATTTGGAGACAACAAGGGCTTATTAAGTTTTTTAATGATTTTAGAGGGATTCTTTAAGTCTAGCAAAATAGCTCCTAAAACATATTTTCGTAATGGCCCAACCGCATGTGTAATAACCAGCCAACCTTCAGATGTTTTTATTGGTGCACCACAATTACCTAATTGTACATAACCCCAGGTATCTTCTGGCTTCATTATCACTTCATAATCATTCCAAATAAACAGATCGTCAGAATACATCATCGTAATGTTTTCGCCCCCTTGCCTACCTATCATCACATATTTTCCATCAATTTTTTCAGGAAAAAGTGCCATTCCCTTATCACTTACAGCATCACCATACATTGAACGCGCTTTAAAATGAACAAAATCTTCGGTGATAATTAATTGTGGTGAAATTTGGTGGCCATCGTAAGCTGTATAAGTTCCAATATATTGTGTTTTATTGTTTTCGGTAAAGGCTACAAATCGAACATCTTCCATCCCCATAGATTCTCCTTTGGCATTTGGAAAAATTACGCGTTCACAAAGAGGTACATTTTCATCTGTTACCACATCATAATTTGTATCTAAAACATGAAACAATTCTGCTTGTGTAGCTTTATCAAAATTTGAAAACTCGTTTGCTCTCACTTTTTCCAGATAGTCGTCAAAGGTGAAACTTTCTTCAAAAGCATTCATTATAGATTGATCAAAATCTTTGAGGACAGTTGTGTTTTTTATAATTCCCTTTGTACTATAAACTTTAGATAGTTCTTTATCCGAACAAGATAAAAATCCTGTTTCTTTATCTAGTTTTATCATTCCATTTTTATCAACAATTCCACTTCTAAATTCAATCGAAGAAATATGACCTTCACCAACAGCTCTTAAGCTTAAAACAAAACGTTTTTCACCTTCTTCTAATCCATTTTGATCAGGATGTTCTATGATTGACGGATTAAATAGTGCTGCTGATTGGACAGAATATTCTTTAGAAAAATAGGCTCCTATTATTAAACTTCTTATTTCAGAAATCACAATATCTTTAGGAAGTTCTTGTTGAACTATTTTAAAATTCTTTTTCAGATAATGTTCAAAATTCCGATGTCTAGATGCAAAGCTTTTTTTAATTTCATCGTAAATTCCATTTAGTTCATTTTCAGGAATAGCTAAGACCGTGTCTATTAATCGGTTTACTCTATTTGTATTATTTGTATTAATTGCTAAATCTAAAAAATTAATAATAACTCTTTTATCATTAGCCTTTAATTGAATATTTGATCTTTTTATTTGCATTAATTTTCTTAATAATCTTGTTTATATACTTATTCTTTAATTCCTGAACTTGCCATACTTTGGATAAAGTATTTTTGAAAAAATCCGTAAGCTATCATTATCGGTAATGCTAAAACTACAGCTGCGGCCAATTTAACACCCAACTGACTTTCCGATCTTCCTCCTACAGAAAAGAGGGTTACCATCTGAGGCATGGTCATTAAACTTTCATCTCTTATCACAATTAACGGCCACAGTACTTCGTTCCAGGAATTCATAAAAGATAAAATACCCACGGTAACTATTGTAGGAATTATATTAGGGAATAATACTTGAAAAATAATTCTCATTTCACTACAACCATCTATTCGTGCTGCATCAATCAATGCTTGAGGAATGGTCATAAAGGCCTGTCTAAACATTAATATGGCAAATGCGTTTAACATAAACGGAAGAATTAAGGCCGCATAAGTATCAACCAAGCCTAGTTTTACCATAGTTATATAGTTGGGAATCAAGGTAATTTGAAAAGGTAAGGTCATTGTGAAAATAATGATATAAAAAATAGCTTTCCGCCCTCTGAACTCCATTTTTGCTAGCGCATAGCCAACCATTGAGCAAAATGTTATAACGCCGGCCGTTGTTATGGTAGCAGTAATGATACTGTTCAAAAAGGCCTTGCCTATTGGGATTTTTGAAAACATTTGAGTATAACTATGCCAAGAAAAACTGGAAGGCAATAGAGTTAAGCTTCCTATTTCACTTTCTGGCGCCAATGATGCTACAACCATCCAATAAAATGGATATAAGAAAGTAAGTGAGGCTACAATCAGTAAGGTATATATTAATATCTTTTTAGTCATGATCTTGATTTTATTGAATCCTTTTTAGTCTTCTCCTCGTTCTAAATATTTCTTTTGAATAACTACTACTCCCAGAATTAACATAGCAAAGAAAAATCCTAATGTAACTGAATAACCCATATGGAAATATTCAAAAGCTTGTTTATAAACATATAACACCGAAGACATTGTACTACTTAATGGGCCGCCTCCTGTCATAATATAGGGCTCTATAAACAAGGAAAAACCTCCAATTGTGGATAAGATTACCACCATAAATATGGTTGGGTTAATCATAGGTAATGTTATTTTTCGAAATTTTTGCCAATGGCTTGCTCCTTCAATAGAAGCAGCTTCATAATAGTGAATTGGCACCGTTTGTAAGCCTACTAAAAATAAAATAACATACAGCCCTACATTTTTCCAGGTTGCCATAATAGCAATAGAACCCATTGCTATATTAGGATCAATGAGCCATCCAACTTTTCCTAAGCCAATTGAGACTAGCATTCTATTAAATAAACCAGAGTCAAATCCAAATAGTTGTTGCCATAATATGGTAACCACAACTCCTGAAACAATTACGGGTAAAAAAAAGGCAGCTCTAAAAAAACCTTTTAATTTTATATTCTGATTTAAAAATTCTGCTAATGCCAATGAAATAATAATTTGCAACGGTATATGAATAATTAAAAATTTAAATGTATTTACAATAGACTTCCAAAACATGCGGTCATTAAACATTTTGGTATAATTACCGAATCCATTAAACTTCATAGGTGATATGATATTCCACTCATGAAAAGTAAGAACTAGCGAAAATAATACAGGAAATGCTACAAATACAATGAAATGTAAGATGTAGGGTGATACTAAAATATAAGGAAGCCACTTTTTTTTCATCTCTAGTTTAAATTATAAAATATTTTCTATCGACCGTTGAATCATTAGTTCATTAACAAGTTATCTACTGCTTTTGCAGCGTCTTCTATGGCCCTTTCGGGTGTTTTTTTGTTATATATTACGCAAGCTTCATATTCTTGCGATATAATATCAAACACTTCTACAATGATTTCGCAATTATCAACACCTCTCACATAGTTTGCCTGTTTTGCAAAAATTTTTACTTTTGGGTTTTTGTCAAAATAATCTTGAAACATTTCTTCAGTTTCTAAATTCTTTCTATTTGGCAACTGTCCGGTCATTTCTAAAAACGTTTTATCGCCCTCTTTATCTATGAGAGTTTTAATAAAATCCCATGCTTTTTGAGGTTGTTTGCACGTGTTGAAAATTACTATATTTTTTGGATCGGCATAAGTATAAACTGGACCTTCATGATCATCCGGTACTTGCATCGGGGAAAACGCAAATTCAAAATCATCTCGCTGTTTGAATTTCTCGACATGACGTATTTCCCAGGGTCCTGTCCATTTGGTAAAAATATCTTCTGTAATAAATCGGTCTTGACCAGCAGATAATCGTTCTTTAGAATAATATTCTTTTTGATAAAGCTCTTGTAAAAACCGAAATACACCAACTGCATGCTCATTATTAAAAGCTGCCTTATTGTTTTTAACAAGTGAACCACCGCTTGAAGCCGCTAAGTACAAAGGGTAAAAATTAAAAAAACGTTGGTACCATAATACTTTCACTTCGGTATAGCCAACCCATTGGTCTATATAGCCATCATTATTTTTGTCTGTTTTAATGGCCTCCCCTGCTTTTAAATACTCATTATATGTTAGAGGAAATTTAGGCAATCCAAAATCACTTTCTATTCTTTTATTGTAAATAGTCATGATTGGATTAATTTTCCAGGGCACCTGATATATATGGCCATCAGAGGAAGTGATTCCTTCGATAGTTTCTTGAGTACACCTTTCCTTAATGAATTCAGTAAACCCCTTTAAAGTATCTAAAGGCACTAAAACTTTTGCATTAGCATACATTTCCACACTTCCTTGCCACATATTTGCATAGATGTCAGGTGTAGTTTTACCAACTACTGAAGCTAATATCACTTCTTCACTCGATTGTCCTTCAGGAATGGGTTGAAATTTAATTTCCGTTGTACTTTCTTCATTCCACTTGTCTATAAAATATTTGGTGAATTCAATTTCACTTATATTATTTGATGACCAAAACAAAAGCGTATCATCCTTTTCATTTGACCTATTGCATGAATTAAATATCATTACAATCAGTACAACTATTATGTATCGTTTATTTATCATAAAATTTACGATTAGCTTTTGGATAACAAATTAAGTTTATTCAAAAAATTCTGCTCCGTTTTTACAATGAATACTATTGAAACAGCAGTATGCAATTTACTTCTAATATATATTAATAAACTAATGTAATTCGGTTAATTTATAATACTATTAGGAATTTTAAAAAAAGTATAAAGCAAGTGCTAACTATTATTGAAAAATCACTAACCATTCGTAATGACAGTAATATAATTAAAATACAATAGTTTATCTTGATATTGAAATCATAATATTTTTGAATAATATATTTTAATAATTACAAATAAACTCATTTTTCATAAAAATTAGTACTTTTAGGCTATTGAGTTTTTTTATGATAAAATATCATATTGTACAATTGTAAAACTCAAAATAGCAGCGATAGGATTCTGAAGAACTAATAAAGTAAATAATTTTCGACTTATGATACTCTATAAAGAAATAACTCCTTTAACGAAACACGATGTTTTTATAATTGTTAATTCTGAAGATGTTGGGTTCGAGTACCCTATACACTATCATTCTGCCTTTGAGCTCACACTGATATTAAATAGTTCAGGAAATAGAATTGTTGGAGATTCTGTTGAAAAATACAAATCAAATGATCTGGTCTTAATAGGACCCGAAATTTACCATAAATGGGATGATGATGATATCGCTCCTGAAAAAAGAAATAATGCTCATGTAATAACCATTCAATTTTCAAAAGATCTTTTCGATCAGACATTATTCTTAAAAGAACCTTTTTTTTCTATTAAAAACCTCCTGAAAGACTCTCAGCGGGGTTTAAAATTTACCAAAGAAACTTTTAAAACCATAGCTGAAAAAATGCTAAACTTGGAGTCATATAAGGGCTTTGAAGCTGTTATTGAATTTCTAAAAATACTTCATATACTCTCGGTTTCAAAAGATAAAAAGTATTTGTGCAGTGAAGGGTTCATCTCGATTAAGAATGATGAAAAAGGGGATAGGGTTAATAAAATGTACGACTATATTTTAACCCACTTTAGCGATCCTAGTTTAAGAATAACGGAATTGGCTTCTGAATCAAGTATGAGTGCTTCAGCATTTGGGCATTTCTTTAAAAAAAGCACAAATAAGAGTTTTACCCAGTTCGTTGTAGATTTAAGACTTGGTTATGCCATTAGACTCTTGTTGAATTCAGATGAGTCCATAAGTGAAATTGCCTTTAGATCCGGTTTTAATAATATTGCTAATTTCAACAGACTATTTAAAAAGAATAAATTCATTTCTCCGAAACAATACAGGCAGAACTTAATTGGATCAAATAATTTTAATTGGGAGAAGCAACTAACACCAAATCAATTTATCTCGTCATAAAAAAAGAAGCAGTTTCTTATTTCATTTTTTATAAGTTACTCGTTAATAAAAACCAAATATTCAATTAATTAGATTTGACGTTGTTTGGAAGCTGAAAGAAAATGCAGGAATCGAATTCAACATATGATATTTAAAACCTGTAAAATTTGGTATAAAGTGAACGTTTGATTAACTTAGACAAACAAACTATTCGGAAAGATAAACTTGTAGTTATGCTCTCCTTTCTGATTCTCGCACTGCTGCGAAGCTGCCGAATTTCACAGGCGCTCAACTACTAGACACGCCAAAATAATATACAATACCATTGGAGCACATTGTAACTAAGATATATGAAAATGATTTTTCTTTAACCTTATTTTCAACATATTTTGCCTTTTCCCAAACAGGGAATCCGGAGATAAGAAATTGGAAATAAAAAACGAAAAGACAATGAAAGAAAAAAGACCTGCTTTTTTGTTGACTTATGATTAGTTACATCTAAAAGATATCAATTATAAACCAAAGAGTACACACATGAAACTAGCATATATTGGAACCTATCCACCAAGAGAATGTGGTATTGGTACTTTTACCATGAACCTCTACAAATCAATGCTTACAAACCCTGCGTTTGCACACAAAGGAATTGAATCATCTAATGATCCTGTTGAAGGGTTTATTGTGGCTATGAATGATCCTGAAAAAACGTACAATTATCCGGATGAAGTAAAACTAAGCATCACGCAGGAACATCAGCGCGATTATTTGGAAGCAGCAAAATTTATTAATCTCAGCGATGCCAATATTTGTATACTTGAACATGAATTTGGAATATTTGGCGGACAAAATGGAATGTACATTCTCTCCTTGCTTCACCGGCTTGAAATTCCGCTGATAGTAACCCTTCATACCATATTAAAAGAGCCTTCATACAGTGAAAAGGAAGTATTACAACGAATATGTAAAATGGCTAATAAAATAGTTGTGATGAGCCATAAAGCCATCGATTTTCTTATTACTATTTACAAAGTAGATAAAAAGAAAATTGTTTATATTGAACATGGTGTACCTGATATTCAGTTTAGCCAGAAACAGTCCAAAGATGAATTTCGCCTTGAAAACAGAAAGTTAATACTTACATTTGGTTTTATTAGCCGGAATAAAGGGATTGAGACTGTAATTAAGGCCTTACCAAAAGTTGTTGAAAAACATCCTGAAGTTTTGTATATGGTTTTGGGTAAAACCCATCCAAATGTATTGAGTCATTCGGGCCAAGAATACCGTATTTATCTTCAACATTTAGTTAAAAACCTTAATCTTGACAAGCACGTTGTCTTTCTCAATGAGTTTGTTAATCAAAAGGAATTGTTTAAATATTTATCCGCATCTGATATTTATGTTACGCCCTATCTGAACGAAGCTCAAATTACCAGTGGTACACTTTCATATGCCGTAGGTGTTGGCTCAGCAGTTGTTTCAACTCCGTATTGGCATGCCACAGAATTATTAGCCGATGGCAGGGGCCGGCTTTTCAACTTTAAGGATTCGAATGAACTATCAGCAATTTTTTCAGAGTTACTGGATAATCCTACGGTCATGAAAGAACTTCGCAAAAAAGCATACGATCATGGCAGAACCATTACCTGGCCCATGTCGGGTGGCAAGTATGTTTCACTTGCCCAAAGTATTATTAAGGAAAAGCTATCAGTGGTAATAAAGAAAAAAAATGCCATTGATCCGCTTCTTCTACCAACATTTTCATTAGCTCACATTAAACGATTAACCGATGATACAGGAATCATCCAACATGCAAAATTTGGCATTCCCAACCTGAAAGATGGATACTGCCTTGATGATAATGCCAGAGCATTAATTATGGCACTTATGACATACCACGAAACTAAGGATCCCCTTGCCCTTGATTTGGCACCCAAATACCTGAGTTATATTCATTATATGCAAAACAAGGACGGAACTTTCAGAAATTTCCTCAGTTTTAGCAAAAATTTTCTCGATGAGGTTGGCTCAGAGGATTCTTTTGGAAGAACAATATGGGCCCTGGGATATTTATTAGCCAATGCTCCTAATGATGCATATTATCAAACAGGAAAATCAATATTCTTTGATGCCGCTCCAAACTTTGAAAAATTGCAATCTATCAGAAGCATTGCCAATACCATGGTGGGCATAAGTTATTACCTCAAGAATAATCCTGGAGATGATGCCATGACTGAAAGATTAAGAAATCTTGCCACTAAGCTAATTAAGCATTATGATGAAAACAGCAATCATGACTGGAAATGGTTTGAATCGTTGCTGGCTTATGATAATGCCATGTTACCACTTGCACTTTTACATTCAGCAGAAATACTTAACGATGATAAAATAACAGCAGTAGCGTTGGAGTCAATGAACTTCCTTACTGAAATTACTATGAAGGAGGGTTATTTATCAATAATTGGCAATGAAAAATGGTATAAAAATGGTGGCAAACGCTCTATGTTTGCTCAACAACCTGTGGACGCTCTTGCCATGATTTTAATGTATCATCAGGCTTTCCATCTGACTAGAAATAAAGAATATCTAAGCAAGCTATTTACCTGTTTTATGTGGTTTCTTGGCGAAAATGACATTTGGATAAGTTTGTTCGATTTTGAAACCAAAGGCTGTTGCGATGGCATCGAAAATTATGGAATTAATAGAAATCAGGGTGCAGAAAGTACACTGTCCTACCTGATTTCTCACCTGACAGTTTTGCTTGCTTTTAAGGAATCTGAAAAAACGGAATAATTTATGCTTATAAAAAGATATTTCAACAATGCGATTCTTACAAAGGATGATGTGTCCTATCCTGTGGCTACCGTGCATAGTGCTGGTGTGGTAAAATATAATAATACCTACATTATGATTTTCAGGTCGCACAAACTTAACGGACGTAGTTAAAGACCCTTCAAAAGTTATTGTAGTTGGTGATGAATGGATTATACAAACCGAAGAAGTTTATGAAGTTACAGGTTATGTTCATAATGTTGTATTTAGTTGTGGTGCTGTTCCCGAACCTGAGGGAACTGTAAAAATTTACTGGGGCGGAGCCGATAAAGTAATGTGCATAGGAACTGCCATATTAGAAGAGCTTGTTGATCATTGATTGAACAATTCGAGAAAACCAATATAATTATGAAATTAGCAATCTTGTCTCCTATTGCGTGGCGAACACCACCTATAAAATACGGACCTTGGGAACAAGTAACTTCAAATATTGCTGAAGGCCTTATTGAACAAGGAATTGACGTTACTTTGTTTGCAACAGGCAATTCAAAAACAAAAGGGAAACTGCAATTTATTTCCGAAACGGCTTATGCCGAAAACCCAAATATTGAACCAAAAGTTTGGGAATGTTTGCATATCAGTAATTTGATGGAACAAGCGAACGATTTTGATATAATACACAATAATTTCGATTATCTACCGCTTAGCTATTCACGACTAATCAAAACCCCAATGATAACCACAATTCATGGTTTTTCATCACCAAAAATATTACCGGTTTATGCAAAATATAATCCCGATAATTTTTATGTATCTATAAGTAATTCGGACCGGAATCCAGCACTTGACTACATTGCAACCGTTTATAATGGCATCAATGCTGATGATTTTACTTTTAATTCAATTTCAAAAGACTATTTATTATTTTTTGGAAGAATTCATCCCGAAAAGGGAACTTACGAATCAATACAAATTGCTAAAAAATCAAGAAAAAAACTCATCATTTCAGGTTTAATACAAGATAAAGAATATTTTGAAAATAAAGTTAAACCATCCATTAACAATAAAGATGTTTTATATGTTGGTAATTCAGAATCTAAAGAAAGAGATATCCTTTTGGGTAATGCTTCTGCACTATTACACCCAATTAGTTTTAACGAGCCATTCGGATTAAGTGTTGCAGAAGCAATGCTTTGTGGAACACCTGTTATAGCATTCAACAGAGGTTCAATGCCCGAATTAATTGATGATACAAAAACCGGTTTTCTTGTTAATACAATTGACGAAGCAGTAAAAGCTGTAAGTAATATAAAATCAATAGACAGAAATTATTGCAAAGAATGGGCAAATTCAAAATTCAGCAGAAAAAAAATGATAGAAGGATACCTTGATGTATATAAAAAAGTTTTGAATTTGCAGTGAGTAGGAGAGACGACAATAATTGCAATGAAAAAAATATAAACTTAAGAGGACTAGAACCTACCTAAATTACTGTGAGTTTTTTAGTTCCTTGAGAAGCTCGTCCAAATTAACTGTGGCAAATGATGAGGCAAAATCCGACATGGCATATGGAATTCCCAGCATGCCATTATGGGTTATTGAACCACATGAATATATAACATTCGGCACATATCCTTCTCTTTCATCTGCATTGGGCATCATTAGTGGTGATTTTAATCTACCAATTTCTTTTTTGGGATTGTCAAGTTCAAACAAACTTGCTCCCATTACATATTCTCTCATAGGTCCTACTGCATGTGTTAAAACAAGCCACCCTTCTTTTGTCTCAATAGGTGATCCGCAGTTTCCTATCTGTACAATTTCCCATGGATACTTTGGCTCCTGAAGGAGTTCGGCTTTTTTCCACATATTAATATTATCTGAGAAAGCTATATAATTATTGACTCCATCTATTCTGCAGAGCATGGCATATTTGCCATTAATTTTCCTAGGAAACAAGGCCATTCCCTTATTCCTAGCTGCATCTCCACTCATAGGTGTAATTTTAAAATCGTAAAAGTCTTTAGTTTCCATTAACTTAGGTAAGATTGTAATGCCATCGTAGGCAGTATATGTTGCATAGTACGTTACTTCGCCGTTATCATCGATAAATTTAACAAACCGTGCATCCTCAATTCCATTCCTTTCGTTAGAAGAAACGGGAAAAATAACTCTTTCTGAAATAGCAGTGTCTAAGGAAAATTTAATTTCATGATGAGAAGAAGCCAGCCACATAATTTCATCGCAACAAATCTCTTTCATGGGAGATAATTTAAGTTCTTTTTTTGTATCCCTTACTCTTCTATTCAGTTCGGCATAGGTGAAGCTTTCGCCTAGCTTAGAGAATACCCTGGAAGTAATTGTGTCATTATTGTTTTGTAATTCTCGAAGGTTTGAAACAAATAATTCTTTATTATAAGAAAAATTTTTGATATTTTCCGCTTCATCCAACATTTCACCTACTTTTTCAATTCGCAGGTTATTGTTTTCATCAAGAATTCCGCTTCGAAATACAATGGAAGAAATATGCCCCTCCCCAGTGGCTCGAAAGCTCAATATTACTCTTTTTTCTCCATTACTCAGTTCACTTTGATCGGGGTCTTCTACAATTGACGGATTAAAAAATGCCGCAGATTCAATTGAATATTCTTTAGTGAAATACGACCCGATTAACGATTTCATAAACTCATCCAGATTATCAGGGTTAATACTCATTTCCTTTATCAAAGGAGACACCCTATTGAAATGACGTTCAAATATTGTTGAGATGCTTCTGTGGCGTTTTGAAAAACCTCTGAGCACCCTGACCAATTCTTCTTTGGCATCTTGTTCAGACAGGTTAATTATCTTCCGGATGATATCCCTGCTTCTTTCATGACCCGAAAAATAAAAACGAGCAATTATTCTACTGGAATCAGGGCTAAATATAGTATCCTTTCTATTAATTGTTATTGGCATAAGTTCAAAATTACGTTAAAGGTACTTATCTTTAGAACAACTAACCTTTAAGAGTTCAGAGTTTTATTAAATTTTTAATAGTTATTTATCTTTTTTTTAGCACTGCAATATTACGTTTTTCGTTTATACCACACAATAGAGAAATTTAGGGTTTTTACAAATCATGGTTTTTCTGGTATTCTTAAATATTATAATGTTGAAAGTCGCATGGAAACAACTTCAAAAGGTAGACTTAATGGATACACTATTAAATCAAGGATAGATTTGTCAACTTATACTTGATGTACTGCACACTTTTTTGAACAAATTTTATAATAATCTATATATACTTTAGTTTCTGTTTAAATTAATGTGCAAAATGCTCCTTAATTAAATAGAAAAGAGCCTGATTGGGCACTGCACATACAAACTCTTTTTCCTTGATACTACTTAACTTTACTGAAAATGCTTAAGGTATTAAAATAAATACTACCTTATAGTTGTATATATAGTTGTGACTATATTTGATAACTACCTGACTTTCAGTAATCAAAGTCGGGGTGAGAGGATTTGAACCTCCGACCTCCACGCCCCCAGCGTGGCGCGCTAACCGGGCTACGCTACACCCCGAAATATTTTGCAA
>RCNF010000963.1_pt1 | contig 15040 bp, 18 predicted proteins | sample 2041311 | NCBI WGS metagenome assembly RCNF01 (sample SAMN09708228, study PRJNA481090) | Marine sediment metagenome, whole genome shotgun sequencing project. | biome: marine sediment; feature: ocean; material: sediment; isolation source: Sewage treatment plant 2 marine sediment (STP2) ... | reverse complement strand
CGAACGTGCTGATTCTCTAAAATATCAGCAGGGGAACCCGACGCGATCAAACTACCGTCACTCAGTATATAGGCTCTGCCACAGATTCCGAGAGTTTCGCGAACATTATGGTCAGTGATCAATACACCAATATCCCGCGCGCACAAGTGCCTGATAATTCTCTGGATATCCAGTACGGATATCGGGTCGACGCCAGCAAAAGGCTCGTCGAGCAATACAAACAATGGGTCCGCGGCAAGTGATCGGGCAATTTCCACCCGGCGTCGCTCGCCACCTGACAGACTAATGCCGAGATTCGAGCGGACATGGCCGACATGCAGTTCATCCAGCAAATTCTCAAGTTCTCGTTCTCGCCCGGCGAGGTCCAGATCGTCCCTGTTCTCCAGGATAGCGAGAATATTCTGCTCAACCGTCAACTTGCGGAAAATTGATGCCTCTTGGGGCAGGTATCCAAGGCCGAGTTTCGCGCGTCGATGCATCGGCTGGGCGGTGAGATCCTTGCCATCGAGCAATATTTTGCCACGGTCCGCTGCGATCAAGCCGACTATCATATAGAAAGCGGTCGTTTTTCCGGCGCCGTTCGGGCCCAGCAGGCCGACGACTTCTCCGCTCTTGATCTCAATAGAGAGGCTCTTGACGACCTGGCGGAGTTTGTAGCTCTTTGAGACATCCTGAACGCTAAGGATGCTCATGGATTCTCTTCTTCAGTGTCAAACCCGACGTCGCTGGCAGCGTCATCGCTTTTGGGCTGATCGTCTGCTGCATCTTGTGAGAGGTTTTCGGACAGGTCTTCAATGAGACTCTCGGTAACATCGCCAGAGATATCGTCGGGCAAGTCGACGGGCGTATAGGTCATCTTCACTTTGTTTCCGTCGCCCGATGACTGCGCGTTGATGCGTCTTTCGGTAATGTTGTAAACAAGGTAATTGCTGGAAATCTGGTTGCCGTTCTCAGTAATTACGGCTTCTTCGGAGAATTCAATGATGCCAGTCTTCAGGTTGTACTTTAGCCGGCCAGCCTCTGCGTAAGTCGTCTCGTCGCTGCCAGGCCGCTTCAATTCGAAGGTGGCAGGAGTGCCATCAATAGTTGCCAGCATTAGTTCGTGATTGGCAAACTCCAGATCAGCTGAATCCGCCTCGATATGACCATTCTCGACATCGATTATGACATTACCCGAGAATTTCCATGAGCTGTCTTCGAAATCGAGTTTACTCGCTCGGCCTTCGTCCGCTTCGATGCCGACGTTGCCTTGCGATAGCTTTAGACCCTTGAACGTGAGCATTGAACTCTTGCCATCGTAGTCAGTGGAATCTGCATCCAGAGAAATTGGCAATCGCGCATCGGTGATTTGTGCTGCTGCTGTTCCGCACAGCAATAAGCTCGACGCGAGAAACAAGAACGCTGACAGCCTGCAGGGTTTGGTCAATTTCGTGGTTAATAGCATAGCTTAGGGCAAGAATTTTCCGCTGACATTGGAACGGAGTTCCACTCGATCTTCCTTCAGCGATGCTAGCATGCCAGTTGCAGTAAGACTGCGTTCTCCGATACGAATCTGTACGCGCGCATCGGTTCTTGCGATGTAGTTTTCGGGATCGAGTTCGAGCACATCAGTACGAATTTCAGTGTCTTTGCCGGCAAAGCCCTCGTTGCTGATCGCGCGGACATGGCCCGACAGCAGTAATTGCGGCAAATCCTGATCGACCAGCGCTTTGTCCGCGTTGACGGACCACGGGATTTCGCTGTCCGGGGAGTAATTAATCAATACGTCGGTAAACTCAATGCGAGAGTCTTCCAGTTGCTCAGCGCGCTCCGCTAACACTTCATACAACAAGTCTCCGTTCGGGCCGGTGCCGAGAATACGTGCGGACTTCAGGTAGTAACCACGGTGAGCAGCGTCTTGTGACATTGTACCGCCGTTGTCAGAACGGCCTTCACGAGCGAGGTACCAACTGCCCAGGGCTGCGATAATCAGTATTACCAACAGCGCGACCTGTCGGGGGCTCACTTGCCGCTTGCCTCAGCGTCCAGTTTTGCTCGCGCAGCAAGCAGGAGGTCGCAGACTTCCCGGACCGCGCCGTGCCCACCGCGGGCTTGCGTTGTATAGGCACATTGCTCGCGAACCTCGCGCACCGCATTGGCCACAGCGATCGAGAAACCGACCTTATTGAGCAGCGGCAAATCCGGCATGTCGTCTCCAACGTAAGCGCAATCCGAGTCAATAATACCCAAGCTCGCGGTAAGCGCGTCAAAGTCAGCGATCTTGTCGCGGCTTCCCTGAATGACATGCGTGACACCAAGTTCTGTCATGCGCTGATCAACCGCAGCGGAACGACGCCCACTAATGATCGCGACTTCCACTCCGGCATTTAGCAGCTGGCGAATACCGAAACCATCTTGAGTATTAAACGATTTCGATTCCACGCCTTCATTCGACAGATAAAAGCGACCGTCGGTAAACACGCCATCGATATCAAATGCGACCAAACGCACCTGGTCGGGCACAGCCGAGGCAGACGGATCGCTCACATGATTCCCGCACGGAATAGATCGTGCACGTTGAGCGCGCCGACCAAGTGCTGATCTGCGTCGACCACCAGGAGTGAGGTGATCTTGTTTTCTTCCATGATATGCACGGCCTCGGCTGCCAGTACATCGGCAGTCGTCGTCTTGCAGCTTCCCAGCATGACTTCGCTCATCAGGGTCTCGTGAACATTAGCGCCCGCATCGAGCGCACGACGCAAGTCACCGTCAGTGAAGATTCCGAGAACAGCATTGTCCGCCGCAACAATCGCCGTCATGCCGAGACCTTTCTGCGTCATTTCCATCAGGCCGTCTTTGAGTTTCGCGTCTGGAGATACGGCTGGTATTTCTTGGCCCGTGCGCATTACGTCGGACACTCGCAGCAGCAAGCGCTTGCCGAGACTGCCGCTGGGATGTGAGCGCGCAAAGTCCTCGGCCGTAAAGCCCCGAATCTTAAGCAACGCGACGGCCAGTGCGTCTCCCATTGCCAGCGTTGCGGTCGTGCTCGCAGTGGGCGCAAGATTAAGCGGGCAAGCCTCCTCGGTGACGCTGACGTCCAGATGCACGTCAGCAGCTTTAGCGAGCGTCGAATTCGGATTGCCCGTCATGGATACCAATCTGGCGCCCTTGCGTTTGACGACGGGCAAGATCGTCGCAATTTCGTCCGTTTCGCCAGAATACGAAATCGCCAGTAGCGTATCCTGATCAGTGATCATGCCGAGATCGCCGTGACTGGCTTCGGCCGGGTGCATGAAGAAGGCAGGTGTGCCTGTGCTGGCCAGCGTCGCAGCAATCTTGCTGCTGATATGGCCGGACTTTCCCATGCCAGTTACAACGACTCGACCTGGCGTCTGTGCGCACAGACGGCAAGCATCGCCGAAGTCGCTGTTCAGTCTGTCACGAACCGCTTCAACAGCGCGTGATTCGATCGAAAGCACCTCGGCCGCCACCGCCTGGAGTTCGTCATTTGTCAGATCATGTAGCAAATTTCGGCTCGATTATGGTTTGACTAACCTGGCAACGTTATATTTTGTGACGCCACATAGGCATCGTAAGCAAGAAACGCCAGGAGCAATGCGATTCCCTCGATTCTCGACAGTTCACTCTTGCCGTCATAGTCGTACGTCATTGCAAATAAAGCCAGCGTAAAAGCGACCATTACGAAGATGTGCAGGGATAGCACAACGGGCTCGAACTCTATCGGTGCGATAGTGGCGGCAATGCCGATTACAGCCAGCAAGTTAAAAATATTCGAGCCGACGATGTTACCTATCGCGAGGCCATACTCGCCTTTCAAAGCACTGACCAATGATACAGCCAACTCTGGCAGGCTGGTGCCTAATGCGACCAGCATTATACCGATGACAACCTGGTCGATTTGATAGTACGTGGCAATCTTCATCGCGCCATCAACCAGAAGTTCGGCACCAATAAGTAGTGCAACCAAACCGATAATGAACCAGATGATGGCTGCTCTGGTAGAGACGCCGCTGGGTATTTCGGCTTCAAATTCACGCTTGATAGGATCATCGCTTGACGACCGCAAGCCCAGGCGCGTCAACCAGATCATGACGATAACAAGGCCTGTCAGCATAACCAGGCCGTCGACCCGGCTCAGATGTTGGTCCAGAAACAACGATACCGTCAGCAGCGATACGGCTAACAGTGCCGGCATTTCCCGGCGCAGCGTCGCAGACCTGAGCTGAATCGGCCGGATTATGGCAACACAGCCGAGCACGAGACCGATGTTGACGATGTTGGACCCGATCGCATTGCCCACCGCCAGTCCGGGTTCGTTGCGCAGGGAAGCGACAACCGATACCAGGATTTCAGGTGCTGAAGTCGCAAAAGCCACCACCGTCAGGCCAATCAACAGTGGCGCAATTCCCATGTTTCGGGCTGCAGAAGCAGCCCCGTGCACAAATCTGTCGGCGCCCCATACTAGTAAGACAAGTCCGACGATGAGTTCAATGTATGTAAAGGTGCCAAGCATATGTCGCTATCTTGTAGAGTTTTGGTGTATGCCGTGCCTTGAAACCGCTCTTATAGTGCCCGGCGGATCAATTCGGATCGGCTATGATACACAATCAGCGCTTTGCGTTGGGAAGCCTTGCTCTTTCTGGTTACACTGCGACTCCCCTGGATTCTATTCAATCTGATATTGCGATTATTGACGAACATGACACCCGTAGAAATTGAACAGCTAATCAAGTCAGGCTTTGCGAACGGTGTGGTCGACGTTGCGAGCAATGACAACACCCATTTTGAGGCTGTCGTTGTCAGCGACGACTTCGAAGGACTGCGTCCGCTTGCGCGGCATCAACTTGTCTATAAGACATTGGGTGCGCTGGTCGGCAACGAGATTCATGCGCTGTCAATTCAGGCGCTGACGCCGCATGAGTTACAGCAGCTGCGAGCGGAGCAAAACCCTTAAATTTCGACCAGATCGACCTGCCTGGAACGCTGCCTAGATTTCCTCGGGCCGTTCACCGACGACCACGGTCGTGCTGAATCGCTGACCATCGCGCCATCCAATGATATCGACTTCATCGCCTGGGCTGGTGCCGGCCACGATCAGGAGGGCCTGGCGTTGCGTCAGTATCGCTTCGTCATTGATAGCCAGAATGACGTCTCCGGCGCGCAGATCGGCCGCCGCAGCCGGGCCGTCGTCGTAGACGCTAACCAGCAGAATTCCAAGATTGCCTTCCAGACCGATGGCCGTTCGTTCGGCGGCAGTCAGGTCATCTGGCGAAAGGCCCATATAGCCGCGAATAACTCGTCCATGCAGTTTTAACTCCTCGACGACGCCGCGAACCAGGTCGACCGGGATAGCAAAGCCAATGCCTTCGGTGCCGGCATCCTGGGCGAGAACGGCCGTATTGATGCCGACGAGTTCTCCCTGGCTGTTCACCAGGGCGCCGCCGGAGTTACCGGCGTTAATGGCGGCGTCGGTCTGGATGAAATTTTCAAAAGTATTCAGGCTCAGCAGGCCGCGGCCGGTGGCGCTGACAATACCCTGAGTGACTGACTTGGACAGGCCGTATGGATTGCCAATTGCAAGCACGACGTCGCCGATCCGCAGCTGCCCGGAGCTGCCGAGTTTGATGGCAGCAAGGTCCCCAATGTCGACCTTGAGCAGCGCCAGGTCTGTTTCCTTGTCTTCACCGACCACGCGCGCTTCTGCGATCTGGCCGTCGCTGAATTGCACACGAATTTCGGCTGCCTCGCCCACAACGTGGAAATTGGTGACCAAATAGCCGTCGGAATCGATGGTTACAGCGGAACCGAAGCTGGTATCGACGCGGAATCGAGGTCGCTCTGACGGCGCGGTGCCGTCCTGTACCAGCCGCTTCGTATACACGCTGGCCACTGCAGGAGCACTGATATCAACCGCATCGGCGTAGCTGGAGGGTGATGCGCCAATGTTCGAGCCGATCACGGGCATCAGTTCCGGGCGCAAAAGCACGACAACAAATGCAGCGGCAAGACCAACAACGATCGATTGCAACAGAAATATGAGCGCTGATTTCAGTCCGGCCACACCAGATCCTTGAATACTTTGATTGTCCTTGCCTTGTGGCTAGCCAATCTTGATTGGCCCCGTGTATAATGCGCCACAGGTTTCGCACCCAGTCCCGGACAAGTCGTCATCCTGACGGCAAACCCGGTCTGCTGCAAATCAATCAACTTAAAAATATAGCAATAACGCGTTGCATAAAGAGGCTGTGACAAGAACCTAGCTAGCAATACTCAAGGCATCGCCTACCCGGGCGAGTCACCCGCTACCCTGACGATAGTCCATGTCGAGAGGGTATTTGAGTGAGTTTCCTGGTTCTGAAGGCCAATTTTGCCAGCGAAGTTCACCACGTTCTGTTTTGTTGTGTGTTTGGGAGTACCTGATGAGCGAAGAGGACGTTGACCGCAATAGACGTCATTTTCTTACTGTTGCAACCGCCGTTACGGGCGCTGTTGGCGTAGGTTTTGTCGCCGTCCCGTTTCTATCTTCACTAAAGCCAAGCGCGAGAGCACAGGCGCTGGGTGCACCTGTGGAGGTGCCCATAGGGTCGCTGCAGCCGGGTGAAATGATACGCGTACTTTGGCGCGGCAAACTCGTGTTTGTGCTGCGTCGGACAGAGGCCATGCTGGGTCGGTTGCCGGAAAATCTCGACAATTTACGGGATCCAGCATCCGAGGTTATCGAGCAACAGCCGACTTACGCTGTGAATGAATACCGATCGGTGAATCCGGAGTACCTGGTTATTGAGGGTTCGTGCACGCATCTGGGTTGTGCGCCACTGGAAGATTTTGATGTTCGTCCTGCGGATGGCTGGGGCGGTGGCTTTTTCTGTCCGTGTCACGGATCCAAGTTCGATCTGGCCGGGCGGGTTTTCAAGGGTGTTCCGGCACCAACGAACTTGCGGGTTCCGCCGTACCGTTTCGTCAACGATGACTTGATCCTGATTGGTCAGGATACGGGAGCTGCATAATGGCGCGAATTGAGGCCGAAGTTGGCAAGCCGCAAGGCGGATTAATGAAGTGGATCGACGATCGCTTTCCGTTTACGGAGACGATGAAGTACCACGCAACTGAGTACTATGCGTCGAAGAACTTCAATTTCTGGTACGTCTTTGGAGTGCTGGCATTCGTGGTGCTGGCAATTCAGCTGGTTACCGGCATTTTTCTGACGATGAACTACAAGCCAGCTGCGCTGGAGGCATTTGCATCCGTCGAGTACATCATGCGGGATGTCGAATGGGGTTGGTTGATCCGCTACATGCACTCAACCGGCGCATCCTTTTTCTTCATCGTTGTTTATCTGCATATGTTTCGCGCGATGTTGTACGGTTCTTACAAGAAACCGCGCGAGCTGATCTGGTTAATCGGCATGATGATTTTCTTCGTCCTGATGGCTGAAGGGTTTGCAGGCTATCTGTTGCCCTGGGGACAGATGTCCTACTGGGGAGCGCAGGTCATCATCTCAATATTTGGCGCGATTCCGGGTATTGGCGAAGCGCTGGTCGAGATTATCCGCGGTGACTATTCAATTTCCGACATCACGCTGAACCGGTTCTTTGCGTTGCACGTGATTGTACTACCGCTGGCGCTAATCGCTCTGGTATTCGTGCATATTGTTGCGCTGCATGAGGTTGGGTCGAACAACCCTGATGGTGTGGAGATTAAGGATCGCAAGGGGCCCGATGGCGTGCCGCTTGATGGTATTGCGTTCCACCCTTATCACACGTCCAAAGACCTGGTCGCGATCATTATTTTTCTGATGGTGTTCTCCGCGGTGGTGTTTTTTGCGCCGGATATGGGGGGCTATTTTCTTGAGCACGCGAACTTTGAGCCCGCGAATCTGACCGCGACTCCAGAGCATATTGCACCGGTTTGGTATTTCACGCCGTTCTACGCAATCTTGCGCGCGGTGCCTGACAAGCTATGGGGTGCCATCCTGATGGCGGGTGCGGTGTTGCTGCCGGTGTTCTTGCCGTGGCTCGACCGGGCGCGCGTCAAATCGATTCGCTATCGCGGCTGGATTTACAAGCTGGCGCTGACATTATTTGTGGTCAGCTTTGTCGTGCTCGGTTGGCTGGGAACAATGCCGGCTGATCCCGTGTATGTATTGGCGGCTCGTGTTTTCTCGGTTATCTATTTCGCGTTCTTCATATTGATGCCTTATTACACCACCATCGATAAGACGAAGCCGGTGCCGGACAGGGTGGTCTATCATGATTAAAGTCAAAAACATGATTAAAGTCAGAAACGTGATTAAAGTCAGGAACGTCAAAAGTTTCGCGCTGGTTTGTGCCTGCATAGTCGCGCTGCCGCTGCTCACGACGCAGAGTTTTGCGTCTGGGGGTGCTCAGACTGAGAAGGCACACATTGATCCAGGCAATAAATCGTCACTGCAGCGCGGTGCGCGCAACTTCATGAATTATTGTTCGGGCTGCCATTCTGCCCAGTACGTTCGCTTCAATACGATTGGCAAGTATCTCGAATTGTCTGACGAGCAGCTCATCGATAACCTGATGTTTAACGCAGACAATACGTTTGAGACGATTCAGGCTTCCATGCGCCCTGAAGATGCCGCTCGCTGGTACGGTACAGCGCCACCCGACCTGTCGTTGATGGCAAGATCGAAAGGCGCTGACTATGTTTACAGCTTCCTGAAGAGCTTTCATCTGGACCCGGACAGTCCAACCGGGGTCGATAATCTGGTATTGGCAGGGACTAGCATGCCGCACGTCCTGTGGGAGCTGCAGGGCTATCAGAAAGCGATCTTCTCGGAGCACTCAAAAACCAACGCAGCTGGGGCTACATCTATCGACTATGTCTTCGACGGATTTGAGCAGGTAACAAGCGGCTCAATGGATGCTGAGGAATACGACGATTTTGTACGTGACACGGTTAATTTTCTGGCTTACATCGCAGAACCCATTCGAGCCGAGCGTCGCAAGCTCGGTGTCTGGGTCATCATGTTCCTGCTCGTGTTTCTGGTTATTTCTGCGATGTTGAAGAAGCAGATCTGGAAAGACGTTAGCTGATCTGAGAATCTCGCTCGTCGCAAATAGCTCAGGTAGAAAAATCATTGCAAGACGGATAATCCGGTCTTGTTCAATTTGAATGTAAGTTTTTTGAGGGACCCCAAATGGCAGTTATAGCCAATAGACGCTCCGTAATGACACTGTTTTCCAGGCCGACTGATCTCCACAGTCACCGGGCGCGGCTGGTCCTTGCCGAGAAGAACATCAATATCGAAATCACCAGTATTCTGGGCAACGAATTGCCAGAGGACTTGATGGACTTGAACCCATACCACACGGTCCCGACCCTCGTTGATCGTGATCTGACCCTGTATGACTCGCGCGTAATTATTGAATATCTCGACGAGCGTTTCCCACATCCACCCCTGATGCCCGTCGATCCGGTAACACGAGCGCAATTTCGACTCGCATTATTTCGTATTGAAACAGACTGGTACTCGCTCGCGGAAGAAGCTGAAGCGTCACCAGACGGTCGTCTAAGCTCCAAGTCGAGGAAGATGTTGCGTGAAAGCATTTTGCAAAGCACAGACCTTTTCGGTGCGCGACCGTACTTTCTGAGCGAGGACTTCTCGCTTGTGGACGCTAGTATTGCACCTATTCTGTGGCGATTACCGGTATATGGCATCGATCTTGGTAGCCAGGCCGAGCCGATTGAAACGTATATGAAGCGCCTGTTTGCCCGACGCTCATTCCAACAAAGTCTGACTGAGTTGGAACAGGAAATGCGGCTCTGATTCTGTTCGTCCGTATCCCGGATGACGCCAGCTTATGTTACCTCGTAATCTAAGCGTCAAAACGGTGATAAACTTGGCGCTTGGGAAAGAACCTTTATGGATTCTAAAGCGTTGACTAATCCTAGTCGTTCAAAGAGACCGTATCTCATTCGTGCAATGCACGAATGGATGGGTGACAACGGGCATACGCCGCATATCGTTGTAGATGCTTCGGTCGACGGCGTATCTGTGCCGGCGGAACACGTCAAGGACGAAAAGATTATCTTGAATATCAGCGAGACTGCTGCTCACAACCTGAAGCTCGTGAATGATTCGGTCAGTTTTCGAGCGCGTTTTTCGGGCGTGCCGTTTGATGTGTGGGTGCCGATGTGCTCAGTGCTTGGCATATACGCCAGGGAAACGGGCCAGGGGATGATTTTCTCACACGACACAGATAGTCCCGAGCCGCCGAGTGTTGCCGATGACATCGCGGAGCCGACACCCTCAAGGCCGCATTTGCGGGTCGTAAAGTAGGCTGAAGTACAGTCGCGGGGAGCGCGTAAGGTTGCAACTCGACCTTGCTAGAACGAGCCGCTCGAAGGTCGAAAGGCGTCCGCGATCCAATCCAGAGCGTCGCCATCTACGGCGACGACATCAAATCGAACTGAGTGTTGTGCGAAACGCGGATTTCTTGCAAGAAAGGTTGCGGCAGTTCTGATTATTTTGCGCTGCTTGCCCATGTTGACCGTCAGTCTGGCCGCGACGCGTTGTTTGGCCGCGCGATACCGGACCTCAACGAAAACGATGCAGCTCGTGTCGAGCATGATGAGGTCGATTTCACCGTGCCGGCAGTGAAAGTTCTGCCCAATCGATGTCAGTCCTTTCTTCTTCAGGAAACGCTGTGCAGCTTGCTCGACCTTCGTGCCAATAGCGCGCGTATCGATGCGTACCATCATCGGGCCTGGACCTTCTAGTCCAGCATGGTTTCAGACTCCACAAGGTCCAGGTCTGAGCTGATTTCCTGAATTGGCCCGCCCGCCGCCTCGATGTCGGGCATAGCGACGGGCTCGCCGCGTTGAAATTGTGCCCAGGCCAACTTGCGTCGAATGCGGCCATCGGTATCGAGATACAGTGCCCCGGTGGCGCCATCAACCTCCTGCATTCGTCCGGAACGTGCGGCGAACAGGCTGCCGATGAGTGAATATGCGTCGTATCCCATAGCGTGAAGTCGGCCCAGGCGGCGCTCATCAGGCCAGTACTCGGCATACAAAGTCGGTAACTGTTCGATCCACGGTTGTGGTGCGACGATCCATGGCGTGTCTGCGAACATGATGTCGTTGAGATCTGCGTTCGATCGACCATCCATCGAGTTTATCGAGGATGTTGCATAGACGGGTAAATCGCCCGAGTAGTGGAATTTGAGCTGCGACTTCAGCAGACGTCCCGCCGGGGCGTCGGCAGCAAGAAAAATAAACTCGGCATCCTGACGCCGCCGCGGATCGAACTGTAGCGAGCGATTGATATTCGCGCGCAATCTTTGATAGCGGCGAACGCTACCCGACAAAGACATCAGGTTTTCTATAACGATAGAAAAATCCTGTTCGCCGGGCGTGTAGGTTCGATATTCGAGCAATGTGCCACCGAGCGCCTCAAATTGTGTCGAGAAACTGCTCAGAACACGTCGGCCCCAATCATTGTTGGGTACCAGTGCAACGCCGCGCGTGTGCTCGTCGAGCAGGGCTCGCTCCGCAGCTGAGCGGGCTTCATCTTCTGGTGCAAGAGCAAACTGGTACAGCCCTGGCGGAGCAAGCGTGTCGTCGGGCAGGTAATTCAGCGTGAGCACCGGCACCGGCACGAGTATGTCGTTTGCGAGTTCGATGACGTTGTTCTTCAGTAGCGGGCCCACCACAAATTCCGCACCGTCGGCTACTGCTGTTGCGTAGGCAGCGCTGGCACCGCCTTCTGTGCCGACGTCGTAAACGCGGATACTTTGGCTCTCATCAAGGTCAGCTGCGGTCGCAAAGTAAGCACCCATGAAGCCATTCTGAATCGCCTGCCCGATGCGCGCATTGCGGCCCGTCAACGGTAGTAACAAGGCAATTTGTCGCGGGTATTCGAGTATTTCGAAGTCGGCAATATTCAAGTCGTCCAGAATCATCTGTGCCGGATGATTTCGATACGTCTCCTGCCAGCGCATCACCCCGTTACTCCAGCCGATACCCTGTTGTCCTGTCGAAGTTGCGAGCGACCCAAGCGTAAGCCAGCCCCGCACCTCGGAATCCAGGGCTATTTCCGCGCTGGCTCGCAACAGCTGCGGCTCGCTGATCAGCAGGCCTTGCCAGAGGCGCGTACGATTCGCCTCGATACTGCGTCTGTCATCGAGCCACGCTTCGCGCTGAATCATTAACTCGACTGCTCGCATTGGATCCTGTTTTTGTATCCAGGCATCGGCACGCAATGCCTCTACTCGCAGCCTGTTTCGCGGAGTCTGCGACTCGCGACTCATTGCTTCGAGGATTTGGAGTGCGGCATCGGCGTCGCCGGCATACAGAAGCAAAGCGGCCTGATTTGTATTCCAGAGTTGTCGCAGATCGCGATTGGCGGGACTCGCGACGCTGCTAAATGCATTTTTCGCGCGTGCCACATCTCCTGCATCCAACCACTGTTCAACGGCCAACAGCGTCAATCGATCGCGCTCCTCTCCCGCGGCATTGGCAGCAAGTCCAATGTATATGCCGGCTGCCTCGGAATGCTCTCCGTCGCGGGAGTGATTTTCAGCACGGCTCTCCCCGGAAGAGCCGGATCGGACACTACTGCCGGTCGTAACGCATCCTGAAAATGCGACAATCAGCAGGGCCATTGCAACAATACTTGCTATGGGCCTTCTAGCGCGGGCAGGATGTCTGTCGATTCTCGTCATATCCACTTTGGTATTCACAAGGACTGGTCCAGCTTCATGAGCGGCACACTATTTATCGTGGCAACGCCAATCGGCAATTTGGAAGATCTGACGCCGCGAGCGCAAAAAACACTCGCCGAAGTGGATCTCATTGCCGCCGAGGATACCCGGCACACCGGGCGATTGCTATCGCATTTAGGCATCAAAACACGACTTTTGGCGTTGCATGATCATAACGAAGAGCAGGTCGTTACCAAGGTTATAAGGAAGCTCTCTGCCGGATATTCTGTTGCCCTGGTTAGCGACGCGGGCACGCCGTTGGTCAGTGATCCAGGGTATCGCCTGGTGCAGGCCGCCCACGAAAACAGCATTCTGGTCTCACCGATTGCCGGTGCCAGTGCGGTTACAGCGGCGCTGTCTGCCGCCGGTCTGGCAACTGACCGCTTCTGTTTCGAGGGTTTTCTGCCGGCCAAGAAGGCTGCGCGCCTGAATGCGCTCAGCAAGTTGGCTGCAGAGACTCGCACGCTGGTCTTTTATGAGTCCGTGCATCGAATCGCCGAATCGTTGCGCGACATGGAGGATGTCTTTGGGGAAGATCGCCCGGCATTTCTGGGGCGCGAACTGACCAAACTGCACGAGCAGTGTGTGCAGGATTCGATCGGCGTCCTGGCGCAGCGGGTAGAGGATGGGTCCATCGTTAACAAAGGCGAATTCGTGGTAGTCGTTGCGGGAGCCAAAGAAGCGGAAGAATCGTCAATCGACGTTGATCGTTTGCTGCTTGAATTGATTGAGTACATGCCCGGCAAAGAGGCGGCGGCAATAACAGCTCGTGCTACCGGCAAAAAGCGCAATGCGCTGTACCAGCGATTACTGGATTTGAAGAAGTCTTAGGCCGCCATGTCCATCTATATCCATCGCCGGACATTGTTCTGGTAAGCAACGAAGTCATCACCAAATAGCTGCGTCAATTTCCGTTCTTCGTAGGGGCAGAAGGCGTGCTCGATAATGCCAAAGAATAAAAATGCAGCGAAGTAGAACGACATCGCTCCTGACCCGATTCCCAGCGCCAGCAGCATCATTAGCATGCCGAGATACATTGGGTTTCTGCTCAATGTGAATATGCCATCGGTAATAAGGACCGTTGTCTTCGCAGTTGGACAAATCGCTGTGCCTTGTTTCTTGAATACCCACCACGCCCAAAGCATGCTGCCTAATCCGCTGCAGCCGACGACCACAGCGACGTCGAGTGACGCTGGCAACGGGTAGGTGGGCCACGGAACGAGAAAATGAATAAGGCCGGCAAGTAGTACCAGAAGCATAGCGATTCTGGGTGGGCGATACGCAATGAGTCGGGTCGCCGTGCTCATGTCGAAATCCCGACTACACCCTGCCGGCAGGCTCTGGCATGTAAACGGCCCTGACGTCCTGTTGCGAGCACCGCACGCAGCAATGTAGCGATCACGAAGATTGCGACAATGTGTCGGTATTCAGCTCTAGGTCCGTGGAAAAGCTCGATAACGATATTCCATGACCAAAGAGCAACGATTGTCAGAGCCACGAAGGCGAGCAGCGCGGGAACGATGCGACGAAATTTTCGATGTTTCATAACTGTCTCCTTACGACAAGTTTACGAGCAGTGATTTGAGCGTTGCGCGTGTCACCTGCACATCTTCGTCAGGAACTTCGGCGAACACTTGCCGCAATATTTCAGCGTCCTTTTCTTGTATCTGCGAAAACAGGCCCCGGCCCATTTCGGTCAAGCTGATCAAAGGCGAACGTTTGTGTCGTGGATTGACACCGCTTTGCAAAAGCTCGCTCTCCAGCAGCTGATTTACCGTTACCTGCACATGTTGTCGCGACACCGAATAGCGTTCTGCAATCTCTGGTACAGACAGTTGCTCGTCCGGGTACAGGAATTCCATGACAGCCCGGTCTGCGGCAGATACCCCCAGGCAACGCAGGTAGTGGTCAGCCGAGCCAGCCATCGCCCGGAAAAGACGCCGGACGAGCCAGGTCACTTCGTAGGCTGCTGTGTCTTTCATCGAATTCATCAGTGTTGCATCCAGATTGACAAGTGAGTTGTCAGTATAGTCTTGACAACTCACTTGTCAAGTAGCGCTACAGACATCGACTCAAGTTATGCGGCCATGGGCATGTCCTTAGCTTGCTGCGATCGAAATTGGCCGGAAATATCTCGGCTCGAGCGCATCGAATACCGTAGAATTCGCGGCGAGAAGGTCGGAGTCAGCCAGGCAATCGCTGTGACGCTAGTCGTTGCAGAGGAAAGTCCGGGCTCCTTCGGACAAGGCGCCAGGTAACGCCTGGGGGGCGTGAGCCCATGGAAAGTGCCACAGAAAATATAC
>RCNF010001048.1_pt1 | contig 15050 bp, 10 predicted proteins | sample 2041311 | NCBI WGS metagenome assembly RCNF01 (sample SAMN09708228, study PRJNA481090) | Marine sediment metagenome, whole genome shotgun sequencing project. | biome: marine sediment; feature: ocean; material: sediment; isolation source: Sewage treatment plant 2 marine sediment (STP2) ... | reverse complement strand
GACATCCATGTATTCACAGATGTCCGCAACCGTCAACCAGTCCTTCTCGATGTCAACAATGATCCTGTCCATTGCCGCCCAGGCTATGAGGAGTATCGCTGCTGAGCAAGGGCATCGCTGTCTCCAGGGTTCGGACGCGACAAGACCCGCCTCGAAAGGCGGGCCTCACCAAGATAAGAAACGACCGGTGGATCACCCATCACCAGGTTGCTAGCAACGGCCGACCGTTTCAAATCTAAGCGGGGGTGGAACGCACCTCCGCTGAAATCCTCGACAGGTTCTCCTGCAGAGCACTGTCCAGCACCCGTCCCCATGTATCGGCACTAGATCCGCAAACTTGCGCAGCATTAGGTGTCACCACAAGGGGACTAGACATCACCACGAATCCTCTTTGCCGACAAATAGCGTACTTGCGCCACTTTTCGCGCCCTGGGATACTCCTCTTCGGCGACCTGATCGGTCGCAAGGTATGGGAATCGCAGGCGCGTCGGCTGGAACGACTGCAGGATGATCCACTCATCATCCGTCGAAGGTCACCATTTCCTGGCTGCCCGTCGCCGCGGCTACGACCCGGCAGAAGTCGACGCCGTAATCAAGCGCCTCGTCGCCACCCTGCGCAAGTATGAGGAACAGGATCAGCAGCTTGCGGCATCGACCCGGGAGCTCACCTCCCAAATCACCGACCTCGATGAGGTCCGCAGCGCCCGCAACGAAACTCTCCAGGATGCCGAGGCGGCTACAGAAGAGCTTCACGCCGCCGCCGTCGCTCGCCTCGAGGAGGCCCGCAGCCGAGCAGCAGACGAAGTGGCCGCGGCCGAAAGCGAGTCCGCCCGTATCCGCGAGGCCGCCCGCGATGACGCCACCGGCCTCCTCGCCCGCCGCAATTCGCGCACCGAAGCACTGATCACTGCCGCCCTATCAGAGGTCAAGGCTCTGCGCTCCCGGGTGTTGCGCGAAACCAACGAATTCCGAGCAGGGAAACGAACTGAAGCGGCGGCGATGGTCCAAGCCGCGCAATTGGACGCAAATCAGATCCTTGAGGATGCCCGTCACGAAGCGGGTTCGATCCTGGGACGAGCCCGCCGCGAGCACGCCGGTCTCGAACAGCGGATCGGCCGATTGCGTTCAGCAATCGCAGGCATTGAAGGACAGTTCCGCCACCTCGCCGAGTCGACTCTCGAACAGACCGAGATCGTGTCGTCGATGATTTCGCTTGAGACCTCTGAGCTCGACGAGATCCTCGAACGGCAGCCGGCGGAACACGAGGTCGTTCGGCTCACCCAACAAGGCCCGACAGTCGACCTCACCGACGGCGAGGCCAGTCCCAGCCGTAGTCACAGTGATGACCACTTCGTGGTCGCCCCCGGCAACACCATTTATCAACGGCGCGGAGGCGGTCTGCGACGCCGTCTCGAAGAGGATCAGGCAGAGCGCTCCGAGTAAAAAAGAAAAAGAACTAAGCCTGCGTCAGCACGTTTTCGGTCGTGGGCCGGGTCAGGATGAATGTTGATACCGCGATCGCGATGGCGACGAGGATCACCCGAAGCGTGATCGTATCTGCCGCTACCGCAACGGAGAACCCAATGCTTACAGCCATCAAGCCGATCGCATAGATCTTGATTCGGCGGGGGATCCCGTAACCCGCCCGGTAGGCACGGATCAGCGGACCGAACCAGCGATGGTTAATCACCCAGTTGTACATCCGCTCGCTCGACTTGAAGAAGAAGTACGTGGCTAGCAACAAGAACACCGTGCCGGGAAGTAGAGGCACGATGTACCCAGCGATGCCAAGACCAAGACAAATGAATCCGAGAAGCATGTAGATGGCACGACCGACCGGGTTCGACATAACCTCGGCCGGCGCAGCTTCAATCAGCAGCGCAGGCTGTTCATGGTTGAACGGCGTTTGTCGAGCATCGGACATGGAAATGGGATCCCAGGGGAGTTGTTCGGTGCACCTTGACGCCCGCCAAGACCGACAACAAGTCGGACCTCATTGCTCGATAGCACCAGTGGCGAGGGGGGCAATACACTCTGGGTAGTTGTTGCTCACTTTGTTGACCAGTGTCGCCACCGGATGCTCTGCCATCGCTTCCTCGGGAAACACCGCCATCAGCCGGTTTAGCTCTTGCCGATCTTGGTTGTCGCGATCGAGCCAAGCGGACCAAGAGTCTTCGGGCAAGATCACCGGCATCCGGTCGTGGATATCGGCAACCAGATCGTTGGGTCGACCCGTCAGGATGGTGCAGGTACGGACGCTATCTCCAGACTCGGGATCCTTCCACGTCGCCCATAGACCTGCCAGAGCCAGCGGCCTGTCGTCGGCCCGGTGGATGTAGTGGGGCAGCTTGCCTTTCGGGAGCCGCTGCCACTCATAGAAGCCGTCGGCAGGGATCAGACAGCGACGCTTCACAAAGGAGTCGCGAAAGGCAGGCTTCTCCGCTGCCGTCTCGGCCCTAGCGTTGATGTTGCGAGCCCCGATCTTGCGATCCTTGGCCCACCACGGAATCAAGCCCCAACGGAACGCTCCAAGCAGTCGTTCCCCGTCGTGCTCCGCAACCGCATAGACCGAATCGGTCGGCGCCACGTTGTACGACGATGACAACATCTCCGTCCTGATCGATTCCACTTGGAAGACGTCTGCGTAGAAGCTGGCGTCATGGGATTGCACAAATCGTCCGCACATATTGCCATTCTCCCAGACGCTGTCTTTTCTGGCGACGCCAGACAAGCAATAATCACCGTGACCCAAGCCACTCTCAAGAGAAGCACGCCATCGAAGCAACAATCCATACCCTCGCCGCCAAAGCAGGAGTCCTGACCGAATGGGTCGATGTCTGGGGTAACCCTCAGCAAGTGACCAACGACCATCTGCTCGCCACTCTCGAAGCGTTGACCGGCCGAACCCTCACCACTTCGGCTCAAATCGAGGCTGCACTGGCGGATGGCGAGGGTGACCAACCGATCATCGAACCGGTTCTTGTTGCTTGGGACGGACATCTTCCGGTGGTGCAGCTGGGGCGCCCTACAACGTCGGTCTATTTGGTAACCGAACAGGGCGATGAAATCCCCGTCCAAGTCAAAGAGCGCGCTCTCAGCATCTCCTCGACGTTGCCGCTCGGATACCACGAGCTCCGATTGGAGGGCATAGACAGAAAGACGCTGGTCATTTCGGCGCCATCGCAGGCCCATGAAGTGCCGCGTAACAAACTCGGTCTGCTGGCACCGGCGTATTCAATGAGGTCAGCAGACTGCGATACCGGTATCGGTAATTTCGGACACCTCCAGCAGCTCGCCGACACTGCGCTGATATCGGGCGCCCACGTCGTTGGAACACTCCCCCTAGTCGCCACGTTCCCGGACCAGCCCTCGCCATACTCGCCGGCATCGCGCCGAGCCTGGAACGAGCTGCTTATCGATCTCAGGGCTGCCCCCGGCTGGGAGGGCGAACTCTCGACATCGGACGATGATCCACTCTGGGTCAACTACGACAAGGCCGGTGCCAGGATTGCCGGCGCCCTCGCCGACTACGTCGAGGCGACCCACGCTGTGCCCCAGATCCGCAACCAAGTTGCCCACTTTGCGGCCAACAACCCCGAGATGGCTCGGTACTCCGCGTTCCGAGCAACGTGCGACCGATACGGTCGCAACTGGCGAGCCTGGCCGGACAGCCCGCACCCTTCGCGCTCACGAGTCGACTACCACTTGACCGCACAATGGCTTGCTGCCGAGCAGCTGAGCAACCTGGGTCGGCGGCTCGGAGATCGCGGGCAATATCTGTATCTCGATCTTCCGATTGGATGCAACCCGGATGGGTTTGATATCTGGGATCAACCCGAACTGTACGCCGCGGCCAGTGTCGGAGCACCGCCCGACTCCCTGTTCCTTGGTGGCCAAGACTGGGGCCTGCCCGCAACCATCCCGACCCAGTCACGACTCGACGGACACGGCGCCTACATCAAGGCGGTGCGCCACCAACTATCGGTGGCTGGTCTGCTCCGCATCGACCACGTAATGGGACTGCACCGGATGTGGTGGGTGCCCCATGGGCTGTCTGCAACCGATGGGGCCTACGTAATGCAGCCAACCGAAGAGATGTTTGCGATTGTCTGCCTCGAATCGTTCCGCGCCCGAGCCGGGGTAGTCGGAGAGAACCTTGGCACCGTTCCCCGTGCTATCAGTGCCGCTCTAGAGACGCATCGGCTTGTCGGAATGAAGGTGGCCCAAGACGGCCTCAACGAGCCCAGCAGCAACGACCTCATCGCACTCAGTACTCACGACACGCCACCATTTGCGGCTTGGTGGCGCGGTATCGACATCGACGACGGAGAAGACCTCGGGGTGTATACCGATGGTCGAGGTGACGTGGCCCGCCAAGACCGCAGCGACACCATTGAGTATCTTCAACAAATGCTCGGCAGTTCTGGATTGGGCGACACTCGTGACGCCATCATGGGTTGGATGGCACAGTCGGAAGCTGCGATTGCCATCGTCAATCTCGATGACTTCTGGGCAGAGGAACACCGCCAGAACGTGCCGGGCACCGATTCGGAGAGACCCAATTGGCGAGCCCGCCACCGTTATACGATGGAGGAAATCGCCGCCGATCCGGTCTTGCTTGCCCAGATCGAACGCCTCAGCGAACTACGCAAACCAACCGAGGATGGGTCGAACCCAGCGGATGTCGACAATCACTAGCCTCCGGGGCGATAACATCCGCGCTCCGCAACAGTCTTCAAGGAATTGACGTGCAAGAAACAACATCCCGCTACGAGCTCGAGAGCACGCTGCTCCAGATCGCCGGCAACTACTCGTGGACCTGGGATCTGCAAGCCCGTGACCTGTTCTCCCGCATCCCATCGCTCAATGGAGAGGGGGCGCTGCATCCGGCGGAACGGATCAAACTCCTCAGCGAGGAGGACTGGACCGCACTCACCAATGATGCAGAGTTCTCCGCTCTGGCTCGCGCCGCCCACAGCAACATCCCGACGCCGCTTCATCTCGACAATGAAACCACCGTTGCCTACTTCAGCCCTGAGTTCGGCGTGTCAGAGATGCTCCCCCAGTACTCGGGTGGTCTTGGGGTACTTGCAGGCGACCATCTCAAGGCAGCCAGCGACCTCCGCATGCCGTTGCTAGCGGTTGGCTTGTTCTACCGCGATGGATTCTTCCGGCAGGCACTTGAGGATGGGCAGCAGCGGGAGCGCTATGTCACCAACAATCCTCGCTTTCTCGCCCTCACCGCAACACCGGCTCGTGTCGAGTTGCAGCTCGCCGATCGTCAGGTATCGGCACGGGTCTGGCAAGCCAACGTTGGCACCACAAGGCTGTTCCTGCTCGATACTGATCTTGACGTCAACGACGAGTACGGTCGTCGCGTCTCAGACCGTCTCTACAGCGGAGACCGCGAGCACAGGATGCGCCAGGAGCTACTCATGGGCGTTGGTGGAGTTCGCGCCATCCGCCAACTCGGCTACGAACCAGCCAAATTCCACCTCAACGAGGGCCATGCCGGGTTCCTGGCCCTGGAACTACTCGCAGAAGAGGTTGCCAAAGGCCTCACTCTCGATGAGGCAGTCGCTGCCATCCGCAGCCGCATCGTGTTTACAACACATACGCCGGTCCCCGCCGGCATCGATCGCTTTGCCCCTGACCTGATGCGCAAGTATCTCGGTGTGTGGGCGAAACGCTACGGAGTCGATCTCGATGAACTCCTGAAGCTGGGAATACTGCCTGGTGGGGATGACCACTTCAACATGGCTGCGTTCTGCGTACGCATCGCAGGACGAGTCAACGGAGTTTCTCGTCTACACGGCGAAGTGAGTCGGGCCATGTTTGGCGAGGTGCCCGGCGGCTCTGAGATCACATCTGTTACCAACGGTGTCCACGCCCGTACCTGGGTCGACCCGGAAATGCAGACCGTTTTCGACGACAAACTCGGCAACGATTGGCATCTTCCGTCAACTGAAACATGGGCGAAGGTCGACAGCGTCACCGATGACGAGATCCGAACTGTGTTCCGCAGCGGCCGCAATCGCATGATCGAGATGGCAAACAGCCAACTAGGTGAGCCGACCCAGCTCGATCCTGATGCTCTGACAATCGGTTTCGCCAGACGCTTCGCTACCTACAAGCGAGCCGATCTTCTCCTATCGGATCTCGACCCTCTTATCGCTCTAATCAACGACGACGACCGACCCGTGCAGTTTGTGTTCGCCGGCAAGGCCCACCCCGCCGATGAACCCGGCAAAGGCGTGCTGAGCAACGTCGTCAGATTCGCCAACGATCCGGCGTCACGAGGCCGCTTCGTATTCATCCCCGGCTACAACATGGCAGTCGCCCGTGCGATGTATGCGGGCTGCGACGTCTGGCTAAACAATCCGGTCCGTCCGCGAGAAGCCTGTGGCACCAGTGGGGAGAAGGCGGCACTCAACGGAGGCCTCAACTTCTCGATTCTCGACGGGTGGTGGGACGAGTGCTTCGATGGCGAGAATGGCTGGGCGATCGCCTCATCCGCCGCGGAGGATCCGGACCGGCGGGATAGCGAGGAGGCTGCCCACCTCTACCAAGTGCTCGGCAATGAGATTGCCCCTCTCTACTACGGAAGAGACGGCACCGCCCCTTCGGCTGAATGGCTCGCCAAAGTTCGCCACAACTGGAAGACGCTCGGACCCTTTGTCACCGCATCGCGCATGGTCAAAGAGTACGGAGAGCGTATCTATCAAGTGACCCCAGGCCCTTGAAGTCCCGAGTCTGGCCCGGAGAGCCGTATCCCCTTGGGGCAACCTACGACGGGGAGGGCACCAACTTCGCCGTCTATGCGGAAAACGCCGACCGGGTCGAACTGTGTCTGTTCGATGATGACAACAACGAAATCAGCATCCGCCTCGAAGAGATAACCGCCTTTACCCATCATGCCTACGTCGTTGGCGTGGAGCCCGGCCAGCGCTACGGCTTCAGAGTGCACGGCCCCTGGTCCCCGGCCGACGGTCTCGTCTTCAATTCGGCCAAGCTCCTTCTCGATCCTTACAGCAGGGCGATCGAAGGCGACGTTGCGTGGTCGGACGATGTGTTCGCCTACCAACACGAGCACCCGAACCGCATCAGCGAAACTGACAGCGCCTTATCCGTCCCTCGCTCGGTGGTCGTCAATCCGTCCTTCGACTGGGGCGATGACACCGCACCGGGCACACCGCTGTACAAATCGGTGATCTACGAGACTCACGTCAAGGGCATCTCGATGACCCATCCCGATGTCCCCAAGCAACTGCGCGGCACCTACGCGGGGATGGCGAGCGAACCGATTGTTCAACATCTTCAGAAACTCGGCGTGTCCGCGGTCGAACTCATGCCGGTCCACCACTTCGTGTCCGAGCACTCCTTGATCGACAAGAGTCTCACCAACTACTGGGGCTACGCCTCTATCGGGTATCTGGCCCCACACGGGGCATATTCGGCCTCCGGAGATCGGGGGCAGCAGGTCGTCGAGTTCAAGCAGATGGTCAAGGCCCTCCACGCCGCCGGCATCGAAGTGATCCTCGACGTGGTCTACAACCACACATGCGAAGGTGGGATGAAGGGTCCAGCATTGTCATTCCGTGGCATCGACAACCACACCTATTACAGGATTGATCCGCACAACCGTCGCCGCTACGTGGACTACACGGGAACCGGCAATAGCCTCAATGTGCGCCATCCCGCCGTACTCAAGCTGATAATGGACAGCCTTCGGTACTGGGTCACCGAGATGCATGTCGACGGTTTCCGCTTTGATCTTGCGTCGGCGCTTGCCAGGGAACTCCACGACGTTGACAAACTCTCGTCATTCTTCGACCTCATCCAGCAAGACCCGGTCGTCAGCAGGGTCAAGCTGATCGCCGAGCCATGGGACGTCGGCGACGGTGGCTACCAAGTGGGCAACTTTCCACCGCTGTGGTCCGAATGGAACGCCAAGTACCGCGACGGCGTGCGTGACTACTGGCGAGGAACCGACTGGTCCCTGGCTGACTTCGCATCGCGTTTCACCGGCTCCTCTGATCTGTACGGGTTCTCAGGCAGAAGACCCCACGCCAGCATCAACTTTGTCACCGCTCACGACGGATTCACGCTTAACGATCTTGTGTCGTACAACGACAAGCACAACGATGCCAACGCCGAGCACAACCGAGACGGCGAGTCACACAACCGATCGTGGAACTCCGGCGAGGAAGGCCCCACGACGGACCCAGATGTCTTAACGATACGCAAACGCAGGCAGCGCTCGATTCTGGCAACCCTCCTGCTCTCGCAGGGAGTACCCATGTTGCTGGGCGGCGATGAGCTCGGCCGCAGCCAAGGCGGCAACAACAACGCCTATTGCCAAGACAACCAAACGTCTTGGTACGACTGGGACCACACCGACCAATTCCTGCTTGGATTCACCAAACGGCTCATCGGCTTCAGGAACCGCCATCCGGTATTTCGGAGGAGACGTTGGTTCGAAGGCAGGCGGGTTCATGGCGAGGACGTGCGCGACATAGGGTGGTACAACACCGACGGCAGGCTTATGTCGGACCAGGACTGGAATAAGGGATACGCCCGCTCCTTGGCGGTGTTCCTCAACGGTGAATCCATCCCAACACCAGGGCCACGGGGAGAGAAGGTTGAAGATGACAGCTTCATCGTTCTGTTCAACGCCCACACCGAACGAGTAACCTTTACCGTGCCAACCGATCTTGATGGGTTCGAGTGGCAGGTTGTGCTCGACACCTCCCGTGAAATGACGTGTGCCGACCTGATCGGTGCCGCCGATGCCTGGCCAGTTGAAGGATGGTCGGTAGTGCTTCTACAACAGATCCATACTCAATGAAGGTGCTATTCGCCAGCGCCGAACTGACCCCACTGGCGCGCGTCGGTGGATTGGCCGAAGCAGCCGCCGGCCTCGTGGTTGCCTTACGCGACGCAGGGATCACCGTAGATCTCGTTCTGCCCGACTACAGCGAAGCCGAACTTACCGACGAGAGACGCCGGGACATCACCGTCCCCGCCTGGTCACGTCCGGCGCACGCGCGCCGCGGCTTTGCTGATGGCGTTGGTGACGTCACCCTCGTCAAAGTGCCGGGCATGGTCCGCCCCCATCCGTATATCGACGAAGTCGGTGAGGGTTGGCCGGACAACGATGCTCGGTTCTTTGGATTCTCGGCGGCCGTCGCAAGTCTCATCCAGTCAGACCAACCGGATGTCGTCCACCTCAATGATTGGCACACCGCGGCGACGCTGGCTTTCCTCCGGCGACGCCCCCCAGTCGCTCTCACGATCCATACGCTCGGATATCAGGGATGGGCCGGGCCCGAATGGTTGCCCCGGGTCCCATACAATTTCTCGGCCTTCGAGAGCTTCGGAAACTTCAATCCCCTGGCCGGGGCGATCCAACTCGCCGACCGGGTTATCGCGGTCAGCCCCAACTATGCAGATGAGATCCGCCGTCCCGAATCGGGAATGGGTCTCGACCATGTGCTCAATGGCCTCGGTGATCGCCTTGTCGGCATCCGCAATGGAATCGATACGGCGATCTGGAACCCGGCATCCGACCCGCTGCTGTCGGCCAACTACAGCAGCGACAATCTCACCAACAAGGAACGATCCCGGTCCGACCTTCACGACGCGGCAGGCTGGAATGACGATGGCACGCCGCTAGTCGGCATGGTGACCCGCCTTGTTGAGCAAAAGGGAATAGACCTAGCGCTAGAGGCAGTCCGCTACGCAACTGGGGTGCCGTACCGACTGGTGATGCTCGGCTCCGGAGAGCAGCGTCTCTCAGAGTGGGCGCGCTGGGCGGCAGGGAACTGGCCGAACAACATGTTCTTCGCCGACGGCTACGACCAGGGCTTGGCCCACAAGATCTTCGCCGGATCGGACCTGCTGCTCATGCCAAGCAGATTCGAGCCGTGCGGACTGGCTCAGATGCAGGCAATGGCTTACGGGACCATCCCTGTGGTGACCGATGTTGGCGGTCTGCACGACACCGTGATCGATGCCGACGCCGACAGGAAGAATGGGACCGGGTTCCTCGCCACGACTGCGGAGATACCTGGGATCGTCGATGTGTTGCATCGTGCGGTGCGTGCGTGGAAACACAAACAACGACGGACCGCGATCCAAAGACGTGGCATGAACAAAGACTGGTCGTGGAATCGACCGGCGCAACGCCACATTGACCTCTACGAGGAGCTCGTGGCTAGGCGTACTTGACCTTGTGGCCCTTGCCGATGGCAATGATCCCGCCGGGTGACACCGCAAACTCCTCGGCATCGCGGGCGGCGTCCGACCCAATGTGGCGATTGCGAGGAATAGCCACGTGCTTGTCAACAATGGCGTTGCGAATGGTGGCGTTGGCTCCTACATGGACATCGTCAAACAGGATGCAGCCCTCAACGACCGCACCCGGTTCAATCCGAACGTTTGGTGACAGAACAGAGTTGTGGACCGTGGCCCCGGTGATGATGCAGCCCTGCGACAGCATCGAATTGGCGATATCTCCTGAGCCGAACTCACCATGGGCGACCACCTTGGCCGGAGGCAGCGTGCGGAACGAGGTAAATACCGGCCAGTCGTCGTTATACAAGTTGAACACAGGGTGAGGGGCAACTAGATCCATGTTGGCTTCGTAATACGAGTCGAGGGTTCCGACGTCCCTCCAGTAATGCCGGTCACGTGGGGTTTCCCCGGGAACCTCGTTGGTGGTGAAGTCATAGACATGGGCCTGGCCCGACGACACAAGAGCAGGAATGATGTCGCCGCCAAGGTCCCTTCCCGATTCCTTGTCTTCCGCATCGGCGTTGAGGACATCAACAAGCACCTCCGAGCTGAAGATGTAGTTGCCCATCGAGGCAAGGACTTCGTCTGGGTTGTCATCCAGCCCTTTGGGATCGTCCGGCTTCTCCAGGAACGCATCAATCATCGATGAGTGAGGGTTCCGCTCAATAACCCCGAAAGCATTGGCCTCGGATCGGGGAACACGGATGGCGGCCACCGTTACCCCTGCTCCGCTATCGATGTGGTGCTCCAGCATCTGGGTGGGATCCATGCGATAGATGTGGTCAGCACCAAAAACGAAGATGTAGTCGGGATGCTCATCATCGATCAGGTTCATGTTCTGGAAAATGGCGTCCGCCGAACCGGCAAACCATTGTGGGCCTCTCCGCATCTGGGCCGGCACCGAGACGACATAGTTGCCCAAGAACGTCGACATGCGCCACGTTGTCGACAGGTGAACATCCAGGCTGTGGCTCTTGTACTGAGTAAGGACAACGATCTTGCGGTATCCCGCATTGGCCAGGTTGGACAGGGCGAAATCAATAAGCCGATATTGCCCACCATAAGGAACCGCAGGCTTAGCGCGCACGGAGGTAAGAGGTAACAAGCGCGTGCCCTGCCCTCCCGCGAGAACCATGGAAATGACCTTTGGCGAAGATGAGCGTGTAAGCATGTGCACATCATGCCACACCAACCCGAAGCCATCGAAAAAAGGCGGATTCGCCCATGCTTGATTTCCAGGTGGGCCCGTGGCACTGTACTTTGTAGACATGACTCAAAACCCGCGCCCTCTGTCCGATGACGATCGCTGGTCTTTCAATGGCGGAACTCACGCCTCGCTCTATGACGTCCTTGGCGCCCACGTCGATGCCACCGGCACCACATTCCGGGTGTGGGCACCGTCCGCATCGCATGTTGAGGTCATCGGTGACTTCAACTCGTGGAGCGACGGATGGGGACTCAGTCCGGAACGATCCGGTATCTGGAGCGGGCACATCCCCGATATTGGCCAGGGTGAGGTCTACAAGTATCAGATCACGCCGGCCGCTGGTGCCGCCTTCGACAAGGCAGATCCTTTTGCATTTCGTGCCCAGGAGCCACCTCGAACTGCGTCCGTTGTATGGGACTTGGAATACGAGTGGGCTGACCAGGACTGGATGAAGACCAGGGCCAAAAATAATGCCCATGACGCCCCAACCTCGATATATGAGGTCCATCTCGGTTCGTGGCGGTACGAACCGGGTGGCTATCGGGCTATCGCCCACCAACTCGCCGACTATGTGCTCGATACTGGTTTCACCCACGTTGAGTTGCTCCCCGTCATGGAGCATCCCTTCTATGGGTCGTGGGGCTACCAATCAACCGGGTACTTTGCGGCGACGGCGCGCTACGGCACACCGCAAGACCTCATGTACCTCGTCGACTATCTGCACCAGAAGGGTATCGGGGTGATCCTCGACTGGGTCCCATCACATTTCCCCTCGGATGACCATGGTCTGGCCGCGTTCGACGGAACCCATCTCTACGAGCACAGTGACCCCCAACTTGGCTACCACCCCGACTGGGACAGCCTCATCTTCAACTACGACCGCTTTGAAGTGCGCAGCTTCTTGTTGTCGAGCGCACTGTTCTGGCTTGACAAATACCACGCCGACGGCATCCGCGTTGACGCGGTGGCATCGATGCTCTATCGCGATTACTCGCGCAAAGAGGGGGAATGGATACCAAACAAGTTTGGGGGTCGGGAGAATCTCGGGGCCATCTCGCTGCTCCGCCTCATCAACAAAGCGGCATATGCTCGCTACCCGGATATCCAGATGTATGCCGAGGAATCGACCGCCTTTCCGATGGTGACCCACCCCACCGACTATGGCGGGCTCGGCTTTGGCCAGAAGTGGGACATGGGATGGATGAACGACACCCTGAAGTACGTGTCGTTGGATCCCGTCCATCGTCGTCACCATCACGATGTACTCAGCTTCCGCATGGTCTATGCCTTCAACGAGAACTTCACATTGCCGCTGTCGCATGATGAGGTTGTGCACGGCAAGGGTTCGCTCCTCAACAAGCAGCCAGGCGACACCTGGCAGCAGTTTGCTGGGCTTCGCCTGCTATACGCCTACCAATGGGCGCAACCTGGCAAGAAGCTCCTGTTTATGGGTGGCGAATTCGGAGCGAGAGCAGAGTGGAACCACGAACAAGAGCTTGATTGGGCAGAAGCCAGCGGTACCGACAACGCCGGGGTTACTCGCTGGGTTACCGACCTCAACCGGCTGATGCGAGACAACGCGGCGCTCCATGAGAAAGACAGTGACCCCAGCGGCTTCCAATGGGTTGTGGGCAATGACGACGCCAACAGCGTCTATGCGTTCCTGCGATTCGACAACAGCGGAAACCCGTTGCTTTTTGTCGCCAATTTCACTCCCGTAGTGCGGCACGGCTATCGCCTCGGAGTACCCGGCAATAGTGACTGGATGGAAGTGCTCAACGGCGACGACCTTCGCTACGGCGGCAGTGGAATTGTCAATCCGGGCACGTTGTCATCGGCCCCAGAAGCCAGTCATGGCTTCGATCGGTCGATCACCGTCACCGTCCCACCGCTCACCGGTATCTTCCTGGAACCCTCCTAGTTCAGTTGGGGCGGTCGGGGACCGATAAGCGACCCTATGCCCTCAGCAATAGAATTCTCACACGTCACCAGAAGCTTCGGCGATATCACTGCAGTTGACGACCTGACCTTCGCCGTTCCGGAAGGCTCGATCACTGTCTTGCTCGGCCCCAACGGTGCCGGCAAGACGACCACGGTCCGCCTGGCGACCGGAGCACTCGGCGCCGACGACGGCGACATCCGAGTCCTTGGTCTCGACCCACACCACGATGGCGACGAGGTTCGCTCGCGTTGTGCCGTCGTTCCCCCCAAACCAGCGATGTACGACAATCTCAGCGGTTGGGAGAACCTCAAGTTCACCGCCGACATCTTTGGTGCCGACCACGCCGCCGTCGCACCAGCCGCCGCACGCTTTGGCATCGACCACGCTCTTGATCTCAATGTCGGTGGCTACTCAACGGGCATGAGAACACGCCTCGCGTTGGCCCGTGCCGTTCTCCACGACCCGGAAGTTCTTCTTCTGGACGAGCCCACTGCAGGCCTCGACCCTGAATCCGCTCGTACGGTGCTGAACCTCATCCGAGAACTCGCCGGCAGAGGCAGGACCATCGTGCTGTGCACCCATCTGCTCCACGAGGCAGAAGGCGTTGCCGACCAGGTTGTCCTCATGGGTGCAGGGCAAGCCCGCATTATCGGAAGCCAAGAAGACCTCTCCGATAGGTTTGTCACGAATCCGGCAGTGATCATCGATGCCGAAGATCGTGAAACGCTCTCTGGGCTTGCCGACCACGACCATGTAGTCGCCGCCGAATGGAACGGCGCTGTGCATGTACGGCTGACCCATCTGGATCGACTCCCCGACCTTGTGGCTGACTTGGTTGGCTCCGGGGCACGAATCACCAGAGTTGAACCGAATAACCCGACCCTCGAGACTCTCTACTTCGAGATGCAGCGTTCATTGCGGGAGAACTCATGAGGTGGAAACAGACACTCACGGTGGCCCGTATCGACCTGCGCCGCCTGTTCAAGAGCAAGGACTATTGGATTCCGATGGGTTTCCTCGCCGCGGTGTTCTTCATCGGACTTCCCTTTCTCCTACTCACCATTGTCACCTCCACTACCAGCAGCGAGTTGGTCAACAAGATCGGTGAAGTGCTGCAATCCCTCCCCGGTCCGGTCCAAGAGAATGTGGTCGGCGCAACCCCGGCAGCCCGAGGCGCCTACATGCTTTCGGTGTACCTACTCGCCCCGGTGGCAATTGTGGTTCCGTTGACCATCTCCTCGGCAGTTGGCGCTCATGCCATTGTCGGAGAACGGGAACGGGGCACCGGCGAGTTCCTGGCTCATTCGCCTTTGACGGAGCGAGAGATCTTCATGGGCAAGATGCTGGCGAGCCTGGTCCCTGGCTTCATGGCAACTGGAGTCGGGTTTGCTATCTACTCACTGCTGGTGAACGTCAAAGTCGGCCCGCTGATCGGCGGATGGTTCTTCCCAACAGCCGGCTGGTGGATCCTTATCGTGTGGGTGGTCCCCCCGTTCATTGCTCTCGCTCTGTCTGTCATCCTGTGGGTTTCGTCGAAGGTGCGGAGCACCGCAGCCGCCCAACAAGCCGCCACCCTGGTGTCATTGCCCGTTATATTCGCCGCCT
>RCNF010002195.1_pt1 | contig 15056 bp, 5 predicted proteins | sample 2041311 | NCBI WGS metagenome assembly RCNF01 (sample SAMN09708228, study PRJNA481090) | Marine sediment metagenome, whole genome shotgun sequencing project. | biome: marine sediment; feature: ocean; material: sediment; isolation source: Sewage treatment plant 2 marine sediment (STP2) ... | reverse complement strand
ACGGCTTCCTCCGCTGAAAAACCGGACGGTCACCTGGTCCCCGACCATGGGGTTGGGATAAAGTACCACACGGCCGGTTTCAGCGGCCGACGGAGCCGCCGGTCCCAGACCCTGGGCAACGCCTTCGGAACCGCGTCGGACCGAACCCCCGCCCGGGCCCCGCCATTCGCTGGTCCGCCTGGATTCGTCCGCGGCAGCGGCCAGCCCGAAGCCCGTCACCCGGCCGTTGACAAATTGCCGGTCCAGGGGGGGGCCGGTGTAACCACCGGGGGAAACCAGCCACAGAACCCTGGCGTCATCCGGTCCACCGACCGCCAAACCACCGGTGCGGCGATCGGACCAGCGCAGCGGCGTATGAGGCAGCAATTTGCCGGTCGCATTGAGGCCAATCAGATGGCCGCCATCGGAATTGAAATAGATCTCGTTGATCCCGTCCCCCGTTCCGTCGGCTACCACCACCGGACCGCAGATGCGGGTCGTATCGGGTAGGGGAAACAGGTCGTAGAAGCGGACGGGAAAACCACTGACGGAAATGCCGTCCGGCCGGACACAGTGGATGCGTTCAGCCGTGGCCAGGACCAGGTCGTCGCGCCCGTCCCCGTCAACATCGGCCACAGCGGGAGTAGCCACCAGGGGCGCCTCCACTTCCAAAATTGACCCCAGGTCGATCACGGCGCCCTCGCGGGTGATGGACCAGGCGCCCAGCTCCCCCTCGGAGTCGAAAACGTGAAGCTGGTCGGAGTCCGCGGTGGTCACCACAGCGGTCTCAACCAGCGAGTCGGCAGCCATACGGTAAAAGGAATAGAAAGGAGGATCGGCAACCAGCCCTGCGGCGTCTTGACCGACCAGATGCCAGCCCGCGTCCGAGATGACGGCCACCAGGTCAGAATCACCCACTCCATTAACGGGAGTGGCGATCCGTAGCCAACTGACCGGAGCGGAATCCGGGTCGACAAGCTCCAGGGTCGGGCCCAGGACAGTTCCGGATCCGTCGAGCAGCACCAGAGTGTTCGGATGCACCGGACAGAGGATGCGCTGATTGACGCCCTGCCAGATCAATGGGGTCGGCCCCCCACTCAGGCTGTCGCCCACCTGGCTGGTCCACACCTCCGCAGGCATGGCGAATTCAGGAAGGTGAGTCATGCCCACGCGGCCGGCCTTGGTCCCCCAGACCAGGTCAACACCGTCGTCATCGGTCCGCATCCAGGTAAACGGAGAACCGCTCAAGGGAGCCCCGAGCATCTGGATGGCGCCCGAGCCGGCGGGCCTTTCGGTTAACTCGGTCCACCGCCGCTGCCCGTCCGCCCAGCGGTGAAACAGGTAGGCCGGATAGTCCCCGCCTGAAAAATCATCAGCCGCCTCATCGGCGAAAACAAAGACCTGCTGGGTGCCGCCATTCAAGGTGACTGGCGTCAGGGACTCCAGGTCGATGGCCCGTGGACCAGCCGGCCCCATGCCGTCCGCGGCCTCGCTGGGCTCCACCGGGGGCATCTCGTAAGGGAAACCCGGTCCCACGGAAGCCTGATTGGCCTTGAATTCCATCACACTTTTGGTGATTACGGTGCGCGGGCCGATTTCACTAAGGGACAGCCCCGACCAGGATCGATCAAAATTGCGACTTGAGGGGAAACCCTCTACATAAAGATTCCGGAAACCGGTGGGATTCCCGCTGAAGTCCGAGCCCCCGAAGGGATCGAGATAGGACCCGTACCACCCGATGACATAGGATTCCAGCACGCCGATGTCCTGAATGCCATCGGCCTCGACAAGCTTCAATCCGTCGTTGTAGATGTTGATGGTGTTGTCAGGCAATCCGGCTTCGATCCGGTCGCTGTTCACGTGCCAGACCAACACCCCCCCAGGCGGCATGAAGAAGTCATAATACCCTGAATTTTCCCAGGTGGTTCCGAAGGGATTCACCAGTTCGCCGGCCAGGTACAGAATGACTCCGGTGGGCTCGTCCCGTTCGAAACGCAGATCCGTGTAGGGCAATGGTTCGGAATTAGGATCCGGCACCCAACGGTTTTCCAACAGGAACCATTCCCGCGGGGACAACCCGGCCCGGTAGGCCTGAGGTTGGTCCGGCGAAAATCGCGTCAGCTCGGGGTATATTCCGTACTTGTCTTTGGCCACTCCTACCGGAGGCAGGGAATACTCACCCTCTCGGCCGTCGAGTTCACCCATATCCAGCCAGCCCAGGAACCATTTATTCCAGGCCGAGATCGAGGGCGGCAATACACCCGTGGCCGAAATGACGAAGGTGTCCCCGGGGGCCACGATCGTTCCCATGGTCACCGGCAGGTTGGTCCCCGAATCCATCAGGTCCCAGATACCGACCGAGGGCAGGCCCGAATAGGTGCTGTAGACATCGGGCAGACCCAGCGCGTGCCCGAACTCGTGATAAAAGGCCGCGGCGATACTGCCGGGAAAGTCGTCCTGGTTGGTGGTCTCGGGAATGATCGAACATTCGCTCAGCTGGCCCGGCCCGCCGTCGGGGCCACCGCTTGGACCGGCCAGGTCGACGGGCTCGCCCAGGGTCACGAAAAAGGTGGGGATATCGTTGGGCGAATCCCCGTTGATATCACTTTGCCAGTCGCTGCCCGCATGAACGAAGATGATGTAGGTAAAGGGCGTGTTGTCGTCGTAGTCGCCCAGGTTGACGCTGCCGTCGGCCTGGGTCTCCTGGTCCGCCTTGCGGATCGTGTCCTGCACCAGGCGTTCCAGGCCATCCAGGGTCCAGAAGTTACCCGCCCCCGGGCCGTAGTCCGCGACATCGGTCAACTTGTAGCTAGCTTCGCTGTCGTCCGGCAGGACCCGGCCTTTGATATGCAGCCGTCCCCCCGACATGGTCCGGTAATATTCCGAAAGACCTTGCAGGTGGGCCTCGAAAAATGCCTTGTTCCGGGGAGGGGGATCCACCTCCAGCGGCTTGGGATCGGCCAAAGGTTCCAGGACAAAATCCCCGCTGGGATCGATCGTGGTCAGATGGGGATCCCGATTGGTCTCGAATCCGATCCGGATGATGAGAACATTCAGGGTATCCAACCGGGACTGGGCTTCGGCCGGTAAAGAAGGTCCGCCGGCGCTTTTGTCCAGGAGAGCGGGCCCAAGCCCACGGCGTCCCAATAATTCCCGGCTCTTGCGCGAAACGTGCTGCCCCCCCACGAGATCGTGGATGAGATTCCAGCGCCGGGAGTATTCCCCCTGGCGATGAAGTTCCCGTTCAATCCGCTGCGGACCGTCGGGCAGGGCGCGAATTTCGTCGACTTTCCACCTCTTGGCCGGAATCGGTCCGTATCGTCCTGGCGCCTCCTCAGCTTTTACCGAAGAAACGCCGGCGCCGCCGAGGGTGACCAGCAAGATCCCGGCAAAGATCGCAATAGGGGAAAACAGGAGCCGGCTGAACCGGTCCGTACAGGAATTCCCAGGCAGCAAGGCCTTTCTCCTCAATCAGGGGTAGTTTGGGCGGTTCTTCTAGAACCTGTAACCGAGCGACAGCCTGCTGACCTTGGGCAAACCTCGCGCCTGCGGCACGGACGCGAAATCGAAGGTGATCGCCTGGCCGACCCAGCGGTCCATGTCCACGCCGAACCCGAAGGTCGTATCGCGGATGTCACCGTAGGCCGCGCTCTTGTAGCCAAATCTCACGAACAGGGAACGCAGGTAGTTCCATTCCACACCGTATCCGAATTCTTCCTGTTGGGTATCCAGGCCAAATCCGTAATCTTCCTTATCGGGGTCCCACTTGTACAGGGGCGCGAGGTAATCGCCCACCAGAAGCAGGCCCATGTACTCGCTGTGATACATGCTGAAGGCGATGCCGATAGTAGCCTTGCGCGGCATGGGATCACTCTGGTCGGCGTCCACATGTTTGATGTCCGGACCCAGATTGGCAATGGCAAAGCCGATGTTGGACCGGATGGCAGGCACCTTCCAGAGCAGGCCTAGATCGACGCCGAAACTGTCGCCGCTGCCGCCGCCCTGCGGATCCTGAATGACCGAGTCGTCGGACAGTTTATCGCGGAAATACTTCGCGCCGATTCCGACCCCCACGTTCCGCGAAACCCGGACCCCGTAAGTGGCCCCGACGGCGAACATGTAGGAACTGAACAGACCCTTCGCCTGACCATTTTCGTCGGTGGCCTGCTGGTCCCCCATGTCCAGATAATTGAAATAAGCTCCGAAGGCCCCGGTCGAACCCATCGGCGCTGCGTAACCCAGCCAGTACAGACCGATGTCGTCGGCCAGACCCTCGGCCAGGCTGGATTGCATGACATGAAGGTCGTGGTTCTTGGGACGTTGCGGCATGAAGGCCAACCCGCCCGGGTTCCACCACATGGATGTCGCATCCTGGGACAGGGCCGTACCGGCCTCGCCCAGGGCGTTGTATCGAGCCCCGATGGGGAAACTCAGATTGATGGCGCCGGCACCGGAACCAGCCAGTGCAGCACCGGTAATGCCCATGACGAGAACCGCAACCAGCGCGGCCACCACTAAGATCCTTCTCATGTCCGAAAACCTCCGGTTATGTTGACACCGTCGAGCCGATCAGACCCGCGGCTGCGGTTCTACCGCATGACGACGAGCTTGCCCGTCTTGGTTATATCCCTACCCTTGTCTGGTCTATGACCCTCCGGCCAGGTGCGTCTCAAAACATATAGATAGGTGCCGTTCGCGATTTCATCGCCCGCACTGTCCCGACCGTCCCAGTTCAGGATGCGGGGTCCCGCCTGGGAGAAAGGTTCGGTAATCGTCTTGATCCTACGGCCGGACAGGGTATAGATCTCCCACTGCACCTGCATCGGATCACTCAGTTCAAAAATTAATCGGCATGGTCCCGCCGTGGGGTTAGGAAAAAGAGTGACCTTGTCGATGCCCGAAACCCCCGCTTGGGCCAATTCAAAGCTGAGGGTGTCACTTCCCACGTTCCCCAGAACATCGCTGGCGTGAAGGGAGACCAGGTGCGGCCCCAGGCTCAGATCGCCCGGCAAGGGGAAGGACAACTCCCCCTGGGTATAGCTGTTATCGTCGTAGGTGAAAGTACGGGTGACGTCGGACATGAACCCGGATTCGTCAAATTCAAGCAGAAGGCTGTTGCCGGGGGTCGTACCCAGGATGGCGATGCCGCTGGTATCGGCCAGAGTCGCTGTAAGAACCGTGCCGTGGGTTACGGTGAACCGACCGTCTTCGAACGAAAGCCCCATGACCGGGCCTAGAAGGTCATTGCCCTGCCCGGAAGAAGTTCGGATCGAGGGAATGTACTCGGCCGCCGTATGCAGGTCGTCGGCCGAATCGACCATCATGCGCACGCGGGCATTTTCGCCATAGCGCACCTTGCTCGGCACCTTGAAATCGACTTTCAGGTCACCAGAACCAGCCACGCCCGTCCCTGCGAATACAGGCGAGCCCCAAGCCTGGAAGGTGTCCCAACGGGGAACGCGGACCGTCTCCCCGGGGGCTATCAAACTGTCGACATAGGATCTGATGTAGCCCTGCTCAAATTTGGTATCCAGAACCAGAAGCTCATACCGGTCACCGGCACCGAACAGGAATTTGCCCCGCGCCCCATCGAGAATCGCTGATTGCAGGGCGCCTGTTTTCAGGGTGTCCACGCTGGCAGCCGCAAAGGCCAGATCATCCTGGGGATGGGGCAACTTCAACCCCGGGTCCCCGAAAAAATTGTAACGCTGGGAATTGGCCCGGTTGGAGGTATATGAAACCTTGGCCAGCAAAAGAGCTTCTGCCGTGGTGACCTCCACCGAAACATGGCGACCGGGAAAGAGATTGGAGAAATACTCATTTGACAACCCGTTGTTAGGCCCCACGAAACTGACCTGACTGGCGCAGATCGAGCCAATGCCCCCCCCATTATCCGCAAGGATGAACTGTTCGGCCATGGACAGCCGCTGGGGGCTATCGAACACGCCGACGTCGCAACTGAAGGCGACAAAAACAGGTCGCCTCATTCCATTGGCAAGGTTGGCAATGTCCCGGGATTGAAAAATCTGTTCGTCGGCCAAGTTGTCCTCGGCGCCGTGGCCGACGTAGTAGAAAATGGTGGTTCCGGCGCTTAGCTCACTGTTGATGTCCGCCCTCATGGCCGGTTTGACCCGGGACGAAGGAGGAAAATCGTAAGCTACCCCGTACACCTTCCGCTCATCCAGCGAAAAAGGGAGGCGGTTTTCGGAAATGACTTCGGCCTGAATGGTGTGGGCATTTTCAGAACCTTTGGGGTAGGGCCAAGAACCGAAATCCACGCAGTCATCGGCAGTGAACAGGATTCGGTTGCGCCATAGCCCCGGTTCAGGAGTGCGGGAATATTCGATCGCCCTGTCCACCAGTTCCTGGGCCTCGGTCACACTGCTGGCCGGCAGACGCCCACACACCAGATCCGGCACGTCAAGACTGAACCATGACCCGGCCTCGAAAGACACCAGACCATCATCGGTGGCGTAGGCCAGGTATTGATACTGGTCCGGGAATATTGGGAAGGGGGTCCGCATTTCCGTGGGCAGGAAATCGTAGAGATCTTCGGTGGGGTTGGGATTTTTGTAGTAGCGGAAATCCCTGCTGGAATTGCCCAGGAAACAAACGTACCGCAACCTGTGGCCACTTTGTTCATAAACGTATTTCAGGTAGTTGCGGATGGCGCGGGGATCCTTCTGCCCGCCGGAGAAATTGTCGTAGATATCACCGGCCGACACACTGATCGCTCGGGGTGAAACTACTCCCGGTAGATAGGTCGCATGGTAAGCGGCCAATTCCTCCGCCGGTCCGGAGAACAAGGCCGGATGGACCACGATGTAATCCAGGTCAGTGGGCCGGCTGCGCAAGGCAGCAGGGAGGGTGCGCAGTCCCCCAGCCACGGACAAAAGGTCGCCGGGGACCGTGGCCACAAAGTGGCGATCGGTGTCCGGATCCCGGATGAAACCGAATTGGATGACATCGGGATTTCCGGTGTCCGGGGTTCCGGAATAGGCGACGGCGTCCGCAGGGCCGGTGACATCCCACATCAAGGGAGTCACACCGGCAGGAACCGTGATCTGGAGGTCGACCTGTGTACCGGGCGCTGCTACCTGTTCCCGCCAGTGGGCGAATTCCAGCTGTCCCGGAGAATCGGTCAGGTCCAGACCCGCCCAGTAGAATATATCGTAGCTGTCCAGGGCCAACGGTTTTGTCGATCCGACAGTATTGTTGTTGGTATTTTTCAGGGTGATCTGGTTGAGGCCAGTTTGGATAGACAGGGATTCCCCAAATATCCGCAGGCGCAGTGAATCGTATTGGGCGGCCTGGGTGATGGAGACGGTGCCCAAGTTGGCCTCGTCACTATTGAGCCAACCCGAGGCATCGAAACGGTAATACGAGGTTCCACGGGGATACATCCCTCTGATATCGATCACGAAATTGGCGGCCGATCCCGGGACCGGCGTTCGGAGGGTGAAGTTCTCCGGCCGCGAGGAGAACACGGTATTGTCCCAGGCCCAGTTGTCAGTGAAGACGCCGGGTTCATCGAGAACCTGACGTTCATGGTGAACCCGAAGATGGGCCGTGGACACGGCCTCGCCTCCGGTGGGAACCGCGGGGACTGGCTGAATATGTTTGGGTGTTCCCGGCAAGGGCGACCCGGTGGCCGAAGATTCCCAGGTCAACCAGTAGGAAGCGTGGTTGGCGAATGGGTGGTCGTAATGTTCACCGCGTTCAGCCCCGGGTTCCAGGCGGTCCAACCAGGTGCTGGTGGGCACGCCGTAGAAGCGGATTTCATCGTCCAGGTTCCATTCCCCATCGCCGCCGTCGATGACCTCGATGGCCACCTCATTCAGCTGGACCCGTTCGATCTGCAGGGAATCGGGCACGGAGGCATCGGGATCCAGAGCCAGACCGCCACCGCGGTACAGACGCAGCTTTGCAGGGTCCACATCGCCGGTCGGGACGCCAAAGATGAGAAGTCGTTGACCGGTCAGGCGGTACAATCCCGCCTGGACAACGTCGAGATTGACCCAGTGGTTGGTCAGACCAAATGGATCCAGAGGTTGGGCCTTGTCCTGGATCGATCGGGTCAGGACCGCCTGGCGACCACCCTGGGACAGAACCTGGAAAAGTTCCGGGTTAAGCAGCCCGGCGGGCGTGACGTCCCGCCAGTTATCAGGTAGCGCCTTTTGCGAGGCCTCATAACCCAGATCCAGGTGCCGGCGTTCTTCCCCGGCGGCCGGGTGCAAAATCTCCAGGGTGATTCCGGCCAGGATGCCGCCCTTGACACCAAGGGGAACCAGAGCCCCAACCACCGGTACCGAGCGATAGACGGCGGGTGTCCCAACCGTAACCAGGTCGCCTTCGGCGAGGGGCTCCCGGGGATCCCGCCACCACGATACCTCCATCGTGCGGGCCACGACCGGATACCGGGTTGGAACCGCCAGGGTCAGATTCAGACGGGGCGGAAGAAGTCTGGGTTGATCGGAAAACTCGTCTTCCACGTGAGGCGGAAGAGCCCATTTCAGGTTTTCGTCGTTCAAGTTCTGCCAGTCGTCGGGTTGAGCTTGAACGGGAAAATCGACCCTGATCAGGGAACGGTCGGCGCTGGACGAAAGCAGATGAACCTGAGGCGTTCCCATGACGGCGGATTGGCCAGGTGCCTCGGCGGCGGCCACCGGACCGGGCGACGCCAAGCCGAGCAAGACAAAACAACCCACGAAGATCGCCAACTGCCAGACAAGGGTCTTGGGACCCAGGGTTCGTCCGTGGGGCAACAGACCCGTGTGGGTCGGGAACAGAAACTGGTCCCGGCGCATCCGGCCCAGTTTCTGGAAGAGATTTTCGAGATCCGGAACCATACCAAAAATGCCTCCGACAATTGCAGGCCAGCTGGAAAATGGCATCAACAGCAAAATCACCAGACTCAACAGCCCTCCACCCAGCTCCAACCGCCAGTCCGGATGATCATAATGGGGAATGACATCCAGCACGGCATGGGAGGCCAGGCCGGCGGCCGCGCCCACGTAGACGTTTCCCGTCACACCACCAGCCAGGGCACCTGCGGCAAAATGGGTAAACAGGCACATGGGGCCTACTCCTTGTCCTGGTCGGATGCAGCGACTTTTTCGGCCTCATCCGGAAGCATGATGGGAATGTCGCCATCCACCCTGTACCGGACCGAGCAGGTGTGGCAATAGAGCCAGGCATGCTCCGGGTCCGGCACCACGGGTTGACGGCAAACCGGACAGGCCAGGATCTCAAGCAACTTCGGATCGAGCATCAACCGCCTCCTGAGGGGGTTTCCTTACCTATCTCCACCATACAGAACCTACGCAGAGCATACGCGGAACCTACTGGCGCATCATAATACGTCCGGGAAAGGATGCAAACACACCATCGCTGCAGATCTGAAAAAACAGCAAAAAAATACCGGACCCCATTGCCTTTAAAGGACCTGCCTTTTAAGACCGGGTCGGCCGGGTGAGAATATCGGGTTGTCGAAGAGGTTGGCATGAGGATAATACAACATTTCGCCCAGGCCGTCAATACCTGCGGATTATTTTGTCCCTAGGTCGGGGCTCAAGACTTGCCGGATTCCTCGAAAACGCCGATATCCAGAAATTTCTGAAGGCGTTGATCCAGCAGGTCGGAAACAGGAATGGATTCAAGGTCGGCCAGGGTGTCCTGAAGGACCCGTTTGATCTCCAGGCTCATGGCTTGGTGATCCCGGTGGGCTCCCCCCACGGGTTCGGTGATGATCAGATCGAGGACCCCCAGATTCATGGCGTCCGTGGAGGTCAGCTTCATGTTCCGAGCCGCCTCTTTGCTCTTGGCCCCGTCGCGCCAGAGAATGGCCGCGCAGCCTTCGGGGCTGATCACCGAGTAGATCGAATTTTCCAGCATGAAGATCCGGTCGCCCACGCCCAAGGCCAGGGCGCCGCCGCTGCCGCCCTCGCCGGTGACGATACAGATGATGGGCACCGGCATGTCGGCCATCTCGCGCAGATTGCGGGCGATGGCCTCGGCCTGGCCGCGCTCCTCCGCCCCCACGCCCGGGTAAGCGCCCGGGGTGTCGATGAAGGTCACGATGGGCCGATCGAAGCGCACGGCCATTTCCATCAGGCGAAGGGCCTTGCGATATCCCTCGGGGTGGGCCATGCCGAAGTTGCGCCGGATGTTGCTTTTGGTGTCGCGGCCTTTCTGGTGTCCCAGGATCATGAGTTTGCGCTCACCCAGGCTGGCCATGCCGGCGACGATCGCTTCGTCGTCCCGGAACATGCGGTCCCCGTGGAGTTCCACGAAATCGTCAAATATGAAATGGATGTAATCGTTGGTGGTCGGGCGCCGAGGATGGCGGGCCAGCTGCACCCTCTGCCAGGGCTCGAGTTTGGCGAAGATCTCCTTGCCCAGCTTGGTGGCCTTGGTTCGCAGGCGGGCGACTTCGTCATCCACGTCAACTCCCCGAACCGCAGCGGAATCCTCCAGGGTCTGGATCCGTTCCTCCAGCTCCACAATGGGCATCTCGAAGTCGAGCCAAAGTCCTTTTTTCTTCCAGTCCATCCTGTGCCTTTCACCGGCTGGCCTACCGTATGCACGCGTTGCCGACGACGCGTATCTCATCTGGGAACTGAGATTTAGTCACTTTCACTTGTTGGTGTCAAGATATATGGGCCCAATGCGGCGTAGCCGCTTCCATTCCGGAAACGGCTCAGGCCGCAATTACATAAACCCCATCATCCATGATCATAAACATTTAACCCTTTTACATTCACAAATTCCTTCAGTCCGTAGTGCGACAGTTCCCGCCCCAGCCCGCTTTTCTTGATACCCCCGAAGGGCATGCGCGGATCCGATTTTGTAATGCTGTTGACAAAAACGGTCCCGGACTCGATTTCCCGAGCCACCCGCAGGCCGCGGTCCGGATCTCGGGTCCACACGCTGCCCCCCAGACCGAAATCGCTCTGGTTGGCCAGGGCAATAGCTTCGGTTTCGTTCGCCACCGTGACAATGGGAGCAATGGGTCCAAACACCTCTTCGTCCACCAGCCGCATTCCCGGTCGTGTGTTGTTTACGACCGTGGGCGGGAAAAAGCAGCCCCGGCCGGGCAGCTTGGCTCCGCCGCACAGGACACGCGCACCCAGCGATACCGATTGAGCAAGTTGCTCTTCGAGTTCCTTGACGGCGCCTTCGTTTACCAGGGCACCCACCTGGGTGGACTCATCTCGGGGGTCGCCCACCTTCAGCCCGGTCATCAGCTCGGTGAAGCGCTCGGCGAAAGCCTCGGCCACAGCCTCGACCACGATGAACCGCTTGGAGGCTATGCAGCTCTGACCCGCGGTGAGCATGCGGCCGGTCACGGCGCCGGCGGCCGTGAATTCGATATCCGCATCTTCGAGAACAATGAAAGGGTCGCTGCCGCCCAGTTCCAGCACCACCTTTTTCAGGTGGCGTCCGGCCTCGGCGCCAATATGCCGCCCCACCTGAGTGCTACCGGTCAGGGACACGCCCTGCACGATGTCCGAAGCGATGAGATCGGAAACCGTTTTGTAATCCGGCACCACCGTCCGAAAGACATGTTCCGGAAAGCCCGCCTCGACAAAGGCCTGCTCGATGGCAAAGGCGCAGCCGGTCACGTTGCTGGCATGTTTGAGCAGACTGGTGTTACCGGCCATCAGGCCCGGCACAGCAAAACGCAGAGCCTGCCAGAAGGGATAGTTCCAGGGCATGATGGATAAGATGACGCCCAGAGGCTGGAAGGTGACCAGGTGTTGCCGGCCGTCGGCGACGACCTTCTCTTCGGCCAGCCAGTCGGCGGAGTTGTCGGCGTAGACCTCGGCCATCCAGGCGCATTTTTCTATCTCGGCCCGGGCTTCGGTGATGGGCTTGCCCATTTCCGTGGTGATCATTATCGCCCACTCTTCCAGATTTTTCCTGAGCACGGCGGCCAACCTGCGGAAATATGGAACCCGCTCGGTTACGGTCAGCCTTTTCCAATCGGAGTAGGCTTTTTGGGAAAGCTGGGCGGTACGAGTGACCTCATCGGCGGCCATGGTGGTCCAGGTATTGATGGTTTCACCGGTGGCGGGATTGACCGTCTTGAATTCCATGTTTCTCCTTGGCTGGCTGTGCCGATTCTGGTCGGCCTACGCTCGTCCCATGAACCGTTTTTTTCGTTCCACGGGCGCAGGCAGAACCGTCCGCAGGCGCAACTCCTCGGCTCCGGGAACCCGGCGCAGGCACCTGAGGCTATCCAGGGTCAGGGCGATTTTCCTTTCCTCGGACTGAAGGAGCCAGGATTTCCCCTCGCGTTCCACGGAAATGACCAGGGGAACGGGCCGGGCCAAGGTCGGTTCGGGAAGGAAATCCGGATCCTCGCCGGAGGGGGAATCGGCATCTGCATCGCCGGGATCCTTTTCGGCAGAATTTGAAGACTGGCCGTTGGCCATTGGGGCCTCAGGTGCCGCCTCTTCTTCCTGACACAGGGGCCGCATCTCGGTGGGCTCCCCGAATTCCTCGAACAGACTGCCGAGACCCTCCAGGCCTGAACGGCCGGCCTGATCGAGATCGATTTCCAGGTAGATGTCCCGGACCCAGGTTCCCAGCACCTCGTCGATGCGCGTCAAGCGGTCGGTCACGATCTCACGGCTGCCGTCGCTGCGCACCTGAACGCGGCCGCCGACCACGAGAATCGAATCGCTCTCCACCAGGGGCTGGGCCTCTTCATAAAGTCTGCTGTAGACCGTCAGGCTGATGACGCCGCTGGTGTCCTCGAAATTCGCCCTGGCGTACAGGCGCTTGTGCCGGTCCCGGTGTTTTGTGTGTGAAGTTATCACGCCCACCAGGTCGACCCAGGTCCCTTCGCCGCGCTCGTGAGCGCCCGCAGCGGTCCCTACCGGCAGGCTGTCGATGAGTTCGCCGTACTCCTGGAAAGGATGGCCCGACAGGAAAAACCCGACCGCCTGGCGTTCCTTGCTCAGCTTCACCAGGGGGTCGAATGCCTCACAATCATGAAGCATGGGCTTGAGCACATCGGCCGCGGGTGTGCCGCCGAACAGCGAAGCCTGGCCGCCGGCCCGGTCGCGGGCGGCCTGGTGTCCGAAGGCCAGCGCCCGGTCGAGGTTGGCCTGCAGCTGACGACGATGCCCCGGCAACAGGTCCATGGCCCCGGCGTTGATCAGGCCCTCGACCACCTTGCGATTGACCTTCTGCAGGTCCACGTTTTCACACAGATCAAACAGGTCCGTGAAATCCCGGTCGAGTTCCGCGCGGCAGGCGGCAATGACATCGATGGCCGCCGAACCGACTCCCTTGACTGCACCCATCCCGAATACGATGTCCCCGTCGCGCACACCGAATTCGCTGCGGGGCCGATTGATGTCCGGCGGACAGATGCCCAGTCCCAACGCCTTGACCTCGTCGATGAGCTGGGTGATACGATCGGATTTACGCATCTCGGTGCTCATGGTCGCGGCCATGAACTCGGCCGGATGATGAGCCTTCAGCCAGGCGGTCTGGATGGACAGAAGGGCGTAGGCCGCACTGTGGCTCTTGTTGAAGCCGTACTGGGCGAAAAACTCCATCTCTTCGTAGATCTCGCGCGCGGCGGCCTGGTTGTAACCCCGCTCCTTGGCGCCGTCCAGGAACTTGACCTTCAGCTCGGCCATCATCTCGAGTTTTTTCTTGCCCATGGCCTTTCGCAGGGTATCGGCCTGACCCATGGTGAAACCGCCCATGGTCGAGGCGATCTGCATGACCTGTTCCTGATAGAGGATAACTCCGTAGGTATCCTTCAAGATGGGTTCCAGGCAGGCGTCCTTGTACTCCACCTTCTGCCGGCCGTGCTTGCACTCGACGTAAACCTTGTCCATGTCCGCGCCCAGGGGGCCGGGGCGGTACAGGGCGCAGATGGCGGTGATGTCCTCGTAGCGGGTGGGCGCCATCTTGCGCACCAGTTCCTGCATGCCGCTGCTCTCGAGCTGGAAGACGCCCACCGTGCGTCCTTCTCGCAGCAGCTGGTAGGTGGCCTCGTCGTCGGTGGGGATTTCATCGGCCTGCAGCCGCGTGCCGGTGGCTTCGGCGATCAGGTCCAGGGCCTTGTCGATCACCGTCAGGGTGCGCAGCCCCAGGAAGTCCATCTTCAACAGACCCAGGGCCTCGCTCATGTTCATGTCGAACTGGACGGTGATATCGCCCTTGGTGCTCTTGTAGAGCGGCGCGTGTTCGATCAGGGGCGACGGCGTGATCAGCACCCCGGCGGCGTGGATGCCCGTGTTGCGATTGAAACCCTCCAGGACCAGGGCGTTGCGCAAGAGCATGGCGTGTTCTTCGGATTCCTTGGCCACATCCTTCAGCCCCGGCGCGGTGTCGATGGCCTTCTGCAGCGTGATGCCGATTTCCTCGGGGATCATCTTGCTGATGCGATCGCTTTCGGGATAACTGAAATCCAGAACACGGGCCACGTCCTTGATCACCGCGCGGGCGGCCATGGTCCCGAAGGTGATGATCTGCGATACGTTTTCGCGCCCGTATTTCTTGGCCACGTATTCGATGATGTCGCCGCGTTTTTCATAGCAAAAATCCACGTCGATATCCGGCATCGAGATGCGTTCAGGATTCAGGAAACGTTCGAACAGCAGGTTATGTCTGAGGGGATCGATGTCCGTAATCCTCATGCAATAGCAGACCAGACTGCCGGCGGCGCTGCCGCGGCCGGGACCCACGGGAATGTTCATCTTGCGGGCGGCGTCGATGAAATCCCAGACGATCAGGAAGTACCCGGCGTATCCGGTCTGCTTGATGACTCCCAGTTCGTAGGCCAGGCGCTCCTCCAGTTCGGGGGTCATCCGTTCGTACCGGGTTTTCAGTCCTTCGCGCGCCAGGTGCTCGACGTACTGGTCGGAACTGGTGAATCCATCCGGCAGAGGAAATTCAGGCAGCAGGAGCTTGCCAAGCTGCATCTCGAAATCCACCATGTCGGCCACCCGCAGCGTATTCTCCACGGCCTCGGGCCAGTCCTGGAAAAGGCCCAGCATTTCCTCGGTGGACTTGAAGTAGATCTCCGGCGTGTTGCTGCGCCAGCGGCTGGG
>RCNF010000961.1_pt1 | contig 15061 bp, 16 predicted proteins | sample 2041311 | NCBI WGS metagenome assembly RCNF01 (sample SAMN09708228, study PRJNA481090) | Marine sediment metagenome, whole genome shotgun sequencing project. | biome: marine sediment; feature: ocean; material: sediment; isolation source: Sewage treatment plant 2 marine sediment (STP2) ... | reverse complement strand
CAAGGGCTTTTTTTTGTTAGTAGAGTATCTTATTAGCAAGACCTCAGATCACGGATACATGCATGAGTGAAACAACAATCTATCTCTAAGGGATGACTCTGGTAACCACGAGCTTCCGTTTAGCCGCCGCCTTTGCGCGATGCGATACCTATTGCGAAATTGCGGAGAGCCACCGTTTGCCCGGAGGGGAAACCGGTACTTGCGCAGTGGTGTTAGCAGGATTGGGGTTACCCGTTCATCTGGACGGCAATTTCTTAGGACGCAATACGTGCCCGGAACTTGTGTCCTACTTCGCTTCGAGCCGCATCTCTCTGGACCTGATCACCTATGGCCCGGATTTCGAGGGATTGGAGAACATGGTATTTATCGGTGAACGAACACGAACAGCTCTTGGTCGGTTCGGCGATGTTTTTGCGGACAAGTCGCTGCGGCGCTGGAATTCTGCCAATGAAAAGCCAAAACAGCGCGCAGCAGTTGTTGGTCTTGACCCGTTTTCCTTCAAGGAGTCAGCCGAAGTGGCCCGGCTGTGTAGTAAGCACGCAGTGAAATATGCAACCATTGATTGCCGTCTAGACTTTGAAGTGCGTTGTTTGTCGGAGGTTGACGTCCGCTCTGAGGAGTTCCTTCGGGGCAATTACGCTGATCAGGATTTCGAGTCACTTTGGCTGGCTACGCTGAACGAACCCAGGCGACAAAGGTACGACAGAGGTATCAGGTTTATTTTTCGCGACATAATTTAATCGGATAAATAAACCTGACACCTTTTTGTTTGATCAGGGCGAAGTTCGGTCTGTGTGCCGCGAGCACTGTTCCAGCGCCCGAATTCTTTATTAGAATTGACGCTACTATTCGGCTCCGTCACTATTCACAGTTGTGACTCCAGGCCATCGAGAAATCGCCAGAATGCCGTACGACCGGTTCAACAGCATGACCCTTCGCAGCGCTGAGTCGCCAGCGTCCAGAGACGTGGCTTCCAGGTCGATGGCCATACTCGTATGCGTTTTGTTGTTCGTAGAACCAGCCAGCGCTGGAAAGACGCTGGACTACATTCGCAATCATGACCTGAATGACTACGCGTTTGGTATTGCGGTGGTCGCCTCGCAAGATCCCTATGTTGGGTCTGATGTCGGGAGTTTTGCCTACCCTTATTTGACCAGCTTCCGCGACTCCGCGTTTACGGACGATTGGTTGCTTCTTCGTGGAGGGAGTCTGGGGTTCCGTTGGGTGAGCGAAGGAGGATGGGAGCTCGGCGCGATTGGGCGAGTTCAGACTCTTGGATTCGGGAATAATTCGTCAGTAGAGCTAATAGGTGTTGAGGATCGAAAATGGGCCCTTGAGCTCGGGCCGACGATCGGCTGGCGCGGCTGGCCAGTGCACATCAACTTTACGGCCTATGCCGAAATCTCGGGACAGCACAACGGTATGACGAGTGAACTCGCTTTTTCACTACCGAAAGAGTGGTCACGCGGCTACATAGTGCCCAGCCTGGACCTGATCTATCAGGATTCGAAGTATCTGGATTACTACTTCGGTATCTCAGATGACGAGTCGCTGCCCAACAGGCCGGCCTACAGGCCAGGCGATTCGCTGTACCCGGCAGTGAATGTTCGCTGGGGTTACCAGTTGAGTCCGAAGTGGCTGTTATCCGGCAGCGTGTCCTACGAGTGGCTGGGGTCGGAAGCGACCGATAGCCCGATCGTTGACCGCGATAAACTAGGTTCCATTCAAGTGGGCCTGGCGTACAACGCTGATATTTTTCAACCTCGCGCTTACAGCGGATCCGATGCTGATGAGCCCAGATTCGATATCAGGATTGGTGCGTTCTACGACATGGTAGACAGCAAGATCACTCGTGATACGGTCGATGGCATTCCCGGTTTCGAATTTGATATTGAGGATTTCCTGGGCGCCGCGGATGAGAAGCTGATTCCGCAGATTGATGCGAGATACCGCATAGGCCAATACCATCGGTTGGAAGTCGGGTACTTCGAACTTGGCCGAACGGGATCGGTTGTGCTCGATGAGGATTTTGAATTTGGAGACCAGATATTTCCGGCGGGGACTCAAATAGACAACCGGTTCGAGGCCGACGTCTTTCAGATCAGCTATGCCTATTCGCTAATGAAGGATTCGCAGAAAGAGCTCGGGTTTTCCGCCGGGCTGCACGTGACGAGCTTCGAAACTTTGATAACTGCCGATTCGACAGGGCAGAGAGAACGGTCGAGTTTTGGGGCGCCGCTACCCGTCATCGGTATTTTCGGATCGGTGTCGGTCGGTCGAAAATCGACTCTTGACGCTAAAGTACAGATATTTGGCATGGAGATGGATCAATATGAGGGTGTGATGGGCTTGGTTACCCTCGATCTCCAGCGACGATTCGGCGACAACGTGATTGCCGGTATTGGCTACAACTACTATAAGACGAATATCCGCTCCAGCGAGTTCATCGCGAACGGAAGGCTAAAGCTCGTTCATCAAGGACCTGTCGCGTCTATTACTGTTCGGCTGTGAGCGCCAGCAAGCCGGGTCGAGGTCAGTCAATTCAATGATTCAAGTTCTTATCGAGGAACTTGCGAAACAACTCAGCCCAGCGTTGCGCTGCCGACTCGACACTGTCCCAGTCCGTTGTTGCCGAACTCCCGGCCGCAAAACCGAGTTCAGAGATCGGGTCTGATTTGTCGGAATTGTCTGCGGCACGGCCGAGCACACGGTCTGTTTCGGAGTCGCGTAACTCCATTAGAAACAGAAGTGACCCGGGTTTCGCCATTTCTCTTACTCCGAGGCGGAGCTCGGGAAGATCAGTCGTCGCTGAATTGCGCAGGTCAACCAGTGATGCCTGCACCATCAATACGTCGGGTCCAGCCTCGTTGACGATTATGTAGCCGTCCAGTTCGTCGAGAAAGGCCTCGCGGAAAACTTGCCTGATGCGCTCCAAATCTTCGTCTGGCAATGGGCTTTGCGCCGGCATGAATATGCCCATTTCGTCAGCCATCAACTTTTTGTATTGGCCAAAATCCGCATCGTTCGCGATCACACTGGCGTCCGCATTTCCGCCCGGTGGAACTTTGAAGCTTTGAGTAGTAACCGTCGTGCAGCTGGCCGCCAGACCTATACCGACAATTAGCATCAAGGCTGTCGAACGCCTGACTAACCCTTGCGTATTGATGTGTATCTGATTCATGCCCAAACTCGCCTGTTGCGTGGCGTATGCCATCCTTCGGCTGTCCATATTAGCAAGCGATTCAGCCGAATGGAGGCAATCGCTGGAAAATCCCAGTTGCCCTGCAACCGCAGGTGCATTGCCGGACTGTAGCTGCCAGTGGCGCCTCTCCGGTCCGCTTCAATAGGTGTTCGAATTATTCGGGTGTTAAGCTATGAGAAATATCACAGGGTGTGCCCCCGACAACATCTTATTGGAGCCATAAGCATGTGCCGACTCAGCAAACTTATATGCATCATCATCGCGGCGTTTTCCATTAACGTTTCCGCGTCTGCCCAGGAAGAACCAGCAGGTTCAGATTCTAGCGGCGGCTTGGCCAGCATACGCGAGTCTGTGCAAGCCCTGAGACGGGAGCTCATGAGTGAAGAGATGTTCCTCACAGACGACGAGGCGACCGTGTTTTGGCCAATCTACGACGAATACCGGCAGGAACTCAGTGTTGTTGGAGATCGATATGCCAAGTTGATCACTACTTTCGCGAATCTGTACAACGCGGGGCAGATTACGAGCGAGGACGCGGAGGCATTCGTTGACGAGCATATGGAAATCGAAGCAGCGTTTCAGCACATCAGGAAGAACTACGTGCACAAATTGCGCGCGGTGATGTCGCCATTCAAGGTCACGCGATTTTATCAGATGGAAAATAAAATGGATGCTGAATCAGAGGCGCAACTGGCTCTGGCAATTCCGTTGGTGGATCTCGAATAACTGCAGCTTCTGGAGCGAATTTTAGTGCTTTTCGAGGGCCGATTCCTGCCGTCAGATCTTATCTGAATTCGTGTTTCATCGCATGCCTTGAATCGCTGGTATTGTTTTTATTGGTAGGCATATTTCCCTATTCCCTGACTCTGCAAGTGCTTGGATAATGTGGAAAAAGTTGACTTCAGAATAGGTGTCCGCCGATGGTAAATTCAAAATCGAGTACAAATAAAGCCGCAACTTCCAAAGCTGTTCTGGTCGAGCCAGAGCCTGCGGTAGCACCTGCCAAGATTTACGGCGACCTTCGACATGACCCGGAAAAGGTCAGAGAGTTGTTTCGCAACGGCACATTTCCCTACAAGACCAAAATCAAAAATGGTGTGTACGAGCTGCACAAGAAAGAATTGCAAGTTGAGCTGCTGAAGGTACAGAGTTGGGTTAAAACGACCGGGCAGCGAATAATCGTGATTTTCGAAGGGCGCGACGCTGCCGGAAAGGGCGGTACCATTAAGCGATTCATGGAGCATCTGAATCCTCGAGCAGCCAGAGTGGTGGCCCTTGAGAAACCGACGGAAAGAGAGCGTGGCCAGTGGTATTTTCAGCGCTACATGCAGCACTTGCCGAGTTCCGGTGAAATGGTGTTCTTCGATCGGTCCTGGTACAACCGCGCCGGCGTGGAACGAGTAATGGGATTTTGCAGTTCGCTTGAGTACCTCGAGTTTATGCGTCAGGTGCCCGATCTTGAACGAATGCTTGCCAGATCCGGTATTCGACTATTCAAATATTGGTTCTCGGTGACTCATGAAGAGCAAGTGCAGCGATTTTCGGCGCGACAGGGTGATCCGCTGAAGCACTGGAAGCTAAGCGCGATCGATGAGCAATCCAAAGACAAGTGGACGGAATACACCGAGGCGAAAGAATCCATGTTTTTCTATACGGATACCGCTGATGCACCGTGGACGGTGATTAAGTCTGATGATAAGAAGCGAGCTCGTCTTAATTGCATGCAGCATTTCTTGTCTCAGCTTAATTATCCAGACAAGAACGAGCATGTCGTACATGGTCCGGATCCGCTTATCGTCGGGACAACTTCGCAGGTTATCGAAAAAGACCGGCATCTGTGGGGGTAGGGCTTAGTCTCCGCCGAAGACGTAGGAGAGCGATAGCCTGAACGCGAACTTGGTTGTGAATTGCAACTGGTCATTCAAATCGCGTGCGACTGGAATTTTGGCTGATGCACTTAACGCCAGTGTTTCACTCAGGTGGTACTGCGCCGAGGGCACGATTTCCAGCCATTGGCCGCCGGTATTCGGTATGTCGACAGAATTCCGTTGGTCACGCTGCGCGTGACGATAGAACAAATCCAGGTTAAATCCCCAGGGCGACTGGAGTTGGTAACTGGTGCCAAGTGTCACAGTGGTCTCATGACCGAATTGGTAGTCGCGATCGTTCTCGCCATTGTTGGTGTAAGTGGCGCTCGCATAGATCCGGGAGCTGGTCGACTCATTCAATGCTCGTGCGCCGTACGCCCAAAGTATTGTCCCGTAAGCACCTGTTGATGGCTGAAGGTCCTCGGCCAGAGTGATGCCATTCTGAGTGGCATCACTCTGGCCGATCGGAAAACGTTCACCGAGTCCAAATGTAAAAGTGTTTTTCGAGTAGGCCGATATACTGACAGGAGAGTATTTGAGCATCAGTATTGAGTCGCCCAGACCCGACGCGGAATCACTCGCTCCTCCGACATCGCGGTTGTGCTCGACAACCGAAAGAAGTGCGGAAAAAGACCATTTTCGGGAAATGCCCCGGCTTGCCTCCAGCACCATCGCCTGTGTCGTTCGCTCACGATTAGTCTCGTCAGGAATACTATCAGAGCCACTGACAAGATCGCTTGCATCGTGATACTCGTAGGTGCTGGCCAGGAACCACTGCCGTTCTCTGGGTGATGCGAGCTGCATGGTTCCAAGCAATGGAACACCAGCACAACTGCACGTTGATGCTTCGACATCACCTGCGGACACGAATGTTGACGCGCAGATCAGAGTCAACAGGGGGAGTTTTTTGATGCTGATGTTTGTCGATTTATCAGGCACGGAGCAAGCCATCAGCTTGGATTGAAGTGCAGTTCGCTGCCAGGAAAAAATGTGGCCCAGGCAAACCAAAAGGAAGTGTAGGATTCAGTTTTCGCAAGTTGTTCACCCGCTCGTGGTCCTGACACCGCTTTGCCAAAAATATCCCAGGTGTTCCCCTCATCATCCAGAAGTACGTTCGGCAAGCCATCTTCGATCGCAGAGAAGTTCAGGATCGTGCCGTCCGAGAGCGCACGGTTGTAAATCGATGCAATATTCAAACTTGAATTGCCGACGACAACAATCGACAGGTTACCTATCTGGTCGTTAATGACCTGAGTAGCGGTGTCGAACGCCGTTATCTCATATGCCCTGGCAGCGCCGTCCGAGTGAATACCGATTACCCGGTTTTTCGGATGCAGGCGATTGTCAGTATTACTGACTGGAAATATGAGGTTCATGTTCGTTAGGTAAGAACCGTACGGATAGTCATCATAGTCTCTGGTGATTCCGGTGTTGCGATTCATGACTTTGGCATCCGGGTACATCTGGCGAAGCGTGCTGAATAGAGTCTCGACCACCTGAAACTGTTCGGCCTGTTCGCCAAGTCTTATGCCATTGACAGACTGCTGCAGCATCTGCGACCAATTACTCTTGGTTTCGCGGTCGAACAGGATCAGATTGGAGTTGTACAAGAATCCGGACGTGCCGAAGGTGGGGTTTGCGTGTCCGATATTGCCTTGCCAGACCATTGCGCTGCCCGTTAGTGGGCAGTAGCTCATCGTGAATGGGCTATCAGCATCTCCGTCATTGGCGACTTCGTGCCAGTTCATGATGTCGTGTGGATAGGCCCTGATCTCGTCGCCGTAGCGGACGACGATAACGTAATCATCATTGCCGACAGATTGAATCGTCGCGGCAGACTCGAAAATTGGATTCTCTAGCGCAGGAATGCCGTCGCGGCCTGGTCCGCCATCGACGACTTCGCCCGGTGGAATGGTCCAGCCTGTGCCTGCTGCGGCAATCTCGTCCGCATTTCCAGAACCACCGCCGCCGCAGGAAGCCAAAATCATGCTAGAAAAAATGAGAACTGGGCCAAGTTGTAGTGACTTGTGCATACCTTCAGACCTCTATGTGTGGCTTTGGTCGCCGCTCTTATAGCGGTGATATCAAAAGCTTTGAGCGTGATGAACTGAGGGCGAAGACGCTCCCCTGAACGATGTCTCTCTACCAGATGACCACAGGCAGATGAGGTTTATTACAAACAGTGGTTGACATGATTCGAACCCGAGCTGGCCATTTGACCAAAATCCGCAGCGTAGCGGGGCCACCAAACGCTGTGTAATTAGGCAATGCCAGCGGCTTGGTGACCACAAGCATTGAATCACTGCTTCGCAACGTCCATAATCGCCCGCGGTCCGCGTCGGCTTCTTCGCGACGGTCAACCGTGAACTCCGCCAGGCCCGGAAGGGAGCAACGGTAGCGGCGACACCGGGTGCCGGAGAATCGCTGGCGCGGACCACTTCTTGTACCCCCAGCTGCCGTGTTTCGGGCTTGCTACAGCAGGTCGTTGCGATACACTGACAGATCAGTTTTCCGGGCTACTCCAACCCTCTGGTCAATATCTATGAGCTATCTTGTTCTGGCGCGAAAATGGCGTCCCAAAGACTTCTCCGACACAGTGGGTCAGGAGCACGTGCTGCAGGCATTGATGAATGCACTGGAAACGGGCCGCTTACATCATGCGTATCTGTTCACGGGAACGCGCGGCGTTGGCAAGACGACGATTGCACGAATACTGGCCAAAGCACTCAATTGCGAAACGGGAGTGTCGGCAGAACCGTGTGGCAAGTGCAGTGCTTGCCGGGAAATTGACGAAGGACGATTTGTCGATTTGATCGAGGTAGACGCAGCGTCGAAAACCAAAGTTGATGATACGAGAGACTTGTTGGACAACGTGCAGTACGCGCCGGCAAGAGGACGGTTCAAGGTCTACATCATTGACGAGGTGCACATGTTGTCAAAGAGCTCCTTCAACGCATTGCTGAAGACGCTTGAAGAGCCACCACCGCACGTTAAATTTCTGCTCGCTACAACAGACCCGCAAAAGCTGCCGGTAACGGTGCTGTCGAGGTGTCTGCAGTTTAATCTTAAACGCCTCACGCCACGGTTGATTCATGACCGGTTGGCGTATATTTGTGACGCAGAAAGCATCGCGGCGGAGACGGGCGCTTTAGCCTTGCTGGCGAGGTCGGCGGACGGAAGTCTGCGTGACGCATTAAGTCTGCTTGATCAGGCCATTGCCTATTGTGGCGGCGAAGTATCCGAGAACAAAGTCGCGCTAATGCTGGGAACGATCGATCGTGGCCATGTATCACGACTTTTGACATTGCTTGCCGATTCCGATGCCTCGGGTGTGATCGATGCGATCGCCGAGATCGACGAGCAGTTTCCGGACTACGCTCGACTGCTTGAGGATCTTGCGCGTTTCTTGCAGCGTATCGCCGTTTACCAGGTGGTTGGTGATACGAACAACGAAGACGACCTCATGTTTGAAATGCTGCCGGAGCTGGCGGAAACATTGTTACCAGCCGACGTACAGCTTTTTTATCAGACCGCTTTGATGGGTCGTCGCGACCTGCACCTGTCTCCGGATCCACGTAGCGGTACGGAAATGACCTTGCTACGAATGCTGGCATTTCGTCCGGCCGCGGCCGGCAGTGGCGCCACGTCTGCGGCGCCCCCAGTCGCTGCGGTACGCGGCAGCAAAACATCGACCGCAGCGGCCGGCAAGATTGCCGTGGCGCAAAAAGTCAGTGCCGCGGTGACTCCGACTGAGCAAGCAAGCGACTGGCAGGATGATATGAACTGGGGCGATTTGGTATCGACGCTTGGTCTTAGCGGCGCCATTCGCATGCTAGCCAGCAATTGCGCCTACCTGAAGCGCGATGGCGATACGCTGTATTTCGGCCTGGACTCGCGCTCAGCGTCGTTGCTGACCAAACAACGCAAAGACGCTCTTGCCGGGGCCGTATCAAAGCACTTTGGTGAATCTCTGGTGATCGACATTACCATCGTAGAATCTTCGGTTCATGAGACCGTGGAAACACCGGTGCAGGAGGAGATTCGGCGCGCTGATGAGAAAATAGAGGCGGCACGTGAATCCCTCGAATCAGATCCCAATGTTCAGGCACTTAAGGACATGTTCGGTGCGGAGTTGAAGAACGATTCAATTGAGCTAATAAATGACCCAAATAATGATGGACAGGGGAGTACGCGATGAAAGGTGGTATCGGCCAGTTAATGAAACAGGCGCAGCAAATGCAGGCCGACATGGCGAAGGCCCAGGAAGAAATGGCATCCAAAATGGTCACTGGTGAATCTGGAGCCGGCATGGTCCGAATAACGATGTCGTGCAAGCACCAGGTCCAAGCTCTGGAAATCGATGACACTCTCATCGGCGATGATAAAGAAATGCTGGAAGACTTGATTACCGCAGCCTTTAATGACGCATTGCGGAAAGTTGAAAAGACCGTTCAGGAATCGTTTTCCGGGATGGCTTCAGGAATGAATTTGCCGCCTGGCATTAAGCTTCCGTTCTAGTTGATACAACGCTTTGTCTTACTCACCACTCTTGGTCCAACTGATTGATGCTTTGCGCTGTATGCCAGGCGTTGGACAGAAGTCTGCGCAACGTATTGCGTTTCACTTGCTGGAAAGAAACCGCGAGGGGGCAACCGCATTGTCGTCGGCGTTGTCGAAGGCTGCATCTGATATTGGGCATTGCAGTCGGTGCCGCATGTTTACTGAGAATGAGCTATGTTCAATTTGCGCAGCAAGTGGGCGCGACGAGGCTTTGCTGTGCGTTGTGGAGTCGCCAGCCGACGTTATGGCGGTAGAGGACGCAACCGGATATCGAGGCTTGTACTTTGTCTTGATGGGCCATTTGTCCCCACTGGATGGCATAGGCCCGGAGGAACTGAGTCTGGGGTCCCTCGAGAAGCGGCTTGAGGGCGATACTGTGAAAGAACTCATTGTCGCTACGAATCCTACGGTCGAAGGTGATGCCACCGCACACTACCTGGCGGATATGGCAAATCGATTTGGCGTTCAAGCGAGTCGTATTGCGCACGGCGTGCCGCTGGGCGGAGAATTGGAGTATGTCGACGGTGGAACGTTATCCCACGCGTTCTATGGTCGCAGAGAAATCGAGTGAGGAGGGGTGCTATGGAGAACGATTGCCTGTTCTGTAAGATATTGACTGGTGACATACCTGCTGAGGTCATCTACGAGTCAGATACTGTTATGGCCTTCAGGGATATCAATCCACAGGCGCCGACCCACGCAGTAATTATTCCAAAGAAACACATTGCCACTATCAATGAGGTTGGACTTGAGGATATGGCGGCCGTTGGCAGCCTGTTCGTTGCGGCGAAGGAAATAGCGGCGCAGGAGAGTCTCGCTGAGCGCGGCTATCGTGTTGTCATGAATTGCAATGCGGATGCTGGACAGACGGTATTCCATATTCATCTGCATTTGCTGGGCGGCCGACCGATGAGCTGGCCACCGGGCTAGTGGCCTATCGTTTTGCCAGTTTGTCTGCGAGCGCCAGCGAGCGACGGTAAGATTCATAGCGGCGAGCGCTAATCGAACCGTCATCGATAGCCGAAATGACGGCGCATTTGGGCTCTCTTAAGTGGCGGCAGTTCGCGAAGCGACAACCCGCGGCGGCATCTGCAATTTCTCTGAATCCATGCACAACGTCTGCAGGCGATTGCAATGCGGGTGCGTAGTCCCGAACTCCGGGCGAATCGATCACGGACCCGCCGTTCGGCAGAGAGAGCATCACTGAGTTGACTGTCGTATGACGACCTTCACCACTCTTGCCTGATACTTCGCCGGTGCGCTGCTTTGCCGAACTGGTTAGTTTGTTAATGATGGTGGACTTGCCCACGCCAGACTGACCAACAATGATCGATATCTTGCTCCCGAGCAGGTCCAGAAGCTCGTCAAGGTTAGAATCATTCTTCGCGCTGCAGCGCAAACTCGGGTATCCGATTCGCTCGTATTCCTGAAACTCGGCGAGGCTGCGATCGTCTTGCATACCAAGATCGGTCTTGTTGTAAACGACAACCGCGGGAATTCGCATTGACTCAGCGGCGCACAAATAGCGGTCCACGATAAACCAGTCGGCGGCCGGGGAGCCCGCCGCGACAACGACAAGAATATCAAGATTCGCAGCCAGTACTTCGACCTTGCCACGCATGTTTGGTCTTTGCAGTGCATTGTCGCGATCGTCAATTGCTGTGATCAGCCAGTCGGACTCATTCTCTATTGGCGTGGCAGACACACGATCTCCGCACACGGGTTTTAGTTTTTTGCCCTTAATTCTGGCATCGACCACGTCTCCGTCGGACAATTGCAGCCGCATACGGCGGCTGTAGGTTGCAATGACAAGTGCGGAGTCGGACGACATGTGAGCTCGAGAATGAAGTATTTGACGCGCAGTATGCCGTGATGACAGAGACCTTGCACTCTCAAGAGGGTTAAACTACGGAGTATCTGCCAGTAACTATTATCTACAGGACATCGATGAATACCGTAAGCAAAGCAATCAATCGCAGCGAAAACCTTATCTGGATCGACCTGGAGATGACCGGTCTGGACACTAACGCCGACACGATTATCGAGATCGCAACCGTTGTAACTGACAAGAACCTTAACGAACTTGCGGTCGGGCCAGTCGTCGCAATTGGCCAGAAGCAAGATGTCATCGACGGCATGGACGATTGGAATACACGGCAACACGGGAAATCAGGACTGATACAACGAGTTCTCGATAGCGATGTGTCGCTGACTCATGCCGAGGCGCTAACATTAGATTTTCTCGCAGACTGGGTTGATGCTGGGGTATCGCCGATGTGCGGCAATAGTATCTGTCAGGATCGTCGTTTCCTCGCGCGAGAAATGCCGCTGCTGGAGCGCTACTTTCACTATCGAAATCTTGATGTGAGCACGCTGAAAATTCTTGCGCAGAGTTGGGCGCCGGCAGTTGCTGCAGGTTTCAACAAGGAATCGTCTCACCTCGCGCTCAATGATATTAGAGATTCAATAGCGGAATTGGACTGGTATCGGTTGAATCTTTTCGACCAGGCAGTGATTGGAACTGAAGGCGACGAATGATCGACAAGCCATTTTCGCCGGCAACAGTACGCAATAGTCAGCCGATTTTGGATGTGATTCGACACGAGTTTCGACACAGTGGTACGTTGCTGGAAATCGGGTCGGGGACCGGCCAGCATGCGGTAAACTTCGCTGCGGAACTTGGCCATCTGATTTGGCAAACCAGTGATCGCGAACAGAATCATCAGGGCATTTTGGCCTGGCTTGACGATGCGGCCCTGTCCAATGTGCAGCCACCGTTGCTACTCGACGTATTATCCAATGAATGGCCACAAGCAAAGTACGATGCTGTTTTTTCGGCGAATACGGCGCACATCATGTGCATCTCAGCGGTCGAGAAAATGTTCGCTCTTGTTGGGAAAGTGCTGAATTCAGGCGGGAGTTTTTGCCTGTACGGTCCGTTCAAACAGGATGGAAAATGCAATTCGCCAAGCAATGCTGCATTTGATCGCTCCCTCTGTAGCGGAGATTCTACGATGGGTATTCGCAACCTGGAAGATCTGGACCGCATGGCAGTTGCTAATAGTTTAAGACGAATTCGATTGTATGCGCTGCCTGCAAATAATCACCTGGCTGTGTGGGCTAAGGTCGATCAGGAGACGATTCAATGACGCGACACAGAGGCGGCTGTCATTGTGGCCGCGTGAAATTTGAAATTCAGGCGCCGGCGGATCTTGAAGTTGCTGACTGCAATTGCAGTATCTGCCGGATGACCGGATTTCTACACCTGTTTGTATCCAGGTCCAACTTTGAGCTAATGCGTGGGGAAGGTGACCTTGATACCTATGTTTTCAATACCGGTGTGGCGCAGCACTACTTTTGCAAGCATTGTGGAATCAAATCGTTTTACGTTCCGCGATCTCACCCTGACGGATTTAGCGTCAACGCCAATTGCCTGGATGAAAGCACTATCGCATCTATCAGCATCGAGCCGTTTGACGGTCGAAACTGGGAGCAAAACGCCTCCAAACTGTCTCCGATAAGCAACTGATTCAACTGATTTTTTGCTGGAACGTGAATCGTGGTTGGCATATAGTTGCGAGAATATTTAAGAGAGCGAGTTGTAGAGCGAATCAATGAACATTAACAAACTACAGACTGTTGCGATCTGCATGGTCAGTCTATTCACGACGATGGCCACCACCGCAGTCAGCGCGCAGACAGTATGGGTGAGTGATGAATTCGAAATTACGTTGCGATCCGGGCCCAGTACCAGCAATGCGATTGATCGTATGCTCAAGAGTGGGAGGGAACTAGAAGTCCTCGAGCGCGATGCGGAATCCGGATACTCCCACGTGAGGACAAATGCAGGTACAGAAGGTTGGGTATTGACTCGCTACCTGATGAATGAAGCCAGCGCGAGAGAGCAGCTCGCGACCCTGACCGGCCAACTGAGCAGCGCGAATTCGACCGGCAATTCACTTGAATCGCAGCTGGTCGCTATCAAAGGTGAGCAGGATGCCGCCAAGCGGGGCATTAAGTCTCTTGAGACACAAAAAAGCGGTCTTGAGCAGGAACTGGCTGAAATAAAACGCACGGCAGCCAATGTCTTATCAATTAACAACCAAAACAAAGATCTGCGAGAGCAACTGGCGGCTGCCGAAATTCAGGCGGCGACTCTTGAGCAACAAAATCGTGAGTTAAGCAGTCAGACAACGCGCTACTGGTTCATGACCGGGGCGCTGGTCTTGTTGTTTGGCATGATTCTCGGTCTTTGGGTACCGAAAATACGCTGGAAACGTGGCTCGAGGTACGACCGCCTGTAGCTAATTTATCAAGCGGCCCACTAGATCGACTCGCCGGCAAGAAACATCCAGGTTTCGATCACGCTGTCAGGGTTCAGAGACATACTCTCGATGCCCTGTTCAAGCAGCCAGAGCGCGAGATCGGGATGATCTGATGGACCCTGGCCGCAAATACCAACGTATTTGCCTTTGGCTTTGCACGCCGAGATAGTCATCGCCAGAAGGGCTTTGACTGCGTCGTCACGCTCATCGAACATATCGGCGATCAGGCCTGAATCGCGATCAAGGCCTAGTGTCAGTTGCGTCATGTCGTTTGAGCCGATCGACATGCCGTCGAAATGCTCCAGATACTGCTCCGCGAGCAGGGCGTTCGTCGGCAATTCAGACATCATGATGATTTTAAGATCGTCTTTGCCACGCTCCAGGCCGTTCTCGGCCAGCAAGTCGATGACTTGCTTCGCCTGTTTCACTGTGCGTACAAATGGAATCATGACCTGGACATTGACCAGCCCCATGTCATTGCGGACTTTTCGAATGGCGGCGCATTCCATTTCGAAACACGGCCGAAAACTGTCCGCAACGTAACGGCCGGCGCCACGGAATCCAAGCATCGGATTTTCCTCTACCGGTTCATATTTGCTTCCGCCAATGAGGTTCGCATATTCGTTGGACTTGAAATCGGACAACCTCACAATGACGGGTTCTGGAGCAAAAGCTGCAGCGATCGTGCTTACGCCTTCAGCGAGCTTGTCCACAAAGAAACTGACCGGGTCGGCATAACCAGCCATTTGATCATTGATGGCATCGCGAGTCGCTGTGTCAAGCTGATCGTATTCAAGCAATGCCTGCGGGTGAACGCCGATCATGCGATTGATGATGAACTCGAGGCGGGCCAGACCAACGCCACTATTCGGGATATTCGAAAAATCGAAGGCGCGATCAGGATTGCCGACGTTCAACATGATCTTGACCGGAATTTCGGGGAGGGAGTCGAGCTCGATTTGCTGCTGCTCAAAATCAAGGACGCCCTCATAGATGTAGCCCTCATCTCCCTCGGCGCAACTAACGGTAACGTCAACGCCGTCCGAAATCGACTCAGTGGCATCATTGCAGCCGACGACGGCGGGGATTCCGAGTTCGCGAGCGAT
>RCNF010001226.1_pt1 | contig 15068 bp, 17 predicted proteins | sample 2041311 | NCBI WGS metagenome assembly RCNF01 (sample SAMN09708228, study PRJNA481090) | Marine sediment metagenome, whole genome shotgun sequencing project. | biome: marine sediment; feature: ocean; material: sediment; isolation source: Sewage treatment plant 2 marine sediment (STP2) ... | reverse complement strand
CCAGAGGAAATTATAGAAAATTGCATACGGAGCTGGCACTTGATGCGATAGACTATAAAGCACAAGAAGAATATAAAACTACTTATAATAAAGCTTTAAATAAACAATCTAATATAGTTGATTGTCAATATTTTACAACCAATATAATTCCAATTAAAGGAAAAATAAAAATAGATCATTCTAATAAAGATTCATTTGTAATTTATATGTGTGTTAAAGGGGAAGTAGCCTTTCATTATGGCGAAGAAGAGGTAGAGATATTACGAAATGGAGAAACAATTTTAATACCGGCCATTTTGAATGAATTTAGTATTTCTTCAACAAATGATTCAGAATTATTGGAAATCTATATTAAGTGATGACGACCTATAAAAACATCAAAGTAATAGCATTAGATGCAGATGATACCTTATGGGTAAATGAAACCTATTATAGGGAAGCAGAAAATAAATTTATCAAACTGTTATCTAAGTATGAAACGGAAAATAAGCTGGACCAGGAGCTTTTTAAGATGGAAATGAAAAATCTTCACTTATATGGTTATGGCGTGAAGAGCTTTATGTTGTCTATGGTTGAATCGGCTTTAGAGCTTTCAAATTTTAAAATCAAACCAGCTGTTATTCAACAAATTGTTGAAATTGGAAAAGAAATGTTGGAAAAACCAATTGAATTGTTGGAAGGTGTTGAAGATACATTAAAAGCTTTACAACCTAAGTATAGATTAATTTTAGCAACTAAAGGAGATCTGCTTGATCAAGAAAGAAAATTAGAAAAGTCAGGTTTAATTAAATACTTTCATCATATTGAAATATTAAGTGATAAGAAAGAGGATAATTACAAGAAATTACTTTCACATTTAGACATCAAGCCTTCGGAATTTTTAATGGTAGGTAATTCATTAAAATCGGATGTATTGCCCTTACTTGAGATAGGAGCCAAAGCTATTCATGTACCATATCATACTACTTGGGCTCACGAAGTAGTTGAACATGATGGAAATAGTAATGATTTTAAAACTGTTAAGAAGCTCATAGATATTCTAAAATTTTTATAACAGTATGCAAGAATTAGATATAGAAAATTGGAACAGAAAAGAGCATTTTCGTTTTTTTAGTCAATTTGATGACCCATATTTTGCTATAACGGTAGATTTTGATGTAACCAATGTTTTGAATTACTCAAAAAAACATCATATCTCTTTTTTCGCCTTGTATTTACATGCTTGTATGAAGGCAATCAATGGCGTAGAAAATTTCAAGTATAGAATTCGCGATGATAAAGTTATTATTCATGATATAATTCATGCTTCTCCAACTATACTAAGAGAAGATAATACTTTTGGTTTTTCATTTATTCATTTTAATGAAAATTTTAACGAATTTTTTAAAAATTTTGAGGCTGAAAAGAATCGAATATTAACCAGTACTGAGTTATTTCCAAAACATGTAACAGATGCCTGTATTTATTGTTCGGCGATGACCTGGTTTAATTTTACAGGTCATAAAGAGCCATTATTTGGTGTCAAAAAAGAGTCAGTGCCAAAATTAGCTTTTGGCAAATACATTAAAAAAGATTCAAAGTTAATGATGCCCGTATCAATTGCGGTTAGTCATGCCTTAGTTGATGGTTATCATGTGGGCCAATTTGTTGATGCATATCAAAATGCGTTAGAAGATATTTAAGTGAAATTTTAAATAGTTTTTTGGACAAATAACCTTAAATTTGTCGAAATTTTAAAAATAAATGTATGGCAAGCGTAAAAAACTTAAAGAAGGATATTAATTACGTATTATCAGATATTATAGAAGAATGCTATTTGTGGCAAATATTACAAGAAGATGCCAAAAAAGCGGATAAAGCTGAGAAAATAATTGATGAAGCAATCTTAACATTTGATGAGTTAATTGAAAAAGTTAACACTAAGAAAATTAAAGATAAAAAAGCTCATTTTAACGTGATAAGTAATGAGCTTGAAAAGAAGGCAAAATCATTATTATTGAAGATAGAAAAGTTGTAATTTTTTGTGAATCAATATATTACAAACTAGTTTAAAAATTTAACATTTCTATATGTAATTTTATCCGTATATTTACGTTATAACAACTACCCAACTTAAACCCAATTTAATATGGCAAGAGCAATGTTTGAGTACACCAAAACAGTTCTTAAAAAGGTAAGTTTTGATGTGGAATTGTTTTGTAAAGAATTAAAAAAAGCTATTAAGAGATTACTGCCCTATGAAATTCAAGAATTAAGAATTTGGCTGCATGATTATACTGCAAATAGGCCAGAGCTCTATGTAAGTTTAGCTTTAGTAAAATAAAAAAGAGGGGTTTTAGGACCCCTCTTTTATTTTTTGAAGTGGACTTATTATTTTAACATCACTAAAGGAAATGATGCCTTTAATAATACCGTCAATAATAGCTTTCAAAGCTTCAATTAACTGAATTTTAAGTTGTGATTTATGATAAATCACACTCACCTCTCTTGAAGGTGTTGGTATATGAAACTCTCTTAGATGTTTTTTGTCATTTTCATTTATATCTAAAGTGTGCAAATAGGGAAGGAGCGTCATTCCTAACCCCTCTTTTGATAATTTCATCAGTGCGTTAAAGCTCCCACTTTCTAATCTAAAATGTTGGGTTGTATTTTTTTTAAGAGCACCACAGATATTTATGATATTATCCTTAAAACAATGACCATCTTCCAACAATAGAATATCATCAATATCCAGATCATCTATTGACAACTTATTTTCTGTAAATAATCTATGATTATCATTTACAAACCCTACAAAGGGTTCATAATATAAAACACGTTCTTTTATAGCCTCGTTTTCTAATGGCGTTGCAACAATGCCGGCATCTAGATGTCCTTCAACTAATTTTTTAACAATATCATCTGTGGTTAACTCTTCTATTATTAAGTTTACTTTAGGATATTTTTTTAAAAATGATTTTAAGAATAGAGGCAATAATGTAGGAATAACGGTTGGGATAATACCCAATTTAAATTCGCCACCAATATATCCTTTTTGCTGATCTACAATATCATTGATTCTATTGCCTTCATCAACTATGATCTTCGCTTGCTCAACAATTTTTTCTCCTATTGCCGTCAGTTGTATAGGTTTTTTCTTACGGTTAAATATGATAATATTCAGTTCATCTTCAAGCTTTTGGATTTGCATACTTAACGTTGGTTGAGTAACAAAACAATTTTCAGAAGCAGTAGTAAAATTTCTGTATTCAGCAACTGCTAGCACATATTTTAATTGAGTAATAGTCATTTGTTATAAGTTTTGATGATAAAAATATAAAAACTATCAATGATATTTATAATGATTTTAAAAAATCTTACAATAAATTTGTAAAGAATTTAAAATCAATAAATTATGAATACTATGATATTAGGCTTAAATAAGAAGAAAATCAACGAATTAGCTGTTGATTTAAACGAACTATTGGCAAACTTTCAAATATACTACCAAAATTTACGGGGTTTGCATTGGAATATTAAAGGGAGATCATTTTTTGAATTACATGTGAAATTTGAAGAACTCTATACAGATGCTCAAGAAAAAGTAGATTTAATCGCAGAGCGTATTTTAACCCTGCAGGGAATGCCCTTACACACTTTTGAAGATTACCAAATGCTTGCTACAGTACCTGTTGGTAAAAACATTTCTAAGGATATTGAAGCCGTTCAAATTGTTGTGAATTCATTAGAGGAATTAATAAGGATTGAAAGGAAAATTTTAGAGAAATCAGGAGAGGCTGATGATGAAGGTACAAACTCCTTAATGAGTGATTTTATTTCTGAACAAGAAAAAACAGTTTGGATGATGAAAGCTTGGTTGGGTTAATAAAAATCCCAAAATTCTCTTTTTTTGTTTAACTCAGCTTCTTGTTTTGCATATTCTTCTACCGGAACAACTTTTAATAATGATGGATGTTGTTCAATTGCAAATTGTAATTGTTCAACGATTTTTTCAAAAGAATCATTTTCATAATCGATCTCAAGAGGCTCTTTAATTACCATTGATTGAAGCACGCCTCTTTTTTTTAGGTTTAGCCCTTTTTTATCATAAGCCCTCCTAAAGCCATCAATAACAATTGGGATAACTATAGGCTTATTTTCTTTGATAATATGAGCCGTACCTCTTCTAATTGGCTTAAAGGGTGTTGTTGTACCTTGTGGGAAAGTAATTACCCAACCATCATTTAAGGCCATTCCTATATTGCTAATATCAGACATTTTTACTTGCCTTTTGACGTTTTCACCTTTATTCCTCCAGGTACGTTGTATAGATATAGATCCGGTATATGCAAATATTTTAGGCAAAATACCCGATTTCATGGTTTCAAGTGCCGCAACATAGTATATGTTTAGCTTGGGCTGCCATAAATACCCAACATTTTTTATTGAATCATCCCTTCCTTTTAATGAAGCATTAAATACGTGAAACATCGCCGCTACATCTGCAAAATAAGTTTGATGGTTAGAAACAAATAAAACTCCTGTTTCAGGTAAATGTCTTAATATTTCAGACCCTTCAATATTGAGTTTATTAAAGCTTTGATATCGCTGGTGAGAGACGATACCTATAAGACGGATTAAAAATTTTTTAAGAAAAAGTGCATTACCAAAAGGGTCTTGCTTAAATAATTTCATAAAGGGGTTGTAGTTGGTTAAGACTATAAACAAATGTACAAAATTATTGTGTTTACAATGATTTTAGTAAATCTTTAATTTCACTTAACATCATCGCCGTAGCTCCCCACACGGTGTAATTATTTAATTTAAAGCAGGGGACATCAATATTTTTCATATAAGAAGTTGTTAGATTTTTACTTATCAACCGATCATCATCCAACAATTCATTTATGGGAACTTCGATTAACTTTTCAACCTCATTATTGGTTGTAAAAGTTGGGGTCTTATCAAGAATTCCAATGAAGGGAGTAACCAAAAAATTACTGGGTGGAATATAGGTTTTGGTCAATTTTCTTACAATCGAGATTTCAGTTCTTGAAATCCCAATTTCTTCTTCTGTTTCACGCAAAGCTGTAAACTCAAGATCATTATCATGGTCATCTTTTTTGCCTCCCGGAAAACTAATCTGTGCAGAATGAACCCCGTTATAACTAGCCCGAAGCATTAATAAAATATTTGTAGTTTGGTTATTATCAGGGTAAAATAAGGCTAAAACGGCTGACTCTTTTGGTTTTTGATCTTCAATATCTTTAAGAGAAAATTTTTTTCTCAATTCTGGAGCCATTTTAAACTGAGAATCTAATCCGCCCAACGGCAACTCTTTTAATTTAGAAATATGTGTTAAAAAATAATTGAAGTCCATTAAAAATTTTAATTTTACAACACACAAATTTACCAATATTAATAATTCTTTTAAAAAGAAATATTATTTGATGTAAGTTTGAAAAGATACGAAGACAAAAGAAAGTATTATTACATAATTACGACTTAAAAGAAAATTCAATAATGAAAATAGGAATAGTTTGTTATCCTACTTGGGGCGGTAGTGGCGTTGTTGCTACTGAACTAGGTATTGCTTTAGGTAAAAAAGGCCATGAGGTACATTTCATTACATCAAAACAACCGGTACGTTTAAATTTCTTAACGGATAACATTCACTTTCATGAAGTGTTTGTTGAAGAATATCCTTTATTTCATTATCAACCATATGAACTAGCACTTTCCAGTAAATTAGTTTCAATTGTAGAGCGTTACAATCTTGATATATTACATGTCCATTATGCCATACCCCATGCCTATGCTGCCTATATGGCTAAACAAATGTTAAAAGAGAAGGGTATCGAGATACCAATTGTGACAACCTTACATGGAACTGATATTACACTTGTAGGAAGTCATCCGTTTTATAAAACAGCTGTTGAGTTTAGCATCAATAATTCTGATGTAGTCACGGCAGTTTCTGAGAATTTGAGAAATGATACGTTGCGATTGTTTGACATTAAAAAAGATATAGAAGTAATTTATAATTTTATTGACTTTGAAAAGTATCCTAGTATAAAGGATAAAGATTGCAAACGCATAGCTCTTGCCAAAGAGGATGAAAAGATCATTGTACATGTGAGTAATTTTAGACCAGTAAAGCGTATTGAAGATGTTATCACTATTTTTGATAAGATCCAAAAAGTTATGCCCGCAAAATTGTTACTCGTAGGTGACGGACCAGAGCGTGAAAATGCTGATCTTCAGGTTAAACAATTGGGGATTAGAGAAAAGGTACTATTTTTAGGGAATAGCGATGAAGTGAATAAAATATTATGTTATGCCGATCTATTCCTGTTGCCTTCTCAAACAGAAAGTTTTGGATTGGCAGCATTAGAAGCGATGGCAGCTAAAACACCTGTTATCTCATCAAATTCAGGGGGCTTACCCGAAGTAAATGTTCATTCTGTAACCGGGTTTACCAGTAATGTGGGCGATACGGAAACTATGGCTAAAAATGCAATTTACATTTTAGAAGATGATCAACGATTGGAAGAATTCAAAATAAGAGCTCATGACAATGCTCGAAAATTTTCAATTGAAAAAATATTACCTCTCTATGAAGAAGTATATAGAGCCGTTAAAGTAGGGTGTTGCTAGTCAAGTGAACTATGAATTATAATAATTCAATCCTTCAATAACTAACTCAGTAGGTGCTGTACCATTTATAACAAAATCTTCCACATTTTTCAACAAAATATAATGGATAGTCCCATTTTTATTCTTCTTGTCATGTTTCATTAGGTCTACTATGGCATCATAATGTTCGGACGGTATGAAAGTTTTACCGTATGTCTTGTATATGTAAGTTTTTAATGAATCAAGCTCGGTTAATGGGAAATCATGAAGCTTATGTGATAAGTAAGCTTCTATGACCATACCAATGGCGATCGCTTCGCCATGTGTGAAATTTTCCAGAGATAAATGATCCAAAAAATAAGATTCAATGGCATGACCAACGGTATGACCAAAGTTTAATACCTTACGTAAATTCTGTTCATTTATATCTTGTATTACCACCTCATTTTTAATCTTTATAGATTGATATACAATACCATTTAAATCACTAATATTTAACCAATTATCATTTTTAATCTCCACTAAAAGTTTACTATCGAAAGTAAGTCCATATTTAATGATCTCAGCCACACCCGATCGCATTTCACGTTTAGATAAAGTTGACAAATAATCAGGATCTATAAGTACCATTTCAGGATTTGAGAACACACCTATTAAATTCTTTAGATTATCCAGATCGACACCAGTCTTGCTACCAACCGATGCATCAACCATGCTTAAGAGGGTAGTAGGTATGTTGATAAATTTAATGCCTCTTTTAAAAGTTGAAGCTACAAACCCCCCCAGATCAGTTATCATTCCTCCGCCAAGATTAAGGAGTAAGCTTTTCCTGTCAGCACCTAAATCTGTCAATTTTTTCCATACCTCAACACAAGTATTGATGTTTTTATTTACCTCACCAGCACTAATTTCAATGACTGTTATCTTCTTTTTGGTTGAGATTCTTTTAAGGAACTCCGGGTAGCACAGCTTATGTGTGTTTTCATCAACCAATACGAAAACTGTAGATATTTGATAATTAGTTAAATAACTATCTAATTGCTCATAAGCATCTTCCTTAAAATAGATAGAATATCCTGTTGATTGAATAGGTTTCATGTACTAATTTTTATGGATTAAATTCTTGCGAATTTATTGAAAAAATTAGTTAGCTTAAGTATCTTTGTTAAAAGATTATTAAACAATGAATGATTTATTTGAAAATACAGAGACAGCTTTTGCAATAAAATCAGATTCTGAATTGGATAGGGCTTTTTATTTGTTTGAAATGATCAAACGACAACCTCTTGTTAAAATTGGTACGGCGGTGACCAAATTTGCATTGAAAACCCACCTACCTGTTGAGGGAATTATCAGGGCAACCGTTTTTGACCATTTTTGTGGTGGCGTGAATGAAAAGGATTGTATGCCAACCATTGATAAAATGTATTCTAAAAATGTACATTCAGTACTAGATTATTCTGCCGAAGGCAAAGAGGTTGAAGAGCAATTTGATCTTGCCTTTAGGAAAACGTTGAATAACATAAAGTTCGGTAAGGAAAAAGAAAGTCTTCCGTTTGCAGTTTTTAAACCTACAGGATTTGGTCGTTTTGAAATTTATCAGAAATTAACCGAAGGGGAAAAATTGGATCAAAAGGAAGAAGCAGAGTGGCTGCGTATTAGGGAGAGGTATGATATGGTTTGTAAAGCTGCATATGATGCAGGTATCCCGATATTGATAGATGCGGAAGAGACTTGGATGCAAGATGCTGCAGATGATCTGATAGAAGCCATGATGAAAAAGTACAACACAAACAAAGTGATTGTATTTGGCACCTTGCAATTATATCGTATGGATCGATTAGATTATCTTCAAAAATTACATGTAAGGGCAAAAGATCAAGGTTTTAAAGTTGGAATGAAGTTAGTACGTGGTGCCTATATGGAAAAAGAACGCGAACGAGCCGAAGAAAAAGGTTATAAGGATCCTATTTGTAAAGATAAAGCAGCAACAGATAAATTGTTTAATGAGGTCTTAAGTTATATGTTTGAGCACATTGATGACATGGCTATATTTTTGGGAACACATAATGAAGAAAGTTCTTATTTATTAATGGATCTAGTTGTAAAATCAGGATTAGACAAAAAGGACATACGTATTTGGTTTGGACAATTATTCGGTATGAGCGACCATATAAGTTATAATTTAGCCAAAGAAGGGTATAATGTGGCGAAGTATTTACCTTATGGACCTGTACGAGACGTTATGCCTTATTTAATTAGGCGTGCTGAAGAAAACACCTCTGTGGAGGGTCAAACAAACAGGGAACTTCAATTATTGAAACGCGAACGTAAAAGACGTAAATTGTAATTTAGTTCCGTTTAATCTGTGTCATATTATGGTTAGGTATTAATTTTATTTAATCTTCTATCCGGTTTTTATTCTTAAAACTGAAAATATATAAATTGTTCACTATTTCCTTGCGCTATTGACATGAGTATGATCATTATTGACCAAGCCACACCTAATACCCACACAGGAGTCTTTTCAGACACTTCTTTCATTGAGGTATTTCTCATGATCCAATGACATACAAATAAGATAGATACAACAGTTAACACTTTAATAATATCAAATAAATCAAGGATTTTTTCACCCCCGGAATTTAGGAATAACATCGATTTTATCATATTCCAGGCAGTTTCAAACTCTCTCGCTCTAAAAAACACCCAGGTAATATTTACACAGGTAAATGTTGTAAATGCCAGAAACATTCCGTTCCATGCAGTAATTTTAAAAGGGAGATATTGCTTTTGTAATTTTTCCAAAATTAAATAGAAACCATGTAAACCACCCCAAACTATAAAGGTCCAGGCGGCACCATGCCATAAACCTCCTAGCAACATAGTAAGCATTAAAGCAATATACATCCTGGTAATACCATGACGGTTACCCCCTAATGGGATATATAGATAATCTCTTAACCAGCTTGATAAGGAAATATGCCATCTGTCCCATAGATCAGAAAAACCTAATGACGCATATGGATATCTAAAGTTATCAGGTAAAATAATACCAAGCATTAATGCTATTCCGATAGCACAAGTTGAATATCCTGCAAAATCAAAAAATATTTGCCCTGAAAATGCCAAGGTTCCACTCCAGGCATCCCAAAAATTTAATGCTTTTCCTGAACCGAATACGGCATCTGCTGTACCTGACAATAAGGTGTCGGCTAACACTACTTTTTGAAATAATCCTATTGTTAACAGGAACATTCCCCAAAAAAATTGTTTTATAGTTGCTTTTTTTGGTTCATAAAACTGGGTGATCAGATCTTTCGCTCTTACTATAGGTCCCGCAACAAGCTGAGGGAAGAATGTAACATACAACGCAAAGTCTAAAAATGTTCTGGCAGGTTTAATTTTCCTTTGATACATGTCTATAGTATAAGACATGGTTTGGAAAGTATAAAAGGAAATTCCCATAGGTAGTATAATGTCCATGTTTTGTGGATGAAAGTCAATACCTACTGAATTGACAATACTTGTAAAATTGGCTAAAAAGAAATCGCCGTATTTGAAAAATGATAAGAACCCTAAGTTTACGCACATACTCAAAAGCAGCCACATTTTTCTTTTTCGTTGGTTCTCTTCTACAGCCAATTTATTTGCAGCCGTCCAGTCGACCATGGTTGATATCCAAAGTAGAATCACAAGTGGCGGATTCCACATTCCATAGAAAATATAACTCGCCAGCAAGAGCATTCTTTTCTTATTAGTCCAGCTAAATATTTTATTATAGTATAGAGCTAATACTATAATAAAAAAGACAATAAAACTAAATGAATTAAAAAGCATAACTAATTGGTTTTAGAGTTAGTTAATACATCATCTTTTATCATTATTTTAACCAACTCTTCTGTAAACTTCTTAGCATCATCTGCTGATAAATGAGATTCTTCAGGACAAGTAAAATCTTTTAATTGTTCATAGTCTTCAAAATGATATCCTTTTGTGTTTGATTTTGTTAAAAGCTCGTCCCAAAATTGTTCCCTGGGTAGTCCCATGTTTTCGCCAATCCTGGTACCGCCACTTGAAGGGAAACGGACTAAAACAAGATTGCCTCCTTTTGCAATAAACTTTTGTGCATCTTTAATAAAATAGTTAGTAGTTGATTCCTTATCGGGTGGGGGAGCTCCCTTACCAAAAAAATGCCAAACTTTTATTATTGTATTTGCAAAAGCCGTATCTGAAGATGCGCGATTTCCCATGCTCATATTTCTACCCGTAGTTACATCTCCAAAATTATAAAAAGGAGGTTGCTGTGGTGCCCCCGTTCTGTTTCCTAACTTGATCCTTCTTAGTAGGGACTTCAAGTCAACATCATCTGCCCATTCTTCTTCATCTGCAGATATGAATACAAAATTTTCTTGAAGAGGAATGGATAAATAAAAATTCATTAATTGGGCATAGGTAAGGTCTTTAGCGCGATCTACCTTTGATTGAGGTCTTTTCCAAGGAAAAGCTCCTGGATAAGTGGTTGAAAAGAATAAGCCCGGAGTTACTCCAACAATAATTGTCCCATTAAAGTCTGTATTTTCAACAATGTCATTAAATATTGGTAATGGCGAAGATCCTGTAGAAGCAAGCTGTATTGGTTTTTTACCTGAAAACTGCTCAAATTCTTCAAGTTGAATATCAAAATATGCACGTGATGACCCTAGAATTAGCACTTCATTCCCAGTCGCTTTATCAACTTTGGCTCTTTGAACGGCCCATAGTGTTTTATCATCGTTTAAATTTGGAGAATATCCTTGGGAACGCCAATAGTATTCCCAAGATGCCAGGCCAATAACACTTAATGATATGGCAATAAGGAATGAATTTTTTAAGTTCATAGTTGGTTTTGGGTAGTTAATTTTAGTTTATATCTACAAGAATGCATAGTAGATTAAAAAAGGTACTTTACATTAGTTGTTTATGAATATTCTGTTGTTGTTTTTACCATTTAAATTATTTATTATAAAGATAAAATTGGTTTAATTAAGTGAAGGAATATCAAAACTCCCAAATTTATGTAAAGGAACTTGTGAGGGGTTAATTTGAATACCTAATTCTTTTTTAGCAAGAAGGCTACTATATACTATATCTGGCTTTCCTACTGGAGGCAGATTATTTAGCATTAAGGAAATGTCTGATACTTTCCAGCTATCACTGCTGATCAAATAATTTTTACCATGATTACCTTTGATAATAGAGGCCTTATAAGCACTTTCTGCTACATCTGCTACATCTACCATAGCAAATGTCACGTCTTGTTCATAAAGCATTTCAATGAAAGGATTGGGTGCAATTTTATTTTTAAATAAAAATTGCAAACCAATTGATGTCGAATCTTCTCTGTTTGATAGAGCCTTTCCCATAACTGCTACGGGTGAGATACTCACAATTTCAAAACCAATATCAGGGTTCTCATCTATAAATTTATCTACCGTTTTATTCGCAATAAATTTGGCTTGCGCATAGGGGTTACTCTCTTCATTATAGTAAGGTTTATCAGTTTCGGTAAAAATATCAGTGACTCCTTTATCTGCAGCCGGAAATGGAAAATTTGTATTAAAAGCGGCAACCGAAGCCACAAATACAACTTTCTTAATGCAAGGAGAATCCTTAACAAGCATTAAAAAGTTTTCAGTTCCTTTAATTGTAGGATCAAACAATTCTTTTTGAGGGTTCTCTACGTCAAGTTTGAAAGGAGTACCACAATGAACTATAATTTCGCAATCTTTAATAAATGTTTTTAATTCATTTATATTTTCAACATCTAATTGTTTTATTTCAAGATTGGTTGAATTTTTCAAACTTTTTAAATGTTGAAATTTTTCCTTTTTCGAGATGTCAGTTGTCGAAACTTTAACTTTGAACTTTTCTTCTAAAAATCTTTTTGTGATATAGCTTCCAATAAATCCAGATCCTCCTATAATGCCTACCTTTTTCATATATGGTTATTTAAAAACTATGTTTTTCTTCTAATACATAGTAATACTTAATACAGGTAGTTTGGTGGTAGATTTTATAATTCCAAATGAAATATATTAGTTGCAAAAATGTTAACCATTTAAATTTCCGTATAAAAACTAACAATGATTTTCATTCTAAAAAATAAACAACCACCATTTATACCTGCTTTAATTATTTATTATATAAGTGATTTACTCTACTACTTCAGTGGCTTCTTTAAGCAAAGCCATTTCTCTATTCATTTCTGTTCCGTCGAAATATATATGTTCTTCGGAAATTTTTCCATCTTCAAACTGAACCGATAAATGAATAGGTACAGATATTTTCTTTTTGGTAGTAGTAAATTCACCATTCCATTGAGCCCAATAATAGACCCACGTCTCTTCATCACTATCGATAACCATTTCTATCCATTCGTTGTCTCTATCAAATCCATAAGAAGATAAGCTTTCAGTCGCTCCTTTAAGTTCTGCTAACCTTTCATCGACAGTAATACTATCTTTTGAGTTTACATATATTTCACCATTATCAGCAAAGTGAGATTTCCATTTATCCCAATCACCTGATTCATAAGCGTCTATTCCAGCTTTTAAAACATCTATCTCAGCGGATTCTGAAAAATATCGCTTCTTTTCTTGTTGTTGGCACGCTGTAAAAAGTATTACTGCCAGGCCTAATAAAATTAGTTTTTTCATAATTTTCTTATTTATAATTAGTTGATTATTTAGTTAAATTAATTTTTATGCAAAGAATTCAAAAAAGACGCAAGCCCCGGCTTGGTATAAAAACTAGCTGGAGCTTGGCCTATATTATTTTTTTGGGGCATATCCAAGATCTGATCTAATCCGTCCTGTTTTTTCTTCTGCACTCAAGGTATATTTATTCATTTGGTCAAGTAAAGGTCCAAAATCATCTTTTATAGCTTCCCAGTTTTCAGAATTGTTTTTTTCAAATTCCATTCCACTACTTGCGGCGACAGCTACCATATAATAGGTACCCATGACCCCGAATCCACTTTTATAAATTCTGTACTCCATTTTGGAGTTCTTTTTAGTAAAGAGCTCTTTTATTTTTTTTAAATTCTCAGCAAAATTCTTATCATTTTCAGGTGTCACATAGTTATAGTAAAATTTTCTGTAATATTTACCTTCAGGGTTTGGATTAACCCCACCAGGCATATACGAAAGGTCTTTGTGTAGATAGATGACATAATCACCATGTGCATCATAACAAGGGTTAAATCTTGAGAATAATTTACTCATTGCTTCAATACCCATTTTTTCACCTAACGTGGCAAACTGGTTTTCATCAAATTCAGCAAATTTTTCCATTGGAGTAACATATAAGTAAGTATTATCATTTTGAGCAACCGTAAGCCAACTAGTCTCTTGAACATTGTGTTCTGTACAACTAGCAACAAGATCCTTGGCAACCTGTTCGTATTCCTTAATCATTGATGGTTTTACTTTGTCTTCATGCACCCAATACGCCTGGATATTTTTTTCATCTTGAGCTTGCACAAATATTGTTGATAACAATAGTAATGCAACTAATAAAGTGTTTTTTAATGTTTTCATTTTTAATTGATTTGGTTAATATTTATTGATTAATTTAATTTTATTATTCAACAATTGGAGATACAAGTGTATAATCCAGCTGCTGTAATAATTCTAATTCATTATAATAAATTTCTTCTCCTGTATATTGAGCTTTATCATTGAAATATCCAACCGTATAACCACTGAACTTTACTTTTTTACCGGTAGCTGGAGTTTCTCCAAATATCCCGGTATTGGTGCCTAAGGCAGTCCATTGAGAAAAGGCCTGATCACCTTTTACAATTGTATTATTTAATATTACTTCAAGGTCTGGAAATCCGGTAAAAAAAACATTCATTGTTGCTTCCATTTCATTTCGGTTATTGGCCACAATAATTCCGTTATTCTTTCTTGTGAAGTTCTCCGAGGCAATGGCCCTAAATTTTACCATATCTTTATTATTCCAGCACTGCGTAACCATGTCATTTAGAGTAGCTTTTATAGCAATCTCTTTTGCTTCTAACTCATTTTGTTGTGACTGTTCCTCTCGACAAGAAATAAAGAGAATAATGAAGGCCAATAATACAATGCTTACTTTATTCATAATTTTTATAATTCGTTTTGCATTAAACCTGGGAATTTAATTTTAAATCAAAATAATAGTATTACTACTCTAAAAACAACCAATGTTGGATGAAGACACCATATTAATGTCCGAAGGTGCCCTTTTATTTATCAAAGTGCATTATTGCATTTACAGAATATTTGTAACTTGGTAGACATAATTTCTTATGACACGTATTAAGTATTAGAATGATAAAGAAGAATTCACATAGTATATTATTCAGTTTATTATTCATTTTAACTGGAACATGAAGTCAGGATAGAAACAAAACGAATGGAATAAACGGG
>RCNF010000958.1_pt1 | contig 15072 bp, 16 predicted proteins | sample 2041311 | NCBI WGS metagenome assembly RCNF01 (sample SAMN09708228, study PRJNA481090) | Marine sediment metagenome, whole genome shotgun sequencing project. | biome: marine sediment; feature: ocean; material: sediment; isolation source: Sewage treatment plant 2 marine sediment (STP2) ... | reverse complement strand
TAAAAAGTGGAAAGCGTTGGCCGACCACCCGCTGGTGGGTGAAGCAAAGATTGTCGGCATGATCGGGTCTATCGCTTTGACGCCAGACAAAAAAACACGCGCTGCATTTGCGGTGGAAGGGGGCGTTATCGGCCTTCTTTGTCGCGAACGGTGTTTTGCCAACAACATGATTATGCGCAGTGTGGACGACAGAATGGTGATTTCGCCACCGCTCACGATCACTTGTGAAGAGATCGACATTTTAATCGAGCGCGCGATCAAATCGCTGGATGAGGCATATGAGAAAATCATAGCAGACGGACTGATGGTGTCGGCGTAACCATGGATCTGCTCACCGCGAACGACCGGCAAGGTGAATACCCCCGGTCGTATTATGCTGATACGGCCACACATCTGGACAGCTTTCCAGCAGCCAAAGGCGCGCTGACCTGTGATGTCTGCGTTGTTGGTGCGGGCTTTACCGGCATGTCGGCCGCCTATCATCTGGCCAAACGTGGGTATGATGTGATCGTACTCGACGCCCAGCGCGTGGGCTTCGGGGCATCGGGGCGCAACGGCGGTCAGGTCAGCATGGGACAACGCCGCGATCAAGAAGACCTCGAACAGATGGTCGGCGACGCGGATGCACGCAAGCTTTGGGATATTGGTGCGCAAGCGGTCGATCTTGTCCGAGACCTTTGCGCGACCGACGAAGTGCATACCGATTTCAACGATGGCATCGTGCACGCCGTTCACCGCAAACGCGACCATGCGCACAACCAAGCTTACGTCGATCATATGGCACATAAATACGGTTACGATAAAATCAGCGTGCTAGAGCCGGACGCATGTCGGCATCTGGTGAATTCACCCGCCTACCATGGCGGCACGCTTGATATGGGCGGGGGCCATGTGAACCCGCTTGAGCTTGTGTTGGGGCTGACCCGCCTTGCCGTCGGTGCAGGTGCGCGTATTTTTGAGCAATCCAAAGTCGAAAGCATCGTTGAGGGCGATCCCGCGCTCGTCAAAACGACCCAAGCGCAGATCAAAGCGCGGTATGTCGTGCTGGGCTGCAACGGCTATTTAGGCAATTTGCAAAAATCTGTGGCCCAGCGGGTTATGCCGATAAACAACTTTATTGTGTCCACCAAACCAATCGACCCAGCCCAACAAGAAACCATCATTCGCAACAACCATGCCGTGGCCGATAGTAAATTTGTTGTGAACTACTTTCGGTTTTCAGATGACCATCGGTTGCTGTTTGGCGGCACCGAAAGCTACGGCTACCGCTTTCCCAAGGATATCGCAGGGTCGGTGCGGCGGCCATTGGCCGAGATTTTTCCGCAGCTGAAAGACATTGAAATCGATCATGCGTGGGGCGGCACTCTTGGAATAACGATGAACCGCATGCCGCATTATGCGCGAATTGGTGGAAATATCCTAACAATGTCAGGTTTTTCCGGTGCAGGCGTAGCACTTGGCACGCTGTCGGGGCAAATTGCAGCAGAAGCCATCGCCGGACAAGCAGAGCGTTTCGACACTATGGCAAAGGTCCCGACACTCCCCTTTCCCGGAGGGCCGCGTTTGCGATCACCACTGCTGGTGCTTGCGATGCTCTGGTACACACTGCGCGACAAGCTTTAACCACGTACACGCGACAGGGGTGTGCAGACGTTAACTTTTCTGGCAAAGTCAGCGCTATCAAACCTTGGTGCTGGCAGGGCGTGGTCATATTTCTGCCGTGTTGTGATGAAATCGGCCCTATTTTCACCCAGATGTTTGCTTATGTTCGACTGTGTTAATTTGTTGAAGGTGTATGAAATATGAAGAATGTGTCCCAATCCATGACGCCCCGCGAAGCTGCGCAGGCATTTTATGGCCAAGATGAAGCTGCGTTTGCAGGCATGGTGGCAAAGCTTGCCGAAAGCGATCCGCGGTTGATTAATGTCTTCAAGCGGACCCGTAAGCAGTACCTTGAGAACGATAAATCCTGACATTGCGTGACCGGTGACGACCCTGCCCGCGTCACATCTGCTTCAAACAGTCCAAAAACCCTGAAAACAGCTTGACCTTTTGGCCTCTGACAGGTTGAACAACCCCCAGACTTTCTAGGGAAAACGGGCGGTTTCAGATGGACGACCAGAACAAGAACCTGATCATGGCAACGGTGCTTAGCTTCGCCGTGATCGTGGCTTGGACAACGATATTCCCACCAGAGGAATTGCCTGTCGATCTCACAGAGCAAACGACGCAGGTGACGCAGGATGCAACGCTTCCGATAGCTGATCCGGTCGCCTCTGATGCGACGACACCGACAGCAGCACAAGATACTGTTGCCGAAGCCCCGCGCGTTCCAATTGAAACGGCTGAATTTAGCGGTTCAATCTCGCTCTTGGGTGGTCGCATTGATGATCTGGCCTTAAGCCAATACCGCGAAACACTCGATGAAGGCGCCGAAGTTGTGCGCCTGCTCCGCCCCGTTGGCGAGCCTGGCGCGTATTTCGCAACATTCGGCTGGACTGCGATCGATGGCCTAGAGGCAACAGCTGTACCCGGCCCCGACACGCTCTGGTCGTTGGAAAGCGGCAACACCCTGACGGCAACAAGCCCTGTCACCATCGCATTTGACAATGGCGCCGGTCAGATTTTCCGCACCGAAATTTCGGTTGATGATGCATTCATGTTCTCCTTCGCACAAAGTGTAGAGAATACTGGCGCTTCAGCGATCTCTGCACGGCCCTACGGTTTGTTGCGCCGCCACGGCGAGCCTGCTGACCTAAAGAACTTCTTTATTCTACACGAAGGTCTTGTCCGCATGTCCGACGGTGAGTTGGAAGAATCCAGCTATGACGACATCACCGAATACGAAGTAGATCCTCGCGAACGCACCCAAGCAGAACGGCTGGACGTCACAACTTCTGGCTGGATTGGCTACACCGATCACTTTTGGATGACGACCCTGATCCCAAATCAGGAGGCCCCGTTCCGGTCCACTTCCAAGTATTTCGACAGCCGCGACCTGTTCCAAGCTGAGGCTGTAATGCCTGCCGAGACTGTGGCTGCAGGTGAAACCACAACTGTCACAACGCAACTATTTGCAGGCGCCAAAGAATGGGAAGCCATCCGCAACTATGAAGACAACCAAGGCGTATACGGCTTTCTTGACAGCATCGATTGGGGTTGGTTCTTTTTCCTGACCAAGCCGATCTTTGCATTGCTGCACTACCTGAACATCTTCATCGGCAACATGGGTTGGTCAATTCTGATGTTGACCGTGATCCTCAAGATCATCGTGCTACCTTTGGCCTATAAATCTTACGTCTCTATGGCGAAGATGAAAGAGCTGCAGCCAGAAATGGAAAAGCTCAAGGAACGTACTGGCGACGACAAGCAAGCCATGCAGCAAGGCATGATGAAGCTTTATAAGGAAAACAAGGTAAACCCTGCCGCTGGTTGTTTGCCAATCCTGCTGCAAATTCCGATCTTTTTCTCACTCTATAAGGTGATCTTTGTCACAATCGAACTGCGGCACGCCCCGTGGATCGGCTGGATCAAGGACCTGAGCGCACCTGACCCGTCATCGATCGCCAACCTATTTGGTCTGCTGCCCTACGCCGCACCAGAGCCAGGTTCGATCCTTGCACTGGCTTTGATCGGCATTATGCCAATCATGTTGGGTGTTTCGATGTGGCTTCAGCAGAAACTCAATCCCGCCCCAACAGATGCGACCCAGCAGATGATCTTTGCATGGATGCCCTGGGTATTCATGTTCATGCTCGGGTCATTCGCGTCTGGCCTTGTGCTGTACTGGATTGCCAACAACATCATTACGTTCACGCAGCAGTATCTGATTATGCGTAGCCATGGGGCCAAGCCCGATGTCTTTGGCAACATCAAGTCGAGCCTCAAGAAAAGGGCTGCTGCATCTGAGGCAGACAAAAAAGAGGACAAATAAATGATCAATGTCGCTGCGTTGTGGCGGCATCCGATCAAGAGCCACGGGCGTGAAGAAATCAAAACGGTAACGCTGGTTGCGGGGCAAACTATGCCTTGGGACAGGCATTGGGCGGTCACGCACAATGCTAGCAAGATCAACGCGAACAATCCTGCGTGGGTGATATGCCGTAACTTCATGATTGGGGCATCCACCCCGGGGCTTGCCGGGATTTGGGCGGAACTGGACACGGAAACCGCGACGGTCACCTTGCGCCACGATATGCTTGGTCACTTTACCTTCCGTCCCGATGATGCAGCTGATCTCGCTGGTTTCCTCGCTTGGGTTCTGCCGCTTTGTCCGGCGGACAAATATCAACCGGCAGGCATAGCAAAGGTCGCCGGACGCGGCATGACTGACACGGACTACCCGTCCATATCGATCATGACGCAGGCCTCGCATAAAGCCGCCGAAGATCACTTGGGCGCACCGCTTGAACAGGCACGGTGGCGAGGCAACATCTGGTTGGATGGTACGGATGCATGGGAAGAAATGAATTGGGTAGGACGCAGCCTGCGCATTGGTGATGCGGAATTTGCAGTTCGCGGGCCTATTAAACGCTGCATGGCGACGGCTGCGAACCCGCACACCGGCCTGCGCGATACAGATATACTTGGAACCCTGCGTAGCGGCTGGGACCATCAGAATTTTGGCATCTATGCCACCGTCACCAAGGGCGGTAAGATAACAACGAATGACAATGTCGAGGTGATCTAAAATGGAAATGCGCTTTCCCGAGGTCCAAACACCGGACCACGCAGAACTTGAAAAAGGTCGCCTGCTATTTGCGGGTGAAACCGACTTTGTAAAAGGTGTAGTCGCGATGGACGGCTTGCCGCCTGCCGACCGGGTCGAGATTTGCTTTGCCGGACGCTCCAACGTGGGCAAGTCGACGCTGATCAATGCGCTGACAGGCCGCAAGGGCCTCGCGCGGGCTTCCAACACGCCAGGGCGCACGCAAGAGATCAACTTTTTCACCGCAGGCGATATCTACGTGGTCGACTTGCCCGGCTATGGCTTTGCAAACGCGCCTGTGGCTGTTGTCGAAAAGTGGCAGCGCTTGCTGAAACGCTACCTGTCTGGACGCCAAACTTTGCGCCGCGTCTTTGTGCTGATCGACGCACGCCACGGCGCCAAAGCCGTTGATGAAGAAATCATGTCCCTGCTGGATAGCTCTGCTGTGACCTTCCAAGTTGTCATGACCAAAGTCGACAAAATCAAAGGTGACGCACTGCAAGCATCCCTTGATAAAACCCGTGCGGCTTTGGCCAAACATCCAGCAGCCTTTCCCGAGTTGATCCTGAGCTCTTCCGAGAAAGGCGACGGAATCGAAACGCTGCGCGCTATCATCGCAGGCATCGAATGAAGACAAGGACCCAAGACATGGATCGTGACTGGATCGCCACAGCAAGGACGCTGAGCCAAGCGCTCCCTTATATGCAGCGCTATGCCGGTGCGACGATTGTGATCAAGTTGGGCGGCCATGCGATGGGCAGCGACGAGGCTATGCGCAGCTTTGCGCGTGACGTTGTGCTGATGCGGCAGGTCGGCTTGAACCCTGTGGTCGTGCATGGCGGCGGCCCTATGATCAATGAAATGCTAGACAAGTTGGGTATCAAATCCGAATTTATGAACGGCAAGCGTGTGACAGATCAGGCCACGATGGACGTGGTCGAAATGGTCCTGTCAGGCAAAGTGAACAACCGTCTTGTGCAAGCCATCAGCGACGAAGGCGGCAAAGCCGTTGGCCTTTCTGGCAAAGACGCCAGCTTGATTGTCTGCGAACAGGCGCATCCCGATTTGGGCTTTGTCGGACATCCGGTTGCCGTTGATCCAACAATCCTGCGTGACTTGCATGCCGCCCATGCAATCCCCGTGATCGCGCCTCTTGGTATGGGCCGCAACGGCGAGACTTACAATTTGAACGGGGATACCGCCGCAGGTGCAATCGCAGGCGCGCTTAAGGCGGATCGCTTGTTGCTGCTGACTGATGTGGAAGGCGTAAAGGACAAGTCCGGCCAAGTCCTGACCGAGATTGATCTTAAGATTATCCCTGATTTGATTGCTGATGGAACCATCGCTGGTGGCATGATTCCCAAGACCGAAACCGCACTTGCCGCCATGAATGACGGTGTGCGCGCGGTTGTTATTTTGGACGGACGCGCGCCGAACGCGTGTTTGCTGGAACTGTTCACCGATCACGGTGCGGGCTCTTTGATCCGCCGCTCTCGCAGTTGACGGTGGATATACTCTCTGCGCATTTGGCTCCGCTGGGCCTGCGCGCATTGGGTGACTGCCCGGACGGTGACGCCACGATAACCCTGATTGGTCCCGACGAGCCATCGTTTTGGCCACTTTTCCAAACCTCTCCCGAATTCAAAGACGGCTTGCCCGACCCGCTGGACCGCTGGTCGAGGCGCGTCATTGATGCGGTGGCAGATGAACTTGATGCAGAACCGCTTTTTCCGTTTGGCGGACCACCCTACGCGCCATTCTTTACTTGGGCCAAGGCCAGTGGACGCTTTTGGGCATCCCCGATCGGGTTCTTGGTCCATGACGACGCAGGACTATTCGTGTCCTTCCGCGGCGCGATCCGCAGGCCGCACGTGTCAAAGCCTGCACCGTCCACGCAACCTTGCTTAAGCTGCAGTGCACAACCCTGTGCGACCGCCTGCCCTGTCGGCGCTTTCGATGATGGCTACGACGTCACCGCGTGCAAGGCACATGTGGCATCGGACGCAGGCAATGATTGCCGCACAGGCGGCTGCCTTGCACGCCGCGCTTGCCCTGTGGGCCAAGGCACCCGCCTGCCCGCCCAAGCCGCATTCCATATGGAGGCATTCTTATGAGCTTACGTCTGATCCTGATCCGGCATGCAAAATCCAGTTGGGACGATCCCTTTGGGGACGACCATGCGCGGGTACTGAACAAGCGCGGACGTGCATCTGCCGAAGCGATCGGGGCGTGGATGGCCGAAGCGGGCCATGCACCTGATATTATGTTGTGTTCAGACGCGACACGCACCCAAGAAACAGCGGGTCTGGTTTTGGCGTCACTGGACCCACAGCCAAAGCTGCAACTTTCTGGCAGAATTTATCACGCCTCGCCGGATACGATTCTTGATTTGATCCATCAGCAGACCGCGCAAACTGTCGCTGTGATCGGCCATAATCCCGGAATCGGTATGCTGGCCAACGCGCTCGTTAAAACCGCGCCAAAGCATCACCGTTTCAGTGACTATCCAACCTGCGCAAGCACAGTGATCGATTTTGATGTCAGTGAGTGGGAACAGGCGAAACCGGGGTCCGGTACTTGTGCCGCATTTGTGGTTCCGCGTGATCTGATCGGGACGACTGTCCACGATATTGAATAAGAACACCTCGGCCCAACAAAAAAGCCCCGAGGCGACCCGAGGCTTTTTCAATTTCGATGCAGGTCGCTTTAGTGACCCAAAATCTGGCTCAGGAACAACTGGGTCCGGTCGGACTTGGGGTTGTTAAAGAACTCTTCCGGTTCATTTTGCTCGACGATCTGACCTTGGTCCATAAAGATCACGCGGTTCGCCACCTGACGGGCAAAGCCCATCTCGTGGGTGACGCAAAGCATGGTCATGCCTTCTTCGGCAAGCTCGATCATTGTATCAAGAACTTCTTTGATCATCTCAGGGTCAAGCGCTGATGTTGGTTCATCGAACAACATGATGCGCGGCTTCATGCAAAGCGAACGGGCAATCGCCACACGCTGTTGCTGACCACCGGACAACTGACCGGGGTACTTGTCGGCCTGCTCTGGGATCTTCACCTTTTCAAGGAAATGCATCGCCGTTTCTTCGGCTTCCTTCTTGGGTGTTTTACGTACCCAGATCGGGGCCAGCGTACAGTTCTCGAGGATCGTCAAATGCGGGAACAAGTTGAAGTGCTGAAAGCACATGCCAACCTCTGACCGGATCTTGTCGATGTTCTTAAGGTCGGATGACAAGATCGTGCCATCCACCTCGATCTTGCCTTGCTGGTGCTCTTCCAACGCGTTGATACAACGGATCAGCGTGGATTTACCTGAACCCGACGGGCCGCAGATAACAATCCGCTCACCACGGTTCACCGTCAGATCGATGTCGCGCAGCACGTGAAAAGACCCGTACCACTTGTTCATATTTTCGATCGTGATCGCAATCTCTTCAGAGACTTGCAGTTGTGTCGCTTCGGCCATGTGTTCAGCCTCCCTTAACGGTGGTCGGTTGCGAGCCTACGCTCCAACCATTGTGAGTATTGTGAAATGCCGTAGCACGTGATGAAGAACAGAACGGCGGCAAAGCCCCAAAGTTCCCAGTACACGCCGATCCAATCGGAAGATGACAAAATTGGACCACGGATCATGCCGACGATGTCAAACATCGAAATAATCGCGACCAGCGTGGTATCCTTGAACAGGCCAACGGCGATGTTCACGATACCCGGGATCGAGATTTTCAAGGCTTGCGGCAGGATGATCAATCGCATGGACTGTGCGTAATCAAGGCCAAGGCTGTTGCCCGCTTCGTACTGTCCCTTTGGCAAAGCAGCCAAACCGCCGCGGATCACCTCGGCGATGTAAGCTGCAGAGAACATCGTGATCATGATCACCACGCGCAAGAACAAATCGACCGTGCTTTCTGGCGGGAAGAAGAATGCCAGCATGACGGAAGCGACGAACAGCAACGTAATCAAAGGCACACCGCGAATGAACTCGATGAAGATCACGCAGATCCATTTAACCAAAGGCATCGATGATTGACGCCCCAAAGCCAGCACAATGCCCAACGGAATGGAAAGCGACACACAGGTCACGCCCAACATCATATTGAGCATGAAGCCACCCATGTCGCGGCTTTGCACAGAAACGAGCCATGCATTGTCGCTCGCACCTTCTGGGATCAAAGCCCCGCCGATGGACCACACGACAAATGCCGCGACTACGCCACCGAAGAAGCCAGCAGCAAAGCTGCCCTTCACAAAGCGCTGGTAGACAAGATAGCCGGCAACAAAGCCAATCAAGGCCACGATAGGTGCAAGGATTGTGCCGCCCCAAAGCAGCCAGAAAGCAATGAAGGGGTAAAGCGCTGTGAAGATCAGCAACTTGCGTGGTAGATCAAAGAACATCACCGGAGCCGCCGCAATGAATAGCAGCAGATAGGCAACGCCTGGACGCCAGTACTCTTCCGACGGATAGCTCAGACCAAACAAAAGCTGCGGCCAGCGTTCTGAGATAACCGCAAAGCATGCGCCTTTGGCCCCGACAAGGATGTCACGGCACTCTGACAGGTTTGCTGCACGCCAGACACCGTTGAAGATCCACGGTATGACTCCAGAGAGCACGGAAATGATCACATAGATCGACACGAGCGTCAGGATCGCATTTGGAATAGTCGCAAACAAGTTTTCGCGCATCCATTTGATTGCCCCCCGTTCTGTCACAGGTGGTGGCAGTTGCGGCAGGGTTTCAGTGCGCACGAAAGAAACTGAATTAGATTCTGTATCTGACATATCAGCGCTCCTTCAGTTTCATGGAGTTGTTATAAATGTTCATCACTCCCGAAATCGTAAGTGAAATCGTGAGATAGAACAGCATCAACAACAAGATGCACTCGATCGCGCGACCGGTTTGGTTCAGCGTGATCCCACCCAGCGTCGCAGTCACGTCGGCATAGCCCACAGCAATCGCAAGCGAAGAGTTTTTGGTGATGTTTAGATACTGCGAAATCAGCGGCGGGATAATCACACGCAGCGCTTGCGGCAGAACCACCAGCGACATAATGCGACCCGGACGCATGCCCAGCGCAGCTGCAGCCTCGGTCTGGCCCCGAGAAACGGCCTGAATACCAGCCCGTACGTTCTCGGCGATAAAGGCGCCTGTGTAGATCGACAAAGCAAACCAAAGCGCGATCAGCGGACCACCCAACTGGGTACCACCAGCAAAGTTAAAGCCCTTCAATGCGGGGTAGTCCAAAGTGACCGGTTGCCCCATGATAAAATGCATCAAGATGACCGGCACAAAGAACAGACCAACACTTGGCCAGAACGTCGGCAGCAGCCGACCTGTGTCAAACAGCAACTTAGTTGCGTAGCGGCGGAAGGCAAAAATGCCGACGATGGAAGCAATAAAAGTCAACACGACGACTAGCGAACCGGGACCCCAAATGGGTGCAGGAATATAAACGCCGCGATTGGTAAAGGCGAAGGCATCGAACAGCATCGACGCTTCTGGACTATCACCGCGGAAGTCCCTTGGCGCGGGCATGACGTTGGTCATGATCGTGAAAATGATAATGATCCAGATCAGAACCGGAATGTTGCGGAAAATCTCAACATAAAAGGCCATCAACTTGCTGACTAACCAGTTGTTGGACAAGCGTAGCACACCGGCGATTACGCCAAAGAAAGTGGCCGTGATACACGCGAGAACAGCGACTAGCAGCGTGTTCAGAATGCCGACAACTGCAGCGCTTGCGTGCGTCGACTGGCTGTCATACTCGATCAGTGTTTGGTTGATGTCATAGCCCGAGACACTGTCAAGAAAGCTAAAACTGATATTTAAACCGGCTTGGCGCAGATTCTGGATAAGGTTGTTGCCGAGGTACCAAAACGCCAATGCTAGAACAATAGCCGCGATCGCCTGAAAGGTCAGTGAGCGATAGCGCGTATCATTTATTAGCATCGACAGACGAAAGGTGCTCTCAGGCGGGTCAGTTATCGATGACATAGATTTTCCCCGTTGTGCCGGCGCTTGTGGTTGGCGACTTAAGCCGCTCGAATGGCGCCGTTCTTTTATGGTCTTAGGTAGTGAAAGGGCGCGGTATTAACCGCGCCCTCTAGTCTTCTATCCAGTTCCTAGCGGAATGGTGGGGAATAGAGCAAACCACCATCAGTCCAAAGCGCGTTCAGACCGCGCGCAAGACCGACCGGTGTGCTTTCACCGATGTGCTTTTCAAAGATCTCGCCGTAGTTACCATCAGACATGATCGCGTTCTTTGCCCAATCTGCTGACAAACCAAGCATCGCGCCCAATTCACCTTCTGTACCCAACAAGCGGTTAACTTCTGGGCTACCTGTTGGAGCAGCAGAGAGTTCTTCGATGTTTGCGGATGTGACACCCAGCTCTTCAGCTGTGATCAATGCGTTCAATGTCCAACGGACAATGTCGCCCCAATCGTTGTCGCCGTGACGGACCAATGGGCCAAGTGGCTCTTTGGATACGATTTCTGGCAGCAAGATGTGGTCTGCTGGTGTTTCAAACGAACTGCGTATCGCGGCCAACGCGGACGCGTCAGTTGTGTACACGTCACACGCGCCAGCAGCGTACTGCTGCTGTGCTTCTGCGCTTGTTTCGATTGGCACTGGCTCGTAGCTCATGCCGTTCGCACGGAAGTAGTCAGCAAGGTTCAGCTCTGTTGTTGTACCAGTTTGGATACAAACAGTTGCGCCGTCCAGCTCTGTTGCGGAAGAAACGCCTAGGTTCGTTGGAACCAAAAAGCCTTGGCCGTCATAGTAGTTGATGCCAGCAAATTCGAACTTCAGGTCTACGTCACGGCTAAGTGTCCATGTTGTGTTACGTGCCAACATGTCGATCTCGCCAGAAGCCAGCGCGGTAAAGCGTGTCTTACCTGTTGTTGGAATGAACTCAACTGCGTCGTTGTCGCCAAAGATTGCAGCTGCAACCGCGCGACATACGCTGACGTCGATACCTTCCCAAACGCCATTTGCGTCTGGTGCAGCGAAACCGACAACGCCGGTTGTCACACCACAGTTCACGACACCGCGTGCTTTTACATCATCAAGCGTTGCAGCAGATGCCATGCTCGCGGCAGCAACGCCAGCAACAGTCAGTGCGCCGAAAAATACGGTTTTATTCATTTGTACCTCTTCCTGAGTTTCACCCCGTAGGGTGATCGTTTTTTATCCCGTCCCGATAGACAGATTGGGATTGAGCAGTTTAGTCCGCTTCAATGTGCTGAAAGTTTGTTTATTTGGCCTAAGAGTCAAGGGCAGTCCTATGCAAAGACTGACTAAATGCCATTTAATTGAGCGTTTCTTGCCATGTTTGCTCCGGCAATAGACGCGCACCCTAGACTTTAGTAAGCCTGTAAAAAGCAGCTGCGTCTAAAAACGCCTGCTTTTTGATGTGCTCGTGGGCTGTCGCTTCGTCATCAGCGCCCCACTGTTCGATCTGCCAGTGCTCGTCGATGCGCGAAAGCAGCCATGCTTCGTCCGGCTGAAGCGCGCCTTTCGTGACTGCCAGCGCAAGCACCAAAGACCCTGATATACTGATCAAATCATGCGCAGCTGCGATGGCGAATTCATCATAATCTGCCAGTTCTGCAGCAAGGTTTTCAAGCGCTTGTGCGGTCTGCGGTACATGCATCACGCCCTCGCCAACAAACAGCGGTGCATGTAGTGTCTTTGCTGCCCAATCAAGCACCGGATCCCAGCCGGCAGCCTGCCGCGCGATCAACGTTTCTGGCCCAGCCGCGCGGTAACACAACAGATCGCTATCCCCGTATTCCGCCAAAAGTGCGATAACTTCATGACGTTGCGTCCGCACCTTGTCGATTGCCGCATTTGCACCGCGCGTGACCGGCATTGTGCGCGGATCAACTAGCTTTTCTTGTGCGTCCCACTCTGCTGCGATGGCCTCGGCCATGGCGAGGGTCGGCACTTGCAACGGCGCTTTGGCCGGAGTGCGCACGGGTCGCGCGTCAAGTAGCACTGTAAATCCATCATCAACCGGCGTCGCAGTTGCGGTTTTCCAGAACCGTTTGGGCTTCCAGTCGCTCATCTTTTTAAGACCCTATCAGCTGGTCAACAGCACCCGGCAGGGCTGCAAAATCTTCGATCATCGCATCCGGTTTCAGCGTATCAGCCGCGTGATACCCCCAAGTGACGCCAATCTTTTGAATGCCCGCTGCGCGCGCCATATCCATGTCATAGGTCGTGTCACCAAGCATGACGGCCTTTTGCGGCGCAACACCGGTTTCAGCCAGCGCCGTCAGAATCATCGAAGGATGCGGCTTGGAGGGGTGATGATCTGCGACCTGCTCGCTTTGGAATACACCGGTTAAACCGTGACGTTCCAACATCTTGTCCAGACCGCGGCGCGATTTGCCCGTAGCGACCGCAAGCAAGGTGTGATCCTGCCTGCGCAGCACATCCAATGCATTAAGTGCGCCGGGAAAAAGGGGGCTTAGCTCTGCCTTTCCGTCGGGGCCGCGCAATTGGTTGAAGGCATCCTTGTAAGCTTGCACCAAATGCGCGCGTTCTACGCCTGATGCCATGGGGCAAAGCTTGGCAAAGGCCTCGTTCAACGACAGACCCACAATCGAAAGCACAGCCTTGCGATCTGGCATCGCAAACGCAGATGCACCGAATGCAAGCGTCATCGCGGCCATAATCTCGGCCTGACTGTCGACGAGCGTGCCGTCGACGTCAAATATCACGAGGCGCAAGTCAGGCATCGGGCATATTGAACGGGTCAACAGGCGCGTGGCCCACAACCCAGCCCACAAAATCCCAGGTATTCTGCATGTGATCTGGCAATGGTGCCGTCAGATGAAGGGTAGCACCCGTCGCAGGATGCTCAATCGTCAGGCTGCGTGCGTGCAGATGCAATTTGCGCCCGATCTCGCTGCCCATGCCAGAGCCCCAACCATCGCCAAGGTTTTCCTGACCGGACCCGCCATATTTACCATCGCCAATAATCGGATGCCCGATCTCGGCCATATGGGCGCGCAACTGGTGCGTGCGGCCCGTAATCGGGACCAGCGCACACCATGCGGCACGGCTAGCAAGCGTGTCCATCACCGCATAATCGGACGTCGCGCGCTTAGCGCCTTCGGTCTTGTCAACTTCGCGCGGGTGGACGCAGTGCATTTTTTCATTCTCGCCACTGCGGCCATGGCCCGACGATTTGACCAAACCATATTTAATCGTACCCGCACGCGGATGCGGCACACCAGCGACAGCGGCCCAGTAAATCTTGCGCGTCTCGCGGTGCTTTAGGTTTTCGGTTAACTGCTTGGCCATCATACGGGTGCGCGCCAGCAACATCACCCCAGAGGTGTCTTTGTCCAAACGGTGCACCAAACGTGGCTTTTCATCGTAGTCAAACATCAACGCCTCGGACATGCCATCGACATGACGGGTTGTGTTGGTTCCACCTTGCGTGGCCAAGCCATGCGGCTTGTTGATCGCAATAATGTGGTCGTCTTTATAGATCACGCAAGACTGGATCAGCTTGGCATCGGCCTTGGTGACACCATGCTTAGCAAGAGAGGCCGCAGCAGCTGCTTCTTCCTCTGAAGGTAATGGGGGAATGCGGACCTTTTGGCCAACTTCCAACCGCGCATTGGATTTTACGCGGCCACCATCAACACGGACCTCGCCCTTGCGGCACATCTTTTCGATGCGGCCTTGGGTCAGATGCGGGAATAGGCGACGCAGATAGCGGTCTACGCGTTGGTCACCATCGTCAGGGCCAATAACCCGCGTTTGCACAGCACTCATGTTGTCATTCCTCTTGCGATCCAAAGACCGGCCCCGCAGGCAAATACAGATAGGATCAGCGACGCCAGAACATAAGCGCCCGCCGCCGTGACGCGGCCTTCTTCAACCAAACGCAACGCGTCCAAAGTGAAGGCCGAAAACGTCGTAAACCCACCCAAAACACCTGTCATCAAGAACGGCAACCAATGTTGCAGCCCACGATCCGCCAAATGCACCCAGACCACGCCAATGGCAAAGGACCCGATGACATTCACGGTCAACGTGCCCATCGGAAAGGCTACAACCAATCCGACGAGATAGCGCAATACAGAGCCTAAAGCCCCACCAAGGGCCACAGAGATTACAGGTGTTATCATGCGCCCCACTTGGGCCTTTGTGGACGTCTTGTCAATTCTTGCCGCGTTTCGCGCGCAGTCCGGCAAAGTAATCGACGCGCTTTTTCAAATCACGCTCGAACCCGCGATCAACCGGCAGATAAAAAACACCGCGTTTCATCGTGTCAGGGAAATAGTTTTGGCCACTGAACCCGTCTTCTGCGTCGTGGTCATAGGCATAGCCTGCCCC
>RCNF010001059.1_pt1 | contig 15073 bp, 9 predicted proteins | sample 2041311 | NCBI WGS metagenome assembly RCNF01 (sample SAMN09708228, study PRJNA481090) | Marine sediment metagenome, whole genome shotgun sequencing project. | biome: marine sediment; feature: ocean; material: sediment; isolation source: Sewage treatment plant 2 marine sediment (STP2) ... | reverse complement strand
CGACGGTTTCGAGACCGGCGGCACAACGAATTGGTCCAAGGAGTTGCCGTAAGCCCCAGATCATCGACCCGGCAGGTCTGCAGAGCCCTCCCGGCCAGGCCCTCGATTTGAACACCCAAAGTGGTTGCCTGGTACCTTTTCTTTCAGCTTCTCGATGTGCACGGGGCCGGATCGCAAAGGTCCGACCCCAAGACAGGCGACCCTGATGACTATCCCTACGGCCACGGGCCCCAGGGAGACGTCATCCGGATCTACAACTTCGTTCGCCTGGTCCGCGATGATCCCGGCGAGCCCCAGAAACGATGACTCGAAGGCCTTCCGGCAGGCGGGTCTCAACGGCACGCTAGTTCCCCACCGGATAGGTGCCACGTTCACACTTGTTGCATTGACGCTGGGTGCCGAGTACCTCATTGTTCGCCCACACATGTGTTTGTGGTGCAGGCGTCCCGCCTGCACGTGCAGCCGGGACGGCCGCACCACAAAAGGACCCACCGCAGTCTTCAGGTTGAGAAGGCTTATCCGCACGAATCCTCATTTTGTCTTTTCTAACCTACATCTGATACAATCAATGCTCTATATAACCTGATTCGCTACTGCACACAAATCGCTCGATGGGAGGGGACATGACTTGGAAGCGGTGGTGTTGATCGCGGCTGCGCTGTGCACGACGTGTGGGGCCGTAAGTGCTCAATCTTCAGACACGGCGCCTGAGCCCTCAAAACCAGGCTTCGCCACCACTCTCGACGGGCTCGGCCTGTGTGGGCCGATCCACGAAGCTCTCTTAACAGGTGCCACTGATCACAACGTCACAAAGTGAACGGCACGTGTGACCCGATTGTTAGGTTGTGATCAGTGGCACCCATCGGGCGCACGAAAAAGACGCCCGGCAGGCGCCGGGCGTCGTGTGATCGGCCGATCCGCTAGACGGGTCCTACCAACCGAGGGGCAAGCCGGCGTCGGGCTGGCTGAAGTCGCAGACGCCGGACGAAAAGATCTGATCGAGCATGAACTGCTCCCCCGGAGTCGGCGACCAGACACCGTAGTCGCCGTCGGCGATGGACTGGGCGACCGGTTTCAGTTCGCACTTGAAGATGCTGCCCTTGAATGGCCCACCGGCCACGATGCGGGAAGTCCCGTAGACCGGGAACCAGGCCGCACAGGCGCCGAACGCGCCATCGTCGAGGATCCCGCCCCAGACGTCGTCGCCGGAATCGATTTCACTCCCGAAGGTGTCGAAGCAGCGGTCGACCGCACGATCCGGCTTGTTGCCGACGACCCCCAGATCGGGATTCTCCAGGATGTTCATCATCCACTCGTCCATCACCTCGAGCGCCTCGGGCGTCTGGTCGAACAGGGGTTCTGTTACCGCGTCGGTGAACCAGATCACCTGGTTGTCGGAATCCCCCCGGTAGTCGCGGATCCGCTGCCGGGAGGCGAAGCTCTGGTGCGCGTTGTGCATGTTGAGCTCGGCCTCGAGGTAGTGCCGCCAGTCGATGATCGGGATGTCGATGTCGCCCCGAAAGACAAGCCCGGCCTCGTAGGCGGCCTGCATGGCGCCCAGGTCACCCTCGCGCCGGGGCGCAGGAGTGGGATCCAGGCTGAAAACCTGGTTACGGGCGCTCCACGGGTCCCAGTTCGAGAAGTCGATCACCCCGGGCGGGAAGAACGGCGAGCCCTCCTGCACCATGTTGGGTTCCTGCTTCCAACCGCCGATGACGTGGTTCAACTGGAGGAACTCCGCGGGAGTGATCTCTCCGGTCGCCACCGCGCCCAAACCGTACTGCACGCCGATGTTGTCCCAGTAGTTCTGGGCGTAGCCGTCAACGCCGACGCCGAAGTAGTTGACCAAATCGTCGAAATGGGTCCAGTGGATCGCGGCCACTTCCGACTGCGGCTCGTAGAGCTCCTGCCCGTCGGCGAATCCATAGTTCGGGTTGAGGGCGAGCGGCGCCAGACCCCGCCACCCCATGACGCACTCGCTCGCGCCGACGACCCCGGTGAAGGGGTTGAACACGGTGTCGCTGGCGTTGAGCCCTTCGACGAGCGTGCGGTTTGACCATGTCTGCCAGCGCGGATTGCCTGCGTCCAAGACGTCCATGTAGAACTCGAGCAGCTCGCAGTCGCCGACATGCACCGCCTGGGTGACCATGTCGGGGTAGGAGTACTGCGGGATCGCCGCGTCGATCAGACCCTTGTGGTTCTGGCCGTAGATGTACTGCTGGATCCCGCCGCCGGATCCGCCCACCGAAACCGTGTAGACGGGCAGGTCGTAGAGCTCGACGAATCGCTCCTTGACCATGAGGGCGGTCTCGCCGCCGAGCACCAGGTTGTAGTGGGTGCCGGTCTTGTTGCCGGTGGAGTACAGCACCGCGTATCCCCGCGACAGCCCGTCATCGTAGAGCATTCTGCTGCCGCTCGGGCTGCCCTGGTAATGGCCGATCGCCACGCCGCCCTGGAAGTGATAGATCACCTTGCCGTTCCACGCCGAGGTGTCGAGGTCTTCCGGACCCTCGTCGAACGGCGTGAGCATGGCGATGCTGTAGAGGAACCGGTTGATGGTCCCCCGCTCCCAACGAACAATGTAGTCGACGGTCAGCCCGTCCATGGTCGTGGTCTGTGCCATGTCCGCCGGTCTCGGTTCGCCCGGCACGTACGGCTTGAACGCCCCATCGGTGGCCTTGTAGACGTAGGTCACCAAGGTGTCGGCGCTGCAGTCCTTGCTGTAACCGATGATCTCGTCCGTCGGGTTGCCGCCGGGATCGGTCGCGAAGACCGGAAAGCCCTCGGTCGGGTCGTCCACCAGCGGCTGACCGAGCCCGTTTCCCTGGACGCTGCACATGAAGGGGTGCTGGTGGGGACCCGAGAACACGGGCCCGGCGATGGGATGGTTGACTAGGGTCAGGACCGCCGGCTCGGGCAGCCCCTTGCCGTTGCCGTGTTGTTTGACGACCACCGTGTTGTCACCGAGGGCGAGCCCGTCGATGACGCCGGTGAGGATCTGAGTCCCGTCGATCGGGGCAAACCGGTCGGCCTGGTTCACGCCGTTGACCAAGACCTCCACCTGGTGAAGCGGAGTGACCTTCGGGACGAGGATGTGGAGCCGGGCGTCTCCACCGGTTACCTGGTCCGCAGCGCTCGACACGACCTCGGCGACGAAGGGCGGTTTCTCTTTGGCGAGCACCGGGCTCGCCGCCAACAGGGCGACGACGAGAATCATAATCACGGATGCGGGTATCGACCACCTGCCCGTTCTTGACACGACATGTAGGATTCCTCTCTGATTCATTTCCACCTACTTCCTTTGCGTAGTCCAGGCATCCCCTCGCCCGCTCCAGGGACGCAGTGATTTGATAGTGAGGCCGGCCGGGCACTCCCAACATGATGGCGCACAGGGTCGCGGAGCGTGCGCGCAGATTCACCAAACCACGACGCCAGCCGATAGCCCGTCACGACGACCTTTCTGAACTCAACGACATTCGCTGCTGTCAATATGGAACAACCGCAATTCAATCGCAACCTCTCGACGGGTCGGTAAAGTGACCCGCGACCACTATTGCCTCGATTTCGCGCGACAGGACTCGAGGGTGACGAAGGCGAAGCTTATTTATGGTCCAGCCAGCTCCTCAGTCATCACCGCAGGCGGCCGCCCCCAACCCCGATTCCGCAGGGTCTTCATACGCAACCGACGTGATGACGGAGGATTATCCTGGGTCGAGCAGATAGGCGAATCCGATCCCAAATTGTGAGGATGTGTTCAGTGGCAACGATCATCAACTTCCCAACTTCTTTAAGCCTGGCACTGATGTTCTCAAGCCTTCTATAAATAGGCTTCAATATCCTGAGATTCTTCCATACCCAGTAAAAAACCCACCATTCACCCTGGCCTTGCATGATTCCCCCCGCCGATTGAAAACGTCGCGCAGTGCTCCAGAACACCAACAGCGGCTGTCGCGCACCTTTCCCGGGAGAAATCCTCACTCCCACTTGGAACTCGGTTGGAGACCGCTGGACGTTGATTCCGAAGGCGTCGCCGGTTATGGTGCTGGCAGAGTTCCACAGTTTTCAATTGGTTCAGAACCCGGGAAAGGGGAGCAGAAATGAAAGATTCGAAGATTCGGATGCTGACCTTGCTTGCGGTGGTCGCGGCGGTGGCTTCGATCACCCTCGCGGCTGCAACAGGAACACAGGCCATCAAAGAGCGACAGGAGGCGATGGAGGGCATCGGAACGGCCATGAAGACGCTCGGGGCGATCGCCAAGCAGCAGACCCCGTTCGATGCCGACGTCGTCAAGGCCAGCGCTGAGACCATCGCGAACCATCTGAACACGGCAGCCGATTTGTTTCCGGAGGGCAGCGACGCGGGCGACGTCGAGACGTGGGCGAAGGCGGAAATCTGGTCTGACCATGAGAACTTCCGGAAGGATTTCGAGACCGCCGAAGCAGCGGCGGTGGCGATGCAGTCCGTCACGGAAGAGGCCGCCTTCGGGCCTGCTCTCGGAGCACTCGGTAACTCCTGCAAGACCTGTCACGACACATACCGCCGACCGAAGCAGTGAAACGCCGATCTCGGACGCGGCGAATCGCGGCGGCGGCGGCGCTCGGTGCGGTACTCGTCGCCGCGGTCTTCTTCGTCCTGACCGCGGCCCGTCCAAGCGACCGGGTCCTGCCGACGGACACTCGAGATCTGGCCAACGGCGAAGTGATGTTTCACGTCGGGGGGTGTATGGCGTGTCACAACCCCCCCGCCGGGACGGAAACCCCGGGACTTCCGGCCGGAGCGGCGGCCTTTTCGACGCCGTTCGGGACGCTGTATCCGGGGAATCTCACCCCGGACCCCGACACCGGATTGGGTCGCTGGACGGCCGAGGAGTTCGTGGACGCGATGACCGAAGGCGTGTCGCCAGATCGCCGCCACTACTTTCCGGCCTTTCCCTACACGTCGTACCGGAACATGCGGGTCGAAGATCTGCTCGACCTTCGCGCCTACCTCATGAGTTTGCCGCCGGTGCGGTCCTCTCCGCGCGACGCCGACGTGCCGATGATCGGTCTCTCGAGGCGAGCTATGGGGCTTTGGAATCGCTTCGCATTCCGGGGGCGGACGTATGAGCCCGACCCGGACCGGGACGCGGCATGGAACCGCGGCGCGTACCTGGTGAAGGGACCGGGGCACTGCGGCGAGTGCCACACCCCCCGGAACGCATTCATGATTCCCGACGACAGTCGCCCACTGGAAGGCGGCCCGCACCCGCGCGGCGAGGGGCACGTCCCGAGTCTTCGGGACCTGGTCGGCCGCGGTCGGTATGCCGACGTGGCGGATCTCACGCTGGCGCTGCAATTCGGAGAGACGCTCGGCTACGACAAGCTCTCGAGCGGTGGCATGGCCAAAGTCCAGATGAACCTGGCCCAACTCCCGGAGGACGACCTCCGGGCGATCTCCGAGTACCTCCTGAGTCTGCGCTGACACAGACCGCAAACGGTACCGGTCACCATTTTGCCGAACTGCGCCCCGAACAGCTTGCGGCGTTGTGCCTGCATCTCGACTTCAGCATTTTCGTAATGCGGTAACTGGCTCGTTTGCCGTTTTCAAGTGCGGCTGTGTCGTCCACAAATCCTGCGCCCGGAGCGGGCCGAATGCGCCCCAGAGGTGACGGTGCACCGCGAAATCAGTGTTTCTCAGCCCTGGCACCACCGCGGATGGCTACTATCGGTGCTGCTATCGGTGCCACTGATCACAACCTCACAACTGGGGTGAGCCGGCCTTGAAGTCGGCTTCCGCAAGTTCGAGGGTTCGCCTCACCAGTCCTGGGTTGTGGTTGGCAGCGGTGGAAGGGGCCTCGAGCCAGCGACTCACCGAACCCGGGTGTTTCTCAATGAACGCTGCGACGTCTGCAACCCGGCGGTCAAAGTACTCGACCGCCAGGACCGCGAACACCTTTCTCACCGCCGCGACTTCGATTGAACGTGATCTGCCCCTGAGTGCTTCGATCGTTGTATTGGCCGCCTTGCACACGGCACTCGCGACGTCTTCGAGCTCGATCGGCCACTCTGATCGCCTCTCGATGGCATCTCCTCAAAAATCAACCGCCTCGCCTGCATCCTCCAACTCGATCAACTGATCGTCGTTCGAGACGCCCTCCCACCACGGTAGTGATCGCACTCCCTTCTCGTGCCATCGGGCCTCGGCCACCACCCGCACCTGTTCGAGATAGGCCTCGCGCGCGGCCGTAACCGGCTCGCCAAATCCAACCAGCGCCTCCCGAAGGTCAATCAAACGGCCCGGCCTCTTTCCAAGCAGTGCCGCGTGGCCGCTCCAACGATAGGCCGCCGGATCCTCAACCAGGCCCGCAGCCACCGGGTTCAGGTGGACGTATGCAAGGAGCTGCCGGTAGTAGTTCTCGTCCCGAACGATACGGGCCTTGTATCGGCTCTGCCACAGACGCCCAAGCAGCCTGCGCCGACGATTGTGCCTGCGGGCGATCCGACATTGGATGCGAGCCATGCTGCGCCACAAAGGTGTGTCCCGCGTCCGCACCACCACGTGGTAGTGGTTGCCCATCAAACACCAGGCCAGGATCAGAAAACCGTGGAATCGCTTGACTGCGGCAATCGTGTCAACAAACTCCGTGGCCTCTGTGTGATCTGAAAAGACCATCTCCCCACGGGCCGTTCGGCAGTACACGTGATACACCGCACCAGGGATAAAAAGCCGGGGTGACCGCGCCATGGAATCGTCCTCCGGCGCGGACGGGACACCCGCATCCTACCACCACCCCACCATCCCTTCAGCACCACCCCCAGGCTAGGTTGTGAGGTTGTGATCAGTGGCACCCATGGTGGCACCCATGTGGTGAATATGTCTTTGACGACGACTACGAAGCCATCGAGTTCATCGAAGCCCTCCGCAGAGTCCGTTTCGATGCCAGGCTTTAGAAACTTGGAAAGTTAATCGACGGGTGGCTTTGGTCTGACTTTCCAAGTTTCTAAATTCTGGCACTGATTCATGGGCACCTATGGAGGTCACTCGGCGGTGTCGGGATCAACGCTGACGCGTTGAAGGACGCGCTGCGCGATACCACTCTCGGGGTCCATCTCGGTCGCCTGTTTGGCGAGAACCCGAGCCTCATCGATTCTGCCCTCGGAGTGCGCGACCAGTGCCAGACCCGCGGGTCCCAGAGGGTCCGTCGGCGCGTAGGTTGAAACCGCCACGAAAGCCTCACGCGCATCAGCGAACCGCTGGTTCCTCCAAGCTTCGAATCCGAGATTGACCAATGGCCCAGCCGGCACCGGTACCGGAAAGCCGAATCGATTCTCCAAACCCTCGAAATGGCTGACAACCTCGTTCACACTCCCGATATCGCGGGAGATAGCCCAATCCGAGAACACCTCGCGCAGGCCAAGTGCCAGGCCTCCGGGCGGGACGTGGCCAAGTGCCGAGACTTCGTCCGCCGACCACCGCAACCAGTCCGGGCCTTCTTGCCCCAGGCGCTCCGCGAAAGGCGGCACGTGTTCGGTGACGCGGTTGTAGTCGTCATCGCTCCAGATCACAGCCAGTGCGCGCTCTCCCCGGACGTCGGCCTTGATCCACGCCCCGAATTTCTCGTTGAACAGCTCCGGACACCAGCCGATCATCGGGCTCGCAGCCACAACGGCGTTGATCGCGTCGGATCTATCGAAGAGCGCCCACAGGACAAAAAGCCCGCTGTTCGAGGCTCCGAAAACCACTCGGTAGGGTGCCGCGTTCCATGTTTCTTCGACATACGGAAACAGCTCGCCGGTGAGAAGCTGAAGCCACTCATCGGTCCCGGCGCCGTCGCCCTGATCCCGGCACGGGATCAACACCCCGTTGCCTTCTGGCAGGTCTACCCCGACAACAAGCATTTGCGGGATATGGTCTGCTGATTCTAAGAGCTCGACGGTGGAGACCAGGTGGGCGAAGCGGCCGCGCCAGTCCGAGCCCACGACATAGAGAACCGGCACCGGCCGATCCGCATAGTCCTGTTCCGGTTCGCGTACCAGCAGCGTGATTTGCCGTCCGAGGATTTCAGACTTCAGCTCATGGCGTTCCCCGAGGGCGAAGTAGACAGTGTCCGCAGCGCTTGCAGGGGCTGCGGCCGCAGAGACGAGCAAGATGATGGTGACGAAGCCGGAGACGACAGGTTGCATTCGTGGGCCCCCTCGGTTCCTCGAGCGGCTGAGTCTTCGGCCGCCCTTCGAACTACGCAGTGCGCCTGAAGAGGTTGCGCGATTTGATAGGTTTCGGGTAGACCCGGGCGGTTACCCGCCCGGCCCCTCCTCAGATCCTGACGTGCAGAATTCCCGCATCCGGCTCCTGATGCAAGGGTGCCACCCATTAGAAGGCGCGTGTCAAGCACGTTATGCTCCGCCCTAATGCGAGGCCTCTTTCAATCTCTCAATAATTTTTGCACTCACCCAGAAAACATCTTCGTCGTGGCTGGGTGTACGCTGAGTGAAAAACAGATACTTGCCATCTGGCGAGACAGCTGGGAAACGATCCAATCCGTCGGAATTGATAGGTTTCCCCAAACTAACGGGCTCTGTCCAGTTCCCATCGGACTGCCGAAAGCTAATATACAGGTCGCCTTGGTCAGACGCAGGAAGCCCTCGAGTCGAGCAGAAGATCAGATAACTTTCGTCAGGAGCGATAAAGGGTGTCCAGTTGCGCACGCCACCCCGAGTGTTGATATTCGACGGTAACAACTCTGGTTTTGCGTATTCCCCGTTGACGAGTTCCGACCGATAGATGCCAATATTGGCCCACTGCCCTTCAAGGTAGCCCATAAAATAGAGCGTGCCGTTGCTTGTGATGGAGGGAAAGTAGGCAAACCGCACCGCGGGGAAACGATCGACAAGGCCTACAGACTTGGGCTCGCTCCAGCTATCGCGGAGTTTTTCGACGAAGGAGAGGTCATCTCCTTCCTTTTTGCTGCCAAAATACAATCGCGTACCGTCAGGAGAAAAGACCGGGGCGCTATCGAATGGCGATTTCTCGGATGCTGTCCACCTGTCTCCAATGCGCCGCATAGTCTTGTGAGTTTCAAGCCAGTTATTTTCTTCATCGACCCGAATCGTCCACCAGAACACCTCGTTGCCGTCGGGAGAAAATCTCGGAGCCCAGTGTTCTTTATAGTCCACTGAGACGATTCCAGGAGCAAAAACCACGGGCGTTTCCCCCGGCAGGGGCTGCCCCAGGTAGTCTCCGTGAAGTTCAGTGAATTGCTCTCCAAATGACGGTTTGACGATAAAAAGAAGAACAATAATCAGCAATATTTTTTTCATCGAAGTCTGCCACTCTTTCATTTGCGTCCAATGTTTATCACAACGATTGTTTTGGTCACCTAACCATCAAGATACAAGGAGAACCGGTTTTTACCTTTAGAATTGGACCATTTGAATCGCTTGTTTCCCGGTGCGAAGAATACCCCGAGGGATCCTACCTCGATGACAAGCGCCATTCTGAGTACGCGGTGCACCGATTTTGGTTGCCAATAGTATTCCAATGGCGACTGCAACTCCCCCCTCTGTCTGTCTGACGTTCCGAATCGCGGACCGTATGGGTGCCACGTACACATTTCCACACTTGTTGATTTCAATTGGGTGCCACTGATCACAACCTCACATCGTGGATGTCAGCCATAGAACGGGTTGTTAGATTGTGATCAGTGGCACCCATGGTAGGTCTGAAGAGGGGTAGACCGTCGAGAATCCGATCCTGAGTTTTCGTCCGATGCAAAGAACCTCGACAATGCGGCGAGCGAGGAGCCCTGAAACCATAGTTCTGCAAAGCAGTGCCTGGCACCTTTATGAGCCGCCGGTGGGCCTCGATCAGCCCGTTTCGGACACTCCTACCGAAAGGATTTTCCGCATCGCGGGCAGGGAAATCTCAAAGGCAGCCGAAAGAAATTTAGAACATTTTCTGTCGCCACCCGTTAACCTAATTGACTCGGATACGTCTCTATAGGTGAGCACGGGAGATAACATGACCAAAAAGGCCCGCACACGTTTTCGCATCATCAGCCTGATCGCACTGCTCGTGATCGCGACCGGAACTGTGCTTTGGGTCAGCGCCCAGACCACCGACGAGAAGGTCGAGACCGAGGCCGCAGAACAGGATGCTACCGAAAGCACCGAAGAGGCGACCGAGGCCGAGGCCGAAGGGGATGAGGATGTAGAGATTCCGGTGCCGGTCGAGGTGGCCAAGGTCACCAGCGGCGCCATCGCGTCCTATATTTCCGCCACCGCCAACCTCGTGGCGGAGGACCAGGTCAAGGTGCTCGCCGAGGCCGAGGGCCGTGTGCAAAGGCTCGAGGTCGAGGAAGGCGACATCGTTTCGAAGGGCCAGGTGCTCGCGGTTCTGGTACAGGACGAAGCCAGGATCGCTCTGAGCAAGGTCGAACTCAGGGCTTCCAATGCCAAAGCAGCGCTCGAGCGTGCCGAGGGCACCCACGACCAGGGTCTGATCTCGGCAGAAGCCTTCGATAAACTGAAAATGGAATACGAGTTCGCACGCCAGGAAGTCGCCGAGGCCGAGTGGCGGTTGGCCAAGACCGTGATCCAGTCTCCGTTCGGGGGCCACATCACCGAGCGCTTCATCACCCTCGGTCAGAACCTGCGGCCGGGTGACGAACTCTTCACCGTGGCCGACTACGATCCGCTGGTGGCGCGAATCTACCTTCCCGAGCGCGATATCTTCGAACTCGAGGAGGGCCGTGAGGTCCGCATCACCCTCGCCGCCAACAACGACCTCGCCTTCACCGGGCGCATCCGTCAGATCGCGCCCGTCGTGGACACCGCCACCGGAACCGTCAAAGTCACCGTCGAAGCGGTGCAACCGCCGGCCGACGTGCGACCCGGCGCGTTCGTGAGCATCGGCATCGTGCGCGAGCAGCATCCCACCGCTCTTCTTCTACCCCGCGAATCGGTGATTCGCGAATTGCGTAGCGCCCATGTCTTCATCAGCGAGAACGACACCGCCGTCAAGAAGGCCGTCGAACTCGGCATTGAGGAAGGCGATCTGGTCGAGGTGCTCTCCGGCCTCACCGAAGGCGACAACGTCGTCATCGCCGGTCAGGGCGGGCTCGACGATGGTCAAAGGATTAAGGTTCTGTGAACCAGTTCCTGGTCACAAGTTCTTAGTTCTTAGTTTTTAGTTTTTAGTTTTTAGTTTCGGACAATGCTCAGAAGCGTTGAACTCAAAACTGAGAACTCAAAACTAAAAACTCCGCTCCGAATTCACGAACGAAGTATCTGAACTCATGCGCGCTCACTCAGAGCCGCGCGTCGGGAGAGTCTATGCGTATCGTTGATTTTTCACTTCGCCGCCGGGTGACTGTTTCGATGGTTGCCGTGGCGCTGCTTCTTTTCGGGACGGTCGCGTTCACGCGTTTGCCTTTGAATCTGATGCCGGATCTTTCGTATCCGAGCCTGACCGTGGAGACCCGGTTGCCGGGTGCCGCCCCAGGTGAGGTGGAAGCCCTGATCACGCGACCCATCGAGGAGCTTGTCGGCATCGCCGGCGGGGTGCAGCGCCTGACCTCGGTGTCTCGTCCGGGCATCTCGCAGGTCACCCTGGAGTTCGGGTGGGGCCGCAACATGGATTTCGCGGCCCTCGACGTGCGGCAGAAGCTCGATCTCGTGGCCCTGCCGCGCTCGGCCGAACGGCCGGCCTTGTTGCGTTTCGACCCGGCCAACGATCCCGTGATCCGACTCTACCTTTCCGGCGGCGACAGCCTCTACCAACTACGCTACGTGGCAGAAGAGCTGATCAAAAAGGATCTGGAGTCCACCGAAGGCGTTGCCGCCATCAAGGTGCACGGCGGATACGAAGAGGAAATCCAAGTCCGCATTGACGAGGGCCGCCTGGCCCTTCTCGGCCTCTCGGTAAACGAGGTCAACAGCCGTCTCCTCGCGGAGAACCTCAATCAGGCCGGCGGCAGTCTCTACGAGTCCGAGGCCCGCTACCTGGTGCGCGCCCGCAACGAATTCCGCGACCTCGATGACATCCGCGAAACCGTGCTGCTGAGCCAGGGCGGCCGCCGCGTCACGGTCGGTGATGTGGCCGAGGTGATCCGCACCCACCGGCAGCGCGAGGTGATCACCCGCTTCGACGGCGTCGAGGCGGTGGAACTGGCCGTCTACAAAGAGGGCGACGCCAATACCGTGAAGGTGGCGCGCTCCGTGCACGCCAGGCTCGGGGCGATTGCCGAGGAATTGCCCGAACAGGTAGAGATCGCATCGGGGGCGGACCAGAGCCGGTTCATCGAAGCCTCTATCCGCGAAGTCCTCTCCAACGCCTTCCTCGGAGGCATCGTCGCAGTGCTGGTGCTGATGCTTTTCCTCAAAGACCTCCGCACCACTTTGATCATCGGCATCTCCATCCCAATCTCGGTGGTGGCCACCTTCTTTCTCATGTACCAGACCGGCACCACTCTCAACATCATGTCCCTGGGAGGGCTTGCTCTCGGTGTCGGAATGCTGGTGGACTCGGCAATTGTGGTGCTCGAGGCCATCGTCAAACGCCGCGAGGCCGGCGAGGACGACACCACCGCGGCGCGTGAGGGCGCCTCGGAAGTAGGTCACGCGGTGGTTGCCTCCACCCTGACCACCGTGGCGGTCTTCCTCCCGGTCGTCTTTCTCGAAGGCGTGGCGGCCCAGCTCTTCCGCGACCAGGCCCTGACCGTGTCTTTCTCGCTGCTCGCCGCCCTGGCCGTGTCCCTGACGCTGATCCCCATGATGGTGGCCGTTTCCGGCCGCAAACCATCCGAGGAAGCTCCGCAGGAGGTTCTGACCGGCGGTCGTGTGCGGCGCGGCGGGCGGTTCATTCTCGTCACCGTCCCCACATCCATTGTGCGAGCCCTGCGCTGGCTGCTCGGCGGTGTGCTCAAAATCCTCGCGCTGCTGACTCGTCCGGTGACCGCCGTGTTCGACCGCGTCATGACGGCGGTCACGCATGCCTATCCACGATTGCTGCGGAGTGCCCTGCGCCACCGCCTGGTGGTAGTCGCAGCCGCTACCGCGGCTTTTGCAGGATCTCTCCTGCTGGTCCCCAGCCTCGGCGTCGATTTGATCCCACCCTTCTCCCAGGGTGAGTTTTCCTTCAAAGTACAGCTGCCCGAGGGCACGCCGCTGGAGGTCACCGACCGATTTGTCGCCTCACTCTCCGAACTCCTCGAGGAAGACGAGACGGTGGAGTCCTTCTCTTCCATCGCCGGCGGCGCCGGCCTGTCGTTGGCGGCCACCGGCACCGAGGGTGAGAACACCGCCCGCATTCAGGTGCGGATGAACTCTGGGTCCAACCCACTCCAGGAAGAGGCCGTGATCGCCCGCCTTCGTTCCAAACTGGCAGAAACCGAACAGCTGCGCTTCGACTTCGAACGCGCCACCTTCTTCTCCTTCCGTACGCCCGTCGAGGTGGAGGTCTATTCGGATTCCATCGACGAATTGCACGGGGCCGCCCGCCAGGTGGCCGACGCCCTGGCCGGCATTCCGGGCCTGGTGGATCTACGATCCTCTGCCGAGATGGGCAACCCCGAGGTCCAGGTCCGCTTTGACCGCGAGCAGCTGGCCCGCCTCGGTCTCAACCTGGCCACGGTTGCCCAGACCGTGCGCACCAAGATCCAAGGGGAAGTGGCCACGCGCTTCACCGAAGGAGATCGTGAGATCGACATCCGGGTTCGGGCCCTCGAGCAGGGCAACGCCAAGGTGGAGGACATCCACGACCTGATCGTCGGCCACGTCGACGGCCGGCCGATCTTCTTGAAATCGGTGGCGGGGATCGAGCTGACCGAAGGCCCCACCGAGATCCGACGCATCGGCCAGAAACGCGCCGCGGTGGTGGGCGGAAATCTTTCCGGCCGCGACATGGGCGCGGTCGCCGAGGACGTCCGTGCCAAACTCTCGGGATTGGTCCTGCCGATGGGCGCGACCGCGGTTCTGAGCGGCCAGGAGGAAGAACTGCAGAATTCCTTCCGTTCGCTGGCCCTCGCCATGGGACTGGCGATTTTCCTGGTCTACATGGTGATGGCCTCCCAGTTCGAGTCGTTCCTCTACCCCTTCGTAATCATTTTCACCCTGCCCCTGGGCGCGATCGGAGTCATTCTGGCGCTGGCGATCACCGGCCACACCATCAACGTGGTGGCGATCATCGGCGCGGTCATGCTGGCGGGCATCGTGGTCAACAACGCCATCGTCCTCATCGACGCGGTGAACCAGCGGCGCCGTGCGGGAGTTCCTCTGACGGAGGCACTCACCGACGCCGGTCTGGCGCGGTTGCGACCGATTCTGATGACCTCGGCGACCACCATCTTCGGCCTGTTGCCCATGGCTCTGGGCCTGGGTGAGGGCGCCGAACTGCGGGCGCCGCTGGCGGTCACCGTGATCGGCGGCCTCGCCGTAGCCACGGCCCTCACATTGATTGTGATCCCGGTGGTCTACTCGTTACTCACGGTTGAGCGGGTGGCGCACACCGCCGAAAAGGCAAATATGCCCGCAGGCGGGCCGATGCGCCTGGCGCAATTGGCCGCAGATCGGGCGCGCGCGGCCGGCGGCGACGGATCGTGAAGAGCGGGAGGCAGCCGTGAATCTTCCCTCTCTCGCTGTTCGCCGGCCCATCACCACGGCCATGATCCTCGTGAGCATTCTGGTAATGGGGGCCATCGCCTTCAACCGGCTGCCACTGGCCTTCCTGCCCTCGCTCGACGTGCCCTTCATGTTCGTGCAGATCCCGTACCCCAACTCCCACCCGCGTCAGATCGAGAAGGAGATCACGAAACCGGTGGAGGAGATGCTGTCCACGCTTTCGGGAGTCAAGAAACTCAATTCCACCACCGACGCCGACGGCGCCACCTTCTTCATGGAATTCAGTTGGGGCCAGGAGATCGATGTCATCCGAATGAAGATCTCCGAAAAGATGGACCAGGTGGAGCCCACCCTGCCGCCGGACATCGGTCCGATCGTCATCTTTTCCTTCAACACCAACGACATTCCAGTGGTGCAAGGGCGCATCGCCGCCGAGGGCGTCGATTTGTCGCAGAACTACGAACTGCTCGAGGCGCGC
>RCNF010000956.1_pt1 | contig 15076 bp, 12 predicted proteins | sample 2041311 | NCBI WGS metagenome assembly RCNF01 (sample SAMN09708228, study PRJNA481090) | Marine sediment metagenome, whole genome shotgun sequencing project. | biome: marine sediment; feature: ocean; material: sediment; isolation source: Sewage treatment plant 2 marine sediment (STP2) ... | reverse complement strand
CGCATCAGGCCATTCGTGATATCTGGGCGGATTATCATGACCTTCTGATATCTCTACACACTACCAAACGACAACGCATTGTAGCGCTGTTGTGGGATGGCCGGCGGGCGTTGATCACGGCGTCTCTTGCCGGGTTTGGTCGCGCGATAGGCGAGGTCGGCGCAATCATGATTGTTGGTGGTAACATTGATCACGCAACGCGGGTTCTGACCACTGCAATTGCTTTGGAAACTGGCAAGGGGGACTTTGCGCTGGCGCTGGGACTTGGGTTTGTTTTGATCGCGTTGGCAATTTTTGTAAACGTCACAATCCACATGATTGGTCGCACAGAAAGCGAGGGGAAATGGTAAGCTCAATTCTGCCTCTCACGATGACCGGTGCGGTGGTAAAGCGGCGCGGCAAGACCTTGCTTGGACCGGTGGACCTGACCATTTCAGCAGGTGGTTTCACCATCATTCTGGGCCCAAACGGGGCAGGAAAGACCACACTATTACGCGCCTTGCACGGGCTGGAAAAATTGGCCGCCGGCGATGTGCGCTGGCAGGTGCCCGTGTTTGATGCCCGCCCAAAGCAGGCCTTTGTGTTCCAGTCCCCGATCATGATGCGTCGGTCCGTGCGCGACAATCTGGCTTATCCTCTGACCCTGCATGGAACCGATAAAACCGAGGCACGCAAGAAGGCCGAAATTTGGGCTGCAAAAATTGGGCTGGGTGCAGCTTTGGACCAGCAGGCGCCGTTGCTGTCAGGCGGGGAGAAACAAAAACTGGCGCTGGCACGCGCGCTGATCCGGTCACCGGAAGTGCTGTTTCTGGACGAACCTTGCGCCAATCTGGACGGCCGCTCGACCCGCGAAATCGAGGCAATCCTGAAGGACGCGCAAGCTGATGGAACCCGCATCTTGATGTCGACCCATGACATCGGACAAGGTCGGCGTCTGGCCAGCAATGTTGTGTTCCTCATGGGCGGCAAGATCATCGAGTCCGGCCCAGCCGCCGAATTTTTTGGCACCCCAAAAACCCGTCAGGCTATTGCCCTTCTCAAAGGAGATATCGTCGAATGAACCGCCTGCTAATTCTGGCATTGGCTCTGATTGGCTCTGTCGCCAACGCAGAAGAGATGAAACTGGCCGTGACCACATCGTTTCACAACTCCGGGCTGTCTGACGTTCTGGTGCCTGCCATTGCTGAAGACACCGGCATTGAGGTTCAGCTTCTGGTTGTCGGGACGGGGCAGGCTTTGCGGCTGGGCGAGGCTGGCGATGTAGATGCAATTCTGGTGCATTCGCGCAAAGCCGAGGACGCTTTTCTTGACGCGGGCTTTGCACCGCATCGCCGCGAGATCATGTATAATGATTTTGTGTTCATTGGTCCAAATGCAGATCCGGCCGGCCTTGCAGCCGCAGAGTCCGCTGCTGGTGCGCTTGGTAAGATCGCGAGCAGCAAGGCTCCTTTTGTTAGCCGAGGAGATGACAGTGGTACACATCAGAAAGAACTATCGCTGTGGACTTCTGCGTCCATGGATCCAAGCACCTTTGGCGGCTGGTATCGTGCCGTTGGTGCTGGCATGGGGGCAGCACTGAACACAGCGGCAGGGATGAATGCCTATGTGATTGCGGATCGTGCAAGCTGGTTGAATTTTGACAATAAGGCGGACCTGGCATTGCTCTATTCCAGTGATCCGGTGCTGTTCAATCAATACGCCTATTTGCCAATCGATCCGGATACGCATCCGCACGTAAGAGCAGATCTTGCCGCCACACTGGAAGAATGGTTGACGTCAAGCCGCGCGGCCGACCTGATCAACGGATACGAAATAAACCAAGAAACGCTGTTTACTTTCAACGCCAAGCCGCCGTCCTGACGCTTATCCAGCCCAAAAACGATGTCACTGGTCCAGTTGTGGTGCGACCGGTCAGATGGATTGGGTGAACATTCATAAATGGTTGGTCGTTCGCCTTTCTCTTGCGCCGACTTGCCCTCGGACCGACACGGGCGTAAACCCGGCCCGATCTTGAGGCACGAAGGAAGAACTATGCCCGTTCTGGTGATGAAATTCGGTGGCACATCGGTGGCGACGCTGGACCGGATCAAGCGGGCGGCGAAACGCGTTGGCGTGGAAGTGGCCAAAGGCTACGATGTTATCGTCATCGTGTCAGCTATGTCCGGCAAGACCAACGAACTGGTTGGCTGGGTGCAGGATACGTCTCCGCTTTTTGATGCGCGCGAATATGATGCGGTTGTGAGCTCTGGCGAGAACGTGACAGCTGGTCTGATGGCGCTGACCTTACAGGAAATGGACGTGCCCGCGCGCAGTTGGCAGGGCTGGCAGGTACCTGTGATGACCACTTCCGCCCATTCGAGCGCCCGGATTGAAGACATCCCGCCCGCAAACATCATGGCCAAATTTGCCGAAGGAATGCGCGTAGCGGTTGTTGCAGGATTTCAGGGGATCAGCCCGGAAGGACGCATTACAACGCTGGGACGAGGTGGGTCCGATACAACCGCGGTTGCATTTGCCGCTGCTTTTGAAGCCGAGCGGTGCGATATCTATACAGATGTAGATGGGGTCTATACGACTGATCCGCGTATCTCGCCAAAGGCGCGCAAGTTAGACAAGATCGCGTTTGAAGAAATGTTGGAACTGGCGTCCTTGGGGGCGAAGGTACTACAGACCCGATCCGTTGAACTGGCAATGCGCTATAAGGTCAAGTTGCGGGTACTGAGCAGTTTTGAGGAACAATCGGACTCGGCGGGAACGCTGGTTTGTGATGAGGAAGAGATCATGGAAAGCAATGTAGTCGCCGGTGTGGCTTATTCCCGCGATGAGGCGAAAATGACGTTGGTTTCGGTCGCTGACCGGCCAGGGATCGCAGCGCTGATCTTTACTGCCCTGAGCGATGCGGGGGTAAACGTCGACATGATTGTGCAGAACATCTCGGAAGAGGGGCGCACGGACATGACCTTTTCTTGCCCAACCGATCAGGTTGCGCGGGCTCAGAAGGCGATGGCAATCGCCAAGGATGAGGGCGTTTTGAATTTCCACGATCTGATCGCGGATCAGGATGTTGCCAAAGTGTCAGTGGTGGGAATTGGCATGCGCAGCCACACCGGCGTTGCAGCCAAGATGTTTCAAGTGCTCAGCAATGAAGGCGTCAACATAAAGGTCATCACCACATCCGAAATCAAGATTTCTGTGCTGATTGACCGGAAATACATGGAACTTGCGGTGCAGGCGCTCCATGATGCGTTCGAATTGGAAAAAGCGGCCTGAGGCAAATCGCCTGACCGCTAGTGGGACGGGCGGTGTGATATCTGACATGTCGGAACGGACTGAAACACAAAGCCGCAGATTACTGGGTCGCTTGCGTGACGCCATGGCCAGTGATGAAGCAGGACAGGCGCGTCTCAATAAGATCACTCATCTGATCGCGGATTCGATACATTCCGAGGTCTGTTCGATCTATCTGTTTCGAGACGACGACACGCTTGAGTTGTGCGCGACCGAAGGTCTGAACCAAGAGTCGGTGCATCAGACCCGGATGAAGTTGGGCGAGGGGCTTGTAGGTCGTGTGGCCAAAACGCGTCAGATCGTGAACACCCCGAATGCCCCTAGTGAAAAAGGGTTTCGGTACATGCCGGAAACCGGCGAAGAGGTGTTTTCGTCATTTCTGGGCATCCCGGTGCAACGGTTGGGTGAAGCGCTGGGCGTGCTTGTCGTTCAGTCTCGCGAAGCGCGAGAGTTTTCTGCCGATGAGGTTTACGCCCTCGAAGTTGTTGCGATGGTTCTGGCAGAGATGACCGAACTGGGCGCCTTTGTGGGCGAGGGCGCGGCACTGTCCGCACGACACCAGCAGCCGGTTTTGATCCGTGGAAACTCAGGTCAGGAAGGGTCTGCGGAGGGACATGTCTGGCTGCACGAGCCGCGTGTTGTAGTCACAAATCCGATTGCGGATGACCCGGTTCGCGAACTAAAGCGACTGAGCGAGGCGGTTGAAGAACTGCGTGTCGGCGTGGACAAGATGCTCGACATGGCAAAAACGGCAGACCAAGAGCATCGCGAAGTTCTTGAAGCATACCGGATGTTTGCCAACTCTAAAGGCTGGATGCGCCGGATGGAGGAAGACATTTCTCGGGGTCTGTCTGCTGAAGCTGCCGTGGAAAAAGAGCAGTCGCTTGCGCGCAGCAGGATGGGGAAGGTGAAGGACAACTATTTGCGCGAGCGAATGAGCGACCTTGATGATCTCAGCAATCGTTTGCTGCGTATATTGACTGGACAGGGCCGGGAAACTGGCGCTGAAATGCCAGGTGATCCGATCCTGATTGCGCGCAATATTGGTCCGGCAGAGCTGTTGGATTACGGCCGGTCGCTGCGCGGGATCGTTCTGGAAGAAGGATCAGTCGGGTCACATGCTGTGATTGTGGCGCGGGCGCTGGCCATTCCTTTGGTGGTGCGCGCCGGGCGGATCATCACCGAAGCACTGAACGGCGATCATATCATGGTCGACGGAGATCAAGGCATCGTGCATCTGCGCCCCGATGACAAAGTTGTTGCCGCATTTCGCGAAAAAATCTCGATGCAAGCTGATGCGCTGAAGCGATATGCCTCAATCCGGGACAAACGGGCCGAAACATTGTGCGGATCAGTTGTATCGCTCCATATGAATGCAGGTCTGATGGCGGATCTGCCGTCGCTGGATGGATCAGGTGCCGAAGGCGTTGGTCTGTTTCGCACCGAATTGCAATTTCTGGTCCGCAACAAGATGCCCACCCGAACTGAACTGGCGGAACTTTATTCCCGGGTTCTGGACGCGGGACATGGCAAGCGCGTTGTGTTCCGCACGCTTGACATAGGGTCGGATAAAGTACTGCCGTATATGAAGCCGAATGACGAGCCGAACCCGGCGCTGGGGTGGCGCGCAATCCGGGTAGGACTGGACAAACCGGGGATCATGAGGATGCAATTGCAAGCGCTGATGCGCGCTGCAAATGGCAGGCCGCTGACAGTGATGTTTCCTTTCGTCGCACAATTCGAGGAATACAGCGCCGCGCGTGCCGAGGTGGAAAAAACTATTTCCCGCGAAAACAGGCTGGGCCACGTATTGCCTGAAACCATCGAAATCGGGGCGATGTTAGAGACACCCTCACTGGCCTTTGCACCGCAAAAATTCTTTGAAGAGGTCGAGTTTCTGTCGATTGGCGGCAATGACCTGAAACAGTTCTTCTTTGCTGCCGACCGCGAGAACGAGCGAGTACGGCGGCGGTATGATACGTTGAACGTGAGTTTCCTCAGTCTGATTGAGATGATCGTAGAGCGATGCGAGCGCAGTAACACTCCGTTGTCGTTTTGCGGCGAAGATGCAGGCCGCCCAATCGAGGCGCTGTGTCTGGCGGCCATCGGGCTGCGCACCCTATCGATGCGCCCGGCGTCGATAGGCCCGGTCAAAAGCCTTCTACGTCGTTCAAATCTGGATGACGTACGCAAAGTGATCGCGGACGCCCGGCACCGAGGTGAAATGTCAGTGCGCCCGGCGGTTATGGACTATCTGAGGCAGCAAGGCTGAGCGTACCTTGTGGCAGGGCCCTAAACTGACTGAAGTTGTCAGATGACCGCGCTGAGCCCAATGTGTCGCGAGTTGCGTACACTGTTTGGTTCTAAAAGGTACGTCGCGCGCACGGCAAACTCACCTCTCCGCAGGGTACTCTTTTAGCTGGAGCCTGACGCTCCGCCTGATATGGTTTGAAAATGGATGTCGCCAACCTCTTGCATATACTGTTCCCGATTGCAGTGGTCCAGTTGGTTGCGTGGGCGGTGCCGGGTCCAAATCACCTGACAATTATATCCGCATCAGTGACGTCCGGTCGCACGGCGGGCCTCAGGGCCGCCATGGGGGTCGCCGCCGGGGCGCTGACCTGGTCTTTGATCGCAGTATCTGGAATCGCTATCGTATTCGAGTTAGTCCCTTCGCTCTATATTGCTCTGCGATTGTTTGGGGCCGGATATCTTATTTATCTGGGGGTCAATGCTTTTGCTGCGGCGCGCCAAGGCGGTATGTTCAGTCTTGAGGCATCCGGGGAATCACCCGCTACCTATGCCCCGTTCCGAACAGCCTATGTTGTCATGATGACAAATCCGAAAGCAGTTCTGTTTTTTGGGTCGATCCTGACTGCTTTCATCCCACCAGAGAGCTCCGGTTGGATAATGATTATCATTGCAGTCCAAATTGGACTACTTGGCGCACTATTGAACGCGATTGCCGCACTGTTCTTTTCTTCCTCAGCTGTCATGCGAACCTTTCAGGCCGCGAGCGTATGGATGTCGATCCTGTTCGGCGTTTTGTTCAACGCTTTGGGGGCGCTTGTCGCTTGGGACGTCGTTCGAGAAATTGTATAGCATCTAAATTCGGCCTCTCTGACGAGGCTCATTGCATGTCGGAGTCGTCGGCACAGCGGATGCACACGCCCTAAAAATCATAAGTCCTGACCCTAAATCGGCGTTGCCAACGTACCTCAATTTCCACACAAAGGGGCCGTTGTTTCTCGGCCATCTGGAATAATTCAGGGTTTTCGCGAATAGAGAATCGGAAACCAATCTTCCCGCAGCTTTTGCCCCTCTTTCATATCGTGGCCGGGAAACGGTGGTGACGTGGGGCCGGGCCGCTCGGTATAACGCGCATCATCCCCTACCAGACGCAAGGAAAACGCCCGGCGGCGCGCGTCGCTGGTGTTGCCGCGCGCGCCGTGCAGGACATGGTATTGAAAGGCCACCGCGTCGCCCGGCTGCATTTCCCATTCGCGGATGTCCATGCCGTCCGCGTCGGGATCAGGCACGGGCATATAGCGGTCCTCATCAGGATAAAAGCTGGTCTCGGACAGCCAGCGCGTTGGAAGAACTGGCTTTTCCCATTTATGACTGCCCGCCACACAGCGCAAACTCGCGGTGGTGACCGGATCAACCGGCGACCAGAAGCTGATGGTTTGTTGGCCGTGCACAAAATAGTAAGGCCCGTCGCTGTGCCATGGCGTCGCTTTGGACGTGCCCGGCTCTTTCACCAGAACGTGGTCGTGGAACATTTGTACACTTTGCGATTGCATGAGGTCAGCCGCGACCTCTGCGGCGGGAGAACCCTTGATAACTCTCTGAAAAGGTTCAATCCGTTGCCAGTTGCAGTAGTCATCAAAAAACCGACCAGCCTCACCTGCATTGAGGTTCTCGGCAGCATAGGGCCCGGGATCTTCCATGTTCTGAGCGATGCCTTGTTTGATATCTTCTACATGATCCGCAAACAGTCCCTTGATCAGCACAACCCCGTCACGCTGAAATGTGTCGATGTCAGTTTGAGTGATCAGCGGGTTGGTCATAGGTTGGCTCCAGTGGGAAACGTGTCTTGATGCGTGTTGTCGGGGGGCTTAGATTTCCAGTGTCAGATGATAACCCGGCGCGTACCGGATGCGAACCCATGTCACCGCGGCATCAGGGCCGAAAGTATGGCGTACGAGGTTCATAAGGGCGGTCCCCTCGGGGCAGTCCAGCTGCGCCGCCTCAAACTGCGAGGCGGCGGAGGCATGATAATTCAGTGTGCCATGCGAAAACGGAGCATTTTGCACCAACCATTCATTTGCACTGATCTTGTCCAGAGGTGCGTGCTCAAAACCGGGGACAGAACCAAGATTGACCCAGCGGGTTTCAAGCGCGAAAGGCTTTGTCCCGGCAAAATGCACAGTTATGATCTCAAAACATGGGGTATTGGCTGCAAGCGACAGGCTTAACCTCTCCGCTGCTGGTAGTTTTCCGTGCGCCTGTTTGATGACAGCATGGCTGTAAGCCGCACCCGATCCCTCTACTTCGTGTCGGATCAGCGGGATTGAAAGCCGGGCTTTGCGCTGCGGTGAAATCGCGACCCGTGTCCCCGCCTTGCGCCGTCGTTCAAGATAACCGTCTTGCGCCAGCGCCCGCAATGCACGATTGACGGTTGCACGCGCGCACCCCAGTTCGTCTGCGATGACCTGTTCATTCGGAATGAGCTCACCCGGAATCCATTCTCGTGTCTGAATGCGGCGCAGGGCTTCGGATTGAACGTCTTCCCAGCCGAGCATCACATGACGTCCCGCAGACGGTGCAAAGTCTTGACGTAGGCATTGGTGATCTGAGCGCGTTTGATATGCGCGCCACCCTGAACCATATGCCGCCCGGCAGACCAGACATCGGTGACCAACCGGTCGTCAGACGCGAACACCCATGTATCCAGCGCTGTGTCCTGACTGCGCCCAGTCATGTCAGTTGCGGTTCCATCGAGAGCCAGCAAATCGGCCCATTGGCCCGGCGCAATTGATCCGCTGTTACGCCCGATAGCCTGAGCACCGCCCGCACAGATACCGTCAAACAACCAACGTGCGGTCGATCGTTCTGAAGTGGCGAGGACGGCGCGGGATTTATCGCGCAAACGTTGCGAATATTCCAAAGTGCGAAGCTCTTCGGAGACTGAAATGCGGATGTTGGAATCTGACCCAATGCCAAAACGCCCCCCCGCCTGTGCCCAACCGGTGCCGTTGAATATGCCGTCACCCAGCGAAGATTCTGTGAGCGGGCAAAGGCCAGCAACGGCGTTTGTCGCAGCGAGGGTGCTGGTTTCATGTGGATCCATTTGTGTGCAGTGGATTAAGCACCAGCGGTGGTCTACGTCAGCATTGTCGAGCAGCCATTGCGTCGGGCGCGCGCCATAGGCCGCTTTGATCTCGTCCACCTCTGCAACCTGTTCCGCCAGATGCATGTGAATCGGACCGGATTGCAGGGCGATCACATCGGCCAACGCCTCTTGTGTCACGGCTCTTAGAGAATGCGGGGCGACGCCAGATGTTGCATCGGGGGCTAGGTTTTTCAGGGCGTTGCGGGCCTCGGCAAAGAGTTGGGCATATTGGCTCACATCATTGCCAAAACGGATTTGCCCGGGGCCAAGGGGACGCCCATCGACCCCGCCGGTCTGATATAAGACGGGCAGCAAGGTCAGACCGATTCCGCTGGTCTCGGCGGCGGCGATGATGCGACCCGACAGTTCAGACAGAGTTTCGTAGGGCGCACCGCCCGGCTGGTGGTGCAGGTAGTGGAACTCGCCTGACGCAGCATAACCGGCTTCTAGCATTTCCATTTGGACAAAGGCTGTGATGGCCTCGATGTCTTCTGGCGTCAGTTGATCAAGGAAGCGAAACATGAGTTGCCGCCAGGTCCAGAAACTATCGTGTGGATCGGGGCCGCGCCGCTCTGTCAAACCCGCCATCGCCCGTTGAAAGGCGTGGGAGTGCAAATTGGCAGGCGCGGGCAAAAGAATATCGACATGATGATCGGCAGGTGCATCAGGCGCGGCGTCTGAGAGTCGTCCGTCCGACGTAATCTCCAGAGCGATATTGGTCTCCCAGCCGGTTGGCATCAGGGCGGACTTGGCGTGCAATATTGTCATGAATGATCTCTTGACGGAATGGATATGTATATACATAAAGTTTATAACTTAGGCATACTGAGGAATCAACTGTGATTAAACGGCGTGTTCTGACCGAAGCGCGAATTGCGACCATGTCTGGGGATGTCCCTTACGGGTTGATTGAAAGCGGCGCCGTGGCCATCCAGGACGGAGTGATTGTCTGGGTGGGAGAGGTTTTACCGGACGCCTACAAGGATTGGTCTCAGGAACCGCAACAGGGCCGCCTGATCACGCCGGGTTTGATTGACTGCCACACACATATTGTCTTTGGCGGCAATCGGGCGCGCGAATTTGAGATGCGCCTCGAGGGTGCCAGCTATGAAGAGATAGCCCGAGCCGGGGGTGGTATCGTCTCAACCGTGTCGGCGACCCGAAAGGCGGATCAGAATGCGCTGGTCAACGGGGCGTTGGTGCGACTGGATGCCCTAATCTCAGAGGGTGTGACAACCATTGAGGTGAAGTCGGGCTACGGTTTGGACATCGAGACTGAGTTGCGGATGCTGCGCGCAGCCCGTGCCTTGGGCGCTGCGCGCAAAGTGCGGATTGTCACCAGTTTTCTTGGCGCGCACGCGGTCCCGACGGAGTATGCAGGCCGGGCTGATGCTTATCTGAGAGAGGTTTGTTTGCCTGCATTGCGCGCCGCAGTCAGCGAAGGCCTGGTCGATGCCGTGGATGGATTCTGCGAAGGAATAGCGTTTGATGCCAATCAGATAGGGAGTGTGTTTGATGTGGCTGCGGAGTTAGGTGTGCCCGTAAAGTTGCATGCCGAACAGCTCTCAAATATCGGGGGCACCTTGCTTGCAGCGCGCTACGGCGCCTTGTCTGCGGATCACGTGGAATACGCAACCGAAGAGGATGCGACAGCGCTGGCCAATTCGGGCTCAGTTGCGGTGATTTTGCCCGGAGCTTTTTATACTTTGCGTGAAACACAAGCCCCCCCGATTGATGCATTTCGCACACATGACGTGCCGATGGCGCTGGCGACGGATTGCAATCCCGGATCGTCGCCGCTGACCTCATTATTGCTGGCCATGAACATGGGGTGCACTCTGTTTCGCATGACGCCCGAAGAGGCCCTGCGCGGCGTAACGCAGAACGCGGCGCGGGCGTTGGGATTGAACGATGTGGGGCAGGTTGTCGTCGGTCAGCGCGCTGATTTGGCCATCTGGGACGCGGATCACCCTGCCGAATTGGCGTATCGGATTGGTTTTAATCCGCTGCATAAACGTATTTTTGGAGGCGTTTGATGATCTCGATCCCGGGGGAAATTACCCTGTCAGAATTACGTGCGATTTATCGCGATGGGTTGTCGGTGTCGCTGGATGCCTCGGCCCGCGCGCCGATTGCGGCCGCTGCTGATTTGGTTGCAAAGGCGGCGATGGGGACTGATCCGGTCTACGGAGTCAACACCGGGTTTGGAAAACTGGCGAGCCGGAAGATCGCGCCAGAAGACACCGAAACGCTGCAACGCAATTTGATCCTGTCCCATTGCTGTGGCGTTGGAGCGGCCCTGTCGGTTCCGCTGACCCGGCTGATGATGGTGCTGAAACTGCTGTCGCTGGGGCGTGGGGCCTCTGGCGTGCGGTGGGAAATCTGTGCGCAGTTGCAGGATATGCTGGCAAAAGGCGTAACCCCGGTTGTGCCGCATCAGGGATCAGTAGGCGCGTCTGGCGATCTTGCGCCGCTGGCCCATATGGCTGCGGCAATGATCGGCGAAGGTGAGGCGGTTTTTGACGGAGAGGTGATGCAAGGCGGTGCCGCGCTCCGAGCTGCCGGGCTGGTTCCAGTCATTCTGGGTGCAAAAGAGGGTCTTGCGCTGATCAATGGGACTCAGTTTTCGACCGCCTGTGCGTTGGCAGGGCTGTTTGGGGCGCTTGATGCTGTACGCAACTCTGCTGTGATCGCTTCGCTGAGTACGGATGCAATCATGGGATCAACAGCGCCGCTGCTCGCCGACATTCACCGGCTGCGGGGGCACAAAGGCCAGATAGATGTTGCGGCCTTGATGCGGTCTCTGATGGCGGGCAGCGAGATCCGGGAAAGCCATCGGGAAGATGACACGAGGGTGCAGGATCCCTACTGCATCCGCTGCCAGCCGCAGGTTGTGGGGGCGGCGCTGGATGTCTTGCGCATGGCAGGGCAGACGCTTGAGATAGAGGCCAATGCAGTCACCGACAATCCTCTGGTTCTGGTTGGAGAAGGACGGATTGTGTCGGGCGGGAATTTTCACGCTGAACCTGTAGGGTTTGCCGCCGATCAGATCGCTCTGGCGGTTGCCGAGATCGGTGCAATTGGACAACGCCGTGTGGCTTTGATGGTGGACCCGACGCTGAGCCACGACCTGCCACCTTTTCTGACGCCGGATCCGGGGCTTAACAGCGGTTTCATGATAGCTGAAGTCACAACAGCCGCTTTGATGAGCGAAAACAAACACCTGGCAAACCCATGTGTAACTGACAGTACGCCGACCTCTGCCAATCAAGAAGATCATGTCAGCATGGCTGCACACGGCGCATACAGACTGGCGCGAATGCTGGACAACCTGTCCGTCATTCAGGGCGTTGAAGTGATGTGTGCAGCGCAGGGGATCGAGGCGCGCGCGCCGTTAAAAACTTCTCAGACATTGCAGGCCGTGGTGGCGCGGCTGCGCGAGGTGGTGCCGTCCTTAGGTGCAGACAGGTATATGGCGCCGGACATGGGTGCCGCTACCGCACTGGTTCAAAGCGGTGCGCTGGTGCAAGCCGCAGGCGCCGAGGCTTCGCTGTGATTGAAGTCGTTCAGGGAAATGGGCCAATTGTGCTAGGGTTACCGCATACCGGGACTAACGTCCCCGAGCATATCTGGGCGCGGCTCAATGAAACCGGCCGGGCGCTGGCGGATACGGATTGGCATATTCATCGGCTTTATGACGGATTGCGCGATGATGTGACTACCGTGCGCACGCCAATTCATCGCTACGCGATAGACGTCAACCGCGGGCCGGACGACGCGAGCCTGTACCCGGGACAGAATACAACGGGCCTTTGTCCGCTGACTGATTTTGACGGTGCGCCGATCTATACAAAAGGGAAGGAACCACACAGTGCTGAAGTCGAGCAACGACGCGAGGCCTATCATGCTCCGTATCACGCCGCGTTATCCATAGAGTTGGCGCGGGTGAAAGCCATACACGGGGCAGCAGTACTCCTCGACTGCCACTCGATCCGGTCGGTTATCCCATATCTTTTTGCCGGGAAGTTGCCGGATTTCAATATCGGGACCAATTTGTCCACAACCTGCGCGCCGGTTGTGGAACAAACATTGGAGAGATTATGTCGACATGTGTCTGACTATACCACAGTGCTTAATGGAAGGTTTAAAGGCGGCTGGACCACGCGTCATTATGGTCGCCCCGACGAAGACTATCACGCAATTCAGATGGAGTTGGCGCAATCAACTTACATGCAAGAAGCGCCACCCTGGCGCTACCAAGAGGTCAAAGCTGAACAGGTACGCAGTATTCTGGCCCAAATTCTCAACGCCCTGCAGGCCGCAGTTCAGACCGGAGATTTGAAATGACCGACAAACGCCACAACATCCGCGATATTTACCCGGCAACGGGAACCGAGATAACTGCAAAATCGTGGCAGACCGAAGCCCCGATGCGGATGCTGATGAACAACCTGCACCCGGATGTCGCTGAAAACCCTCACGAATTAGTGGTGTACGGCGGGATCGGACGGGCGGCGCGGACGTGGGCTGACTTCGACCAGATTGTCGCATCCCTGACCAATCTGGAGAGTGATGAGACGCTTCTGGTACAGTCAGGAAAACCTGTAGGCGTGTTCAAAACCCATGAAAATGCCCCAAGAGTGCTGATTGCAAACAGTAATCTCGTGCCGCATTGGGCCAATTGGGACCATTTCAACGAACTCGATAAGAAAGGTCTGGCGATGTATGGCCAGATGACAGCCGGCTCGTGGATTTATATTGGGACTCAAGGGATTGTTCAGGGCACCTACGAGACTTTCGTCGAAGCAGGGCGGCAACACTACGATGGCAATCTGACCGGCAAATGGATCCTGACGGGGGGACTTGGCGGGATGGGAGGTGCGCAGCCTTTGGCGTCGGTGATGGCGGGTGCATGTTGTCTGGCAGTAGAGTGTAATCCGGAGTCCATCGATTTTCGCCTGCGCACCAAGTATCTGGACGAGCGTGCCGACACACTGGACGATGCCCTGGCGATGATTGATGCGTGGACAAAGGCGGGTGAGGCGAAGTCGGTCGGTCTGCTGGGCAATGCCGCAGACGTGTTTCCGGAACTGGTCAAAAGGATGGGCAATGGGGGCATTCGCCCGGACATTGTGACGGATCAGACATCCGCCCACGACCCTCTGAACGGGTATCTCCCGCAGGGCTGGACTATGGGGCAGTGGAAGGCCAAACGAGAAAGCGACCCCAAGGCGGTGGAGAAGGCCGCGCGTGCCAGCATGAAGGTGCAGGTTGCCGCGATGGTAGATTTCTGGAACGCGGGCGTGCCAACCCTTGATTATGGCAACAACATCCGACAGGTGGCGCTGGACGAGGGTCTGGAGAACGCCTTTGCTTTTCCCGGATTCGTGCCCGCCTACATCCGCCCGCTGTTTTGCCGCGGCGTCGGGCCGTTCCGCTGGTGCGCCTTGTCTGGCGATCCTGAAGACATTTATAAAACTGATGCCAAGGTGAAAGAACTGATCCCGGATGATCCGCATTTGCACAAATGGCTCGACATGGCGCGCGAGCGTATTGCGTTTCAGGGTCTGCCGGCGCGCATTTGCTGGGTTGGTCTGGGACAACGTGACAAGCTGGGTCTTGCTTTCAACGAGATGGTGCGCACCGGTGAGTTGAAAGCGCCCATTGTCATCGGGCGGGATCATCTTGATTCAGGGTCAGTTGCCAGCCCGAACCGCGAGACCGAAGCGATGAAAGATGGATCTGATGCGGTGAGTGACTGGCCGCTGTTAAATGCCCTTCTCAACACTGCCAGCGGGGCTACTTGGGTTTCGCTGCATCACGGTGGCGGTGTTGGCATGGGGTTTTCTCAGCACTCCGGAATGGTGATTTGTTGTGATGGAACCCAAGAGGCTGACAAACGAATTGCCCGCGTGTTGTGGAACGATCCCGCAACAGGGGTGATGCGCCATGCGGATGCGGGATATGAGATCGCATTAGACTGCGCGCGCGACAACGGGCTGAGACTGCCGGGTATTTTGGGGAACTGACGAGCCGTTGCACCCGGTTGTTTTTGATCAAAGAGCAATCCACAAGAGATTCTGGACTAGTGTGGCTGCAAAACAAATCCTGCATCGGGTGGGACGTCAGACACACTGCCGCCGCCTCGCGTTTCCTGTGGGATTGCCGCTGCAGTACTCTTCGACCGAATTTTTGTCAGGCCTTCGCCAAGCCGCCGACCAACAGGTCGCTGGTAGCGTCCGTCCGATCCTTAGCTACTCGAAGACGTTCCGTTGGCCAATGAAAATCTAACCGATGCGCATACACTGCGCGTCAATCTGTTCGCCTGTGTTCATTTCGTGCCGGTCCAGACCCTACTCCAGTCTTTGGCCATGTCCACAATCGTCCAGCCCC
>RCNF010000955.1_pt1 | contig 15079 bp, 12 predicted proteins | sample 2041311 | NCBI WGS metagenome assembly RCNF01 (sample SAMN09708228, study PRJNA481090) | Marine sediment metagenome, whole genome shotgun sequencing project. | biome: marine sediment; feature: ocean; material: sediment; isolation source: Sewage treatment plant 2 marine sediment (STP2) ... | reverse complement strand
AGAGATGAAATCGAAGCGTTGATCGCTGAAATACGATCAGATGGTTACGAAATGTTTCGAAGCCTTTCCAAAAAGTCATCATCTTTTTCCGATTTAAACCTTCAGCTTCCCGATGTTGAAATCAGTACGTTGAGGGTTGTTGAGAGATCACCTTTAGTTGGAAAAAGTTTAGCTGGAATTGGGCTGAGAAAGAAATATGGGGTTACAGTATTGGCCATACGTCGAAACTCACAAATATTATCCAATCTAAACGTAAACACGCCATTTTTTGCAAACGATGTGCTTTTTGTCCTTGGACCACCGGATAGGGTTGCCGAGGTCGCTGGTTTATCCCGAAATCCGGAAGAAGGAGATGCAAGTTAAATGAACCTATCCTTACAGCTTAGAACAGCTTAGATTTTGCATGAAAAAAATGGAAATTCCTAAATTGATAAACCGACTACAAAATCGACAAATAATTTTAGGATATTTATTTGCCCTCGGTGCAACGGCTATTTGGTCAGGCAATTTTATCATTGCACGCGGCCTTAATGAAAGTATCCCTCCAATCAGCCTTGCCTTTTGGAGATGGGTTGTTGCCGTAGTTGTGTTTTTGCCCTTTGCATTGAAACCGCTTATTGTCGAATGGGATATCCTCAAAGAAAATATTCTTTACCTGTCTGTTACTTCATTGCTGGGAATAACAATATTTAACACTCTAATCTATTTTGCGGGTCATACGACAACCGCCATCAATCTTTCGTTAATATCTATTACATTTCCAGTCTTCATTGTCATTCTATCTCGAATTTTTTTTAGTGAATCAATAACTGTAAACAAGGGCATAGGCATCATACTTGTTGCGACAGGCGTTGTCTTGCTGATTACCAAAGGAGCCCCTTCCAGACTCTTAGATATATCTTTTGCTGTAGGTGATGTCTGGATGCTTGTAGCTGCATTAACTTTCGCCATTTACAGTATTTTATTAAAACGCAAACCTAAAATGTTAAGTATTTGGGCGTTCCAGTTAAGCACATTCATTTTGGGGCTCATTTTTCTGTTCCCATTCTTTATTTTGGAATATGTAACAGTTCCTCCCGTCGAATTTGATACAAAGACAGTTTCTTCAATTCTCTACGTAGGTGTCTTTGCTTCGCTTTCGGCTTTCGTTTTATGGAATAAGGCAATTGTGACGGTTGGCCCCTCAAAAGCAGGAATGATTTACTATACATTGCCTCTTTTTAGCGGGCTTTTGGCATACATTTTCTTAAAAGAAGATATTAGTATAATACATTTTTACAGCGTGTTGCTCATTGTGTCAGGCATTTTTACTGCTAATTATGAATCAAAAAAATGAGTGAAAAGCTTGACAAAAGTTTGCAGAGAAAATAGATAATTTCGGTTATGCTTTATTTGAACCTTTTATTAAGATCCATCTTATTAAGATCAGGCACTTTAACATGTTTATTCTAACAGGGACAGATTTGTGGAAATTGATCTTCAAGGAATTGTAGTTATTGTAGGGAACTATGGAAGCGGAAAGACAGAAGTTTCCATAAACCTGGCAGTTAACAAAAAACGTGCAGGAGTTGACGTTAAAATTGCAGACCTTGACCTGGTTAATCCCTATTTCAGGACTCGTGAGGCACGACACCAGCTGTCCATGCTGGGAATTGATATGGCATTGCCTCCGGAAGAATATCTTCAGGCTGATCTTCCAATACTTAGCCCTGTTGTTGCCGGGTTGATTAAAAATCCGGTTGAGCTGACTATTATTGACGCCGGCGGGGATGACGCGGGTGCCACAGTGCTGGCAGCTCTTGCCGACGCATTTGAGGGTAAGACTTTTCAAATGCTTCAGATTGTAAATCCTATGCGGCCTTTTACCGGTACGGTGAAAGGTTGCCTTAAGATGCGCAGCGAGATTGAAGCTGCTTCAAAAATGACTATAAACGGGATTGTTGGCAATTCAAATTTAATTGACGAAACAAGGCCTGAAGATATATACAGCGGATACGAGTTTGTTAAACTTTTGTCTCAGGAAAGTGGCCTGGCTTTAAAATTTATTACAGTTCCATCAGAGCTGATGACTGAAATCGATATAAGCCGTTTTTCCTGCCCTGTTTTGCAGATAGAAAGACAACTTGTGCCGCCGTGGAAGAAGGCGGTCAAATTAAGCTGATTAGAAAGGAGTTATACCATATGGCATATGAACATCATATTGACGATGAAAGATGCAAGGGTTGCGGTTTATGTGTAACCGTATGTCCCAAGAACGTTTTAGAAGTTTCTGACCAGGTAAACACCAAAGGTTATTTTCCTGCATATCAGGCAAGGCCCGAAGATTGTATTTATTGTGCCATGTGTTGTACCATGTGTCCTGATATGGCGATAACAATCACCGAGATTGTTGAAGGTGTGGCAGACCTGGAAAAAATGGAGGAAAAAAATGAGTAAAGTATTAATGAAAGGAAACGAAGCTATCGGAGAAGCGGCAATCCGGGCAGGATGTCTTAACTACTTTGCTTACCCGATTACTCCCCAATCAGAGGTTGCCGAATATCTTTCCCGCCGTATGCCGGAAGTTGACGGTCACTTTTTACAGGGTGAAAGTGAAGTAGCTGTTTCATATATGATTTTTGGTGCTGCTGCAGCCGGGGAACGGGTTTTTACTACTTCATCAAGCCCGGGGATAAGTCTGATGAGTGAAGGTATCAGCTATATTGCAGCTGCCCAGTGTCCGGCGGTTTTTGTTAATATTATGCGTGGCGGTCCAGGCCTTGGTGGGATTCTTCCTTCACAGGCCGATTATCTTCAGGCAACAAAAGGAATCGGACACGGTGATTGCAGGTTGCTTGTTATGGCACCTGCGGGTGTTCAAGAGGCAGTTGAGATGATGATGATGGCTTTCCCCCTGGCGGAGAAATATCGTAACCCGGTAATTATTTTAGGAGATGGTTTAATCGGTCAGATGATGGAACCGGTTGAGTTTCCGGATCACCTGAGGACTGAGCCTACTGATAAAAATGATTGGGCAACAAACGGCATGGATACTCGAAAGAGTGATAAACGTAATTTGGTTAAATCCTTGTTTCTTGATCCGGTGCAGCTAAACGAAAACAACCTGATTCTAAAAGCAAAATATGAACAGATGAAAAAAGAAGAAATCAGATACGAGAAATATAATACAGACTCCGATTATAAGGTTTTAGTTGTAAGTTACGGCACAATGAGCAGGGTATGTAAAACAGCTATTGATCAATTAAAGGAAGGAGGGTTTGAGGTGGGATTGATAAGGCCCCAGACCCTTTTCCCCTTTCCGGAAACGGCAGTCAGAGAAGCTGCGTTGAACGACGGTTGCAAAGCTGTGATAAGCATTGAAATGAGTATGGGACAGATGGTGGAAGACGTTAGTATGGCTGTTCAGGGGAAATTGCCTGTTTCGTGGTATGGAAAATGCGGGGGTGATATACCGACACCTGAAGAGGTCATAGAGGCGATACAAGGATTGAATGTTTGAAAAGAAAATGAATAAATAACAAATAATAATCAGGAGAGAAATATAATGGGAAAGACATTTAAAAAACCAGAAGCACTTTCCGATCAGATTATGCATTACTGCCCTGGGTGTACCCATGGCGTTATTCACAGGCTGGTGGCTGAAGTGATTGACGAACTGGGTATTCGGGGTCGTACCGTTGGCATAGCACCTGTGGGATGTGCTGTTCTGGCTTATAATTATTTTACATTTGATTTCCAGGAGGCGGCACACGGTCGCGCACCTGCAATGGCCACAGGAATAAAACGGGTTCGGCCTGATTTGATGGTTTTCACATACCAGGGGGACGGTGATCTGGCAAGTATAGGAATGGGAGAAATTGTTCATGCTGCCAACCGGGGTGAGAAGTTCACAACCGTTTTTGTAAATAATGCGGTATATGGTATGACAGGCGGTCAGATGGCTCCTACCACAATGCCTGGCCAGCGCACAACCACCTCTCCTTTTGGCCGGGATGTGGAAGATGTTGGCATGCCCATCAAGATGGCGGAACTGCTTGCCGCTTTACAGACACCGGGGTACATCGTACGGCAGACCGTACTGAAGCCAAAATATATTAACAGGGCAAAAAAGGCCATTAAAAAGGCATTTACCTATCAAATGGAAGGCCGATGCTTCAGCTTTGTTGAACTGGTGAGCACATGCCCCACAAACTGGGGCCTTACTCCGGTTGATGCTGTCAAGTGGGCTGAAGATGAGATGCTACCTTATTATGAACTTGGTGAATTTAAAACACCAGAGTAGGAGGCAAGAATGCAAAGTGAAGTGATGTTCGCCGGTTTTGGCGGTCAGGGAATATTGTTAAGTGCAAAGATCCTTGCCTATGCGGGCATGGAGGAAGGTAAGGAGGTGGCGTGGGTTCCTTCTTACGGACCCGAGATGCGGGGCGGCACTGCCTACTGTACGGTGGTTATTAGCGACAGGCCCATCGGTTCTCCGATTATAAGAAATCCGATGCATCTTGTGGCAATGAATCGCCCTTCCCTGGAAAAATTTGCACCCATGGTAAAGCCGGGTGGAGTGATAATGATTAACAGCTCATTGATATCAATAAGTTCCGGTCGCAAAGATATTGATGAGCTTAATGTTCCGGCTAATGATATAGCAAAGAAGCTTGGGAATGTTAGATCGTTAAATATCGTTGCTCTTTCCGCTTTTGTTGCCCGGAGTAAAGTTGTTGACTTCGATATATTGCGCGAATGCGTCAAAAAGGAATTTTCAAAAAAAGAAAAACTTATTCCTCTTAATATGGAGGCTGTGACAGCAGGGGGAGAAGCCGCAAAGCGGTGAAAGCTGGGAAGTTGGGAGGCTAAGAAGCCGGGCTGTAAAACATGACTTTATTCATTCCAGATTATATTTTATCGATCAAGCCGTATGTTCCGGGAAAGCCCCTTGAGGAGCTTGAAAGGGAGTATGGTATAAAAAAGTCGATAAAACTTGCCTCCAATGAAAACCCTTTGGGTCCTTCCCCCATGGCTGTAAAGGCTATTCAATCCGCACTGGAAAAATTGAACCGTTATCCTGATGGGAGCGGTTATAATCTTATAAACAGGATTGCAGATAAACTGAAAGTATCTCCCGGTAATATCGTTTTGGGAAACGGTTCTGATGAAATCATCGGCATGCTGACACATACACTGCTAAAACCCGGTGATGAAGTAATTTTACCGCAGCCTTCATTTCTAATATACGATATAATGGTTCGTTGTGCGGGTGCAACCTGTGTAAATGTTCCTCTTAATTCACTTTCCATTGACCTGGAAGAGATTAAAAAAAGAGTGACATCAAAATCGAAGATGGTTTTTTTATGCAATCCCAACAATCCCACAGGAACCATTATCCTAAAGAAAGAATTTGAAAGATTTCTTGAAAGCATTCCTCCTGAAATAATTGTTGTTGTGGACGAAGCATATATCGAATTTGTCAGAGAACAAAACTGCGCTTACAGTATTGAATATATCAATTCCACAAGGCCGCTGGTTGTACTTCGAACCTTTTCCAAAGCTTACGGTCTGGCTGGGCTTAGAATAGGATATGGAGTCATGTCTGAAGAGATATCAGGCATTATTAACAGGATCAGGCTTCCGTTTAATACAAACTCTCTTGCCCAGGTCGGAGCTGTTGCGGCTTTAGATGATGAAAAATTTTTTAAAAAGACGCAAAAGCTGATTCATGAAGGTCTTGATTTCATGTATTCTGCCCTGGACAGGCTGGGAATAAAATACTTTCCAACCCAGGCAAACTTTTTTCTTATAGATGTTGAAAGAGATGCTGACGAAGTCTTTGAAAAAATGCTGGCCCACGGTGTTATTGTACGTTCCATGACTTCATATGGGTATCCACATTATATTCGTGTTAATGCCGGACTTCGTGAAGAGAATGCCGGGTTTATAAAGGCGCTGGATGAGGTGCTTGATTAGATGAATAAAACCGGAATTTCAAAACGCCTGGTAATCACGATAGACGGCCCGGCAGGGGCAGGTAAGACTACGGTTAGCCGGGCTCTTGCAGATCATTTGGGATATAAATATATCGATACAGGCGCTCTTTACAGGGGTGTTGCCTATGAAGCAATATCAAAAGGGCTGAGTTATGACGACGACGGGGGTCTTGAAAGTATGTGCGCCGACTTGAGGCTTGAATTTGTACGCATAAAAAAAGAGTTGCGTCTTATATCGAATGATTTGGATATCACTGATTTAATCCGGACCCCTGAAATTACCATGTTTGCCTCTGCAGTCTCCGCAAGATCGGTTGTAAGAAAGTATCTTTTCGCTCTTCAAAGGGATATGGGCAGTGAAAAAGGAGTTGTATTCGAGGGTAGAGATATGGGGACTGTTGTCTTTCCTGATGCTGATATAAAATTTTTCCTGGATGCATCCCACAAAAACAGGGCGTTAAGACGCTACAGGGAAATGGAACAGGAAACCTCTCAAACTTTAGAAGATGTTGAAAGAGATATGAAACAAAGGGATGAAAACGACAGCAGCAGAGAACTTGCGCCCCTGAAGCCTGCTAAAGATGCAGAAATTATTGATTCCACCGATATTTCTGCTGATGAGGTCGTTAAAATGATGGTGTCTTATATGGAGGCCGGGAGGCTATGAGGTAAAGGGGTTGGGAGGCTGAGAAGCGGGAAGGCTATGAGGCTTAAAGGTTTGGAGGAAAAACCGGAAAATAGGGATTGAATTTTGATGATTGTCGATTTAAATAAAATGTTTTGCTCCATTTGTTTAAAAAAAATGAAATTAATCGTTGTTTTTTTAAAATCAGTCTGATAATAGTATCAAGTTATGCTATCTGAGCAAATAGCAATAAAAAATAGGCAAGGGGGATTTTTTTTAATATGAACGATTTAGGTAAAAACGAAGAAACTAAACAATTAAACCAGGATGATTTGCCGGAGACTTCAGATATCAGCAAGCCGGATGATGAAGTTATGCCGGAAGTTGTAGTTAAACCGGATGCTGAGCTTAAACAGGAGAGTGAAGAATTAAAAGATGATGCGCCGGAAGATAAACAATCAGCTGACGATGTTTCCGAACCTGATGAAAGCATGGAAAGCATGATGGATTTGTATGAGGAAAGCTTTAAGCGCTTTACTGAAGGTGAAGTTGTAACAGGCAGAATAATTTCAATCGACAAAGAATTTGTTCTTGTAGATATCGGGTACAAATCAGAAGGGCAGATCCGGATTTCCGAGTTTAAAGATGAAGAGGGAAATATAAACATCGTTTTGGGTGACACTACAGAAGTAATGGTTGAATGGTGGGACGAAGAAGAAGAACGAGTTGTTCTTTCCAAAGAAAAAGCCGAGAATATCAAGGTATGGGAAGATATTAAAAAATTATACGATGAAGAAGGAACTGTCGAAGGTGTTATTATAAATCGTGTCAGGGGCGGTTTTTCTGTAGATATAGGCGTTCAGGCATTTTTGCCTGGTTCACAGGCTGATTTACGTCCTGTGCGAAACCTGGATGAGTTAGTGGGGAATAAATATACTTTCAAAATTTTAAAATATAATAGAAAACGCAGCAATATCGTATTATCAAGAAGGGCTATACTCGAACATGATCGTGAATCCAAAAGAGTGGAAACTCTAACTTCCATCCACGAGGGAAAAGTCGTTGAGGGTGTTGTAAAAAATATTACGGAATATGGTGTTTTTATCGACCTTGGCGGTATTGACGGACTGCTTCATATTACTGATATTTCGTGGGGACGCGTTAAGCATCCCTCGGAACTATTTTCAGTTGGTGATGAAATAACAGTCAAAATCCTTAATTTGGATATTGAAAAGGAAAGAGTTTCACTTGGAATGAAACAGCTTACCGAGGATCCCTGGTCAATTGCAATTGAAAAATATCCTTTGGGAGAGCGCTTAACCGGAAAGGTTGTCAGCCTGACCGATTATGGAGCTTTTATTGAATTGGAAGAGGGCATCGAGGGGCTGATTCATGTTTCCGAAATGTCATGGACTCGAAAGATACGTCATCCATCCAAGATTGTTTCCGTGGGTGATGAAGTCGAAGCTGTGGTGCTCGATATCAAACCTGAAAACAGGCGCATATCGCTGGGTATGAAGCAGGTTGTTCCTAATCCGTGGGATGTAATCAGTGAAAAATACCCTGTGGGGACTACTATTGAAGGTAAAATCAAGAATATTACTGATTTCGGACTTTTCGTAGGTATAGATGAAGGTATCGACGGCCTTGTCCACATTTCAGATATTTCATGGACGAAAAGGATAAAACATCCGTCTGAAATATACAAAAAAGGGGAAGTGATTCAGGCTATCGTTCTGGATATTGAAAAGGAAAACAAAAGGTTTTCCCTTGGCATTAAGCATATGCAGCCGGATCCATGGCAGACTGTCCCACAGCGTTATGAAGTTGGGAAAGAGATTACCGGCACGGTAACAAATCTTACTGATTTCGGGGTTTTCGTGGAACTGGAAGAGGGGATAGAAGGACTTGTTCATGTTTCTGAAATCAGTAAGGAAAAAATCAAAACTCCGGTAGGCAAATATAACATCGGCGAAGTTATTACCGCCAAAGTTATGAACATTAACACGGAAGAAAGAAGGATTGGTCTTTCAATAAAGCGGCTTGAGATCGAAGATGAACAGAACCTTTTGAGTGAATATGTAAACACCATGAGACCTGCTACTTCATCTTTTGGAGAAATACTTCGAGAGAATCTCCAGGAAAAGCTGAATGATGAGTGACCCCACAACTCTACATTTATAGCTACACAATATTAAGTTATATGGCTCTTCTCCAAACTAATTGGAGAAGAGGATTCAAGGGTTCAAGTGAATGAAAACAGCTTGATACAGATGACATAAACACTTGCGTTTTCTCTACCCTTTTACTCCTTAATATTTTCAAAGTATGTTTATATAAAAAGACGGTCCTAAGAGTCAGGGACTTTTCTGTATGCATTTGTTTTCGGTCATTTTTACTTGACCGGGCATAGCCGAAGGCGAAGTTTGGACCCCTTGAATTCTGGAACCCTGATCAATCGATCAACTCTTTGGGAGATGATCCAATTATGTTTTCCCGCAGGCACCCTTACCTTTTTTTCATCTTAGTTTTTTCATCAATATCTGCATCTGCCGTCGCAATTATAGTAATCTCACTTATGTTTGTAGTGGGCACAAGAGGCTCCGGTTATGATGATCTTAAGGCAGGTGGTGAAAAAGTCGGCATCATCGAAATAAAAGGGGTTATTGCCGATTCCAAGGATGTAATTTATCATATTAAACGTTTCCGTGAAGACAAATCAATCAGGGCGATTGTACTCAGGATAGATTCTCCAGGTGGCGGCGTGGGGCCTTCGCAGGAGATTTTCAGGGAGATCAGAAAAACCGTTAAATTAAAAAAAGTTGTTGCTTCAATGGGTGCAGTGGCAGCTTCGGGTGGATATTATATTGCCGCAGGGACAGACGGAATTGTTGCCAATCCGGGTACCATAACCGGCAGTATCGGTGTTATTATGGGTTTTACGAATTTTCAGCAGCTGTTTCGTAAAATCGGATTGGTCCCGGTTGTGGTGAAAAGCGTTGAATACAAGGACATGGGATCACCTGTTAGAGATATGACTGACGATGAAAGAAAAATTCTTCAGGATTTGTCGGTTAATATTCACAGGCAGTTTGTCGAGGCGATATCCGAGGGAAGAAAGATGGAACTGTCAAAAGTGGAATCTATTGCTGACGGGCGCATCTTTTCAGGAGAGCAGGCTAAAGAAATGCGCCTTGTAGATCGTCTCGGAAACCTGGAAGATGCAATAGAGTGGGCCGGCAGAATGGCCGGAATAAAAGGGAAAATATCATATGTTTATGCCCCTGAGAAAAAGGCATCCCTTCTGAAATATGTTATAGAATCATCCGTGAAAGAACTTGCAGATCGCACCTTAAACACGGATCTGTATGCGGGATACCTGTACATCCCGTAACCCACAATTCATAGCATTACTCAAATATACTCACATCCCCCATCCCTTTTCGTAATATTTCGGGATAGTCGTTTATCAGCGAAATAACACTTGATGGTTCCCCTGAAACAGGACCTCCATCAATTACAATGTCTATTCTGGACGAAAAATAATCGAGGATAAAGGAAGGGTGGTGAAACAGGGTGCCATCAGGCATTGTTGCACTTGTAGTAATAATCGGATTTCCCAGCTCTTCCACCAGGGCTTGGCAAATAGTATTATCCGGCACTCGTATTCCAGCTTCTTTTCGCTTTGTCAGCATTATTTTAGGGACAAGTTTTGAACCTTCCAGAACGAACGTGTAAGGGCCGGGCAGGAGCCGTTTCATGGTTCTGTACGCGTAATTTGAAACTTTTGCATAATGGCTGATGTTTTTAAGCCCGGAACAGATAAAACTAAAAGGTTTGTTTTTGTTGCGCTGCTTTAGCTGGTAAATTTTTTCAATTGCCTTTTTATTCATGATATCGCAGCCCATTCCGTAGTATGTATCGGTCGGATAGGCGACGATTCCACCCTTTTTAAGGACATCAACAACCTTTATGATAAGCCGCTTTTGCGGGTTTGTATTATTAATTTTGATAAGCATGACTAATAATTTTATTAAAAATGAAAGACATCATTTATTATGTATGCCGCTTTATTGTCAAGTCATCAAATAAAGGATTGCTAAAAACCCGAGATTTTGCTATTGGGTTCGCTCAAAAACGATGAATTCGTAAAAAGCTTTTAAAAACCGCCGGATGGCATCGTTCCAAGGCTCATATACAAGGCGTAGCGGTTTTTCGACTATACATATAGTATGCCGAGCCCCAGATAAACTACTACAACGCAGTAGATGTGATTTTTTGAGACGGCATCAAAATTTAAAAACGGAGGAAACCGATGACAAAAATACCACCCGAAGAAGCATATTCCTTTGATGATGTTTTGCTGCTCCCAAACTATTCAGATGTATTGCCTAAAGATGTTGATACCAGTACAATGTTGACTAAAAACATTGCTTTGAACATTCCCCTGGTAAGCGCTGCAATGGATACTGTAACAGAATCGCAAAGTGCCATAAGCATGGCACGTGAAGGGGGTATGGGTTTTATACACAGGAATATGAGTATCGAAAGCCAGGTTGTTGAGGTTGGTAAGGTTAAAAAATCTGAAAGCGGTATGATAATCGATCCGGTTACAATAACTCCTGATCGGCCCGTTGATGAAGTGATGAAACTTATGTCTGAGTATAGGATTTCAGGAGTGCCTGTTACTGTGGGAAATAAACTCGTGGGTATTGTTACAAACAGGGATTTGAGATTTGAGACGAATATGGGGAAACAGATATCTGAAGTTATGACCAAAGAAAACCTGATAACCGTTTCGGAAGGGATAGGGCTGGAAGATTCCAAGAAGCTTTTGCATGAGCACAGAATTGAAAAGCTCCTTGTTGTTGATAAAAAGGGATTGCTAAAGGGCATGATAACAATAAAGGATATTGAAAAGATAAAAAAATATCCCAATGCCTGCAAAGATACAATGGGCAGACTCAGGGCAGGTGCGGCTATAGGTGTCGGCCCTGACATGGAAGAGAGGGCCGACGCACTTTTGGCGGCAGGTGCCGATGTTTTACTGATAGATACCTCCCATGGACACACGGCTAATGTTATTAACGCTGTAAAAATATTAAAAGGCAATTTTAAAAATATTGAACTGATAGCCGGCAATGTCGGTACTGCAAAAGGTGCTGAGGGCCTTGTTAATGCCGGAGTAGACGGAGTGAAGATAGGAATAGGGCCTGGGTCTATATGTACAACCCGTATTATTGCAGGTATAGGTGTACCCCAGATGACGGCTATAATGAACTGCAGGTCGATATCGAGCAAAACCGGCGTGCCGCTCATTGCTGACGGCGGAATAAAATTTTCAGGTGATATTACAAAGGCAATAGGCGCCGGGGCGCATGCAATAATGATAGGAGGGCTTTTTGCCGGTACAGAGGAAAGTCCTGGTGAACTAGTCATTTTTCAGGGGCGAAGTTACAAGATGTACCGGGGTATGGGGTCACTTGAAGCCATGAAAAAGGGAAGCAGGGACAGGTATTACCAAAGTGAGCAGGGTGAAGCAGACAAACTTGTTCCCGAAGGTATTGTCGGGCGTGTTCCGTACAGAGGTACTCTTGCCGATAATATTTATCAGCTTATAGGGGGGCTGAAGGCAGGAATGGGGTATGTGGGATGTAGAACTCTGGAAGAATTAAAGGAAAAAGCCCGGTTTATCAAGATAAGTGCGGCAGGGATGCGTGAAAGCCATGTTCATGACGTGATTATTACAAAAGAGGCTCCGAATTATCGTCTGGATTGAGAGAACTCAGAGTTTATAGCTCATAGCTAACAGCTGATAGCTCATAGGTATATTGAGACCCTTTCAATAGGCTCATAGTACCTCCTCAAAAACCATTTCTACTGAATCATTTTACGGGATCAGGTCTTCTTTCTGCCTCGAGTGAATCTTCAATTTTACTAAGTATACGGTGGGCTGATTGCGCTCCCAGTTCAAGTGCTCTTTCAGCATGTTTTTGAGCAGTTTTATAATTTTTCATTCGATAATGCAAATCCGCCATATTGAGAAAACTTGATGGTGCTTCTGGCAAAGCCATAGCAACTTTGTTGAAATATTCCAGCGCAATATTGAAATCATTCTTTTCCGATGCAGCCAGACCAGCTTTAAAATACTCGTCGACAGAACCGTATTCGCGCGGAACTTGTGGGTTTTCTGTTTGCGGCGATGTAGCTTGAAGAGGTGTTTCAGATGCAAACTCATCTCCGGCAGGTGGTTGTGTTGTGACTGCTGGTTCTACTAAATCCTGAGCCTGCTTCAAGCTGGTTTTACCATGTGCGATAGCTTCCTTCGGTTTTTCGTACGGTAGTTCCGACTGGGCTCCGATTATATGGTCCGGCTTAGCCTTGCCGGTTTCAATCGGGGCTTCTTCTGCCGGCGTTTTTCCTTCTTTCTCAGCAGGTGATGCTATTGAACCAGTCACAATTTTTGATTTAATTTTTTTCAGTATAGATTGAGCGGAATGTAAGCCCAGATTTAAGCTCTTTTCAGCATGTTTGCGGGCCGTCTTATAATCCTCAAGTTGGTACTGCAAAATAGCCAGATTACAAAAACCGGCCGCGTTATCGGGAAGAATTTCAACAGCCTTGCTGAAATGTTCAACAGCCTTGTGATAATCTTTCTGCTCGGTGGCTTCAACCCCGAGGGTCATGTATTTCCTGGCATCATCGTCTTTTGAAACAGCCTTTTCTATAGATGCGGGTGTTTTATTATCTCTTGAATCGGCTGCTTCGGCCAAAGCAACCGGTTCAATAGACTCGACATCCGGCATTTCCACTATAGTTTCCGGTTCAGACTCATCTTCCACCGCTTTTTTATCAGGTTCTGCATCAGCGTGAGATTCCGGCACTTCAGGTTCCTCTTCGGTGTCTTCAATAGCTTCGGCAGGTTTTTCTCGTTCCTTAAGTCCCATAGACTTTGTAGAAGGAGAGGGTGCTGATTCTTCAGCCAATTTAGCATCGATCTTTTCCAAAATCGGTTTTAACGTATAATCCCCTAAATCAAACGCTTTTTCAGCATATTTACGAGCCTGCGGGTATTGCCCCAAAGAGTAGTGTATTGTTGCCAGGTGGATATAACTTGGGATTCCATTCGGTAACAGCTCAACTACTTCATTGAAATGCCAGATCGCCTTGTGAAATTCTTTCTTTTCCAAAGCTGCTACCCCCAGTCTAAAGCTATCGTTAACAACAGCATCTTTTTCTTTAAGGGATGCATCAACGGTTAAATCTGATTGATTTTGTTTTTCTGCTTCCAAAAATTCGTCAAGAGTAGCAGCTGCAGACTCGATAAAAAAGGTCTCGCTTTCATTTTTTTTAGCAACCAGAGGAGTTTTGGTTTTTTCAACCTCAGCAGCGGGTTCAAACTCTGCAGGAGATTTCAAAGGAGCAACCATAACCGGTTTTATCTTTTCCAGAATTTTGGTAGCAGAAAGCGAGCCTAATTCAATCGCCTTTTCAGCACACATGTATGCAGTTTCATACTCCTTGAGCCTGTAGTTTAAAACAGCTAAATTAAAAAAACCGGCCGCGTTATCGGGAAGAATTTCAACAGCCTTGGTGAAATGTTCGACAGCCTTGTTATAATCTTTCTGTTCGGCGGCTTTAACCCCGAGAGTCATGTACTTCCTGGCATCCGCTTTTATTTGGTCAATTATTTCATTATCATCTTTAAGAACGGCACCGTCTACAGAACCTGGTGTTGTATTCTCCGTTGAATCGGCTGCTTCGTTTAAAGCAGCCAGTTCAATAAATATTGTATCTTCTAAATCTTCAGTTCCTTCGTTATAACCTGTTCCCCGGGCTATCAGATCTTTAGCGATTTCTTCTCCGCTTTTTTCGATAGATGACAGGCCGGCATCCGGTGCAAGCGCCGCATTAATTTTATCTAAAACCAAAGTTGCAGAGTCTTCACCTAATTCCAGCGCCTGAGCAGCATACTTTCTTGCAGTCTCATATTCTTTCTTAAGAAAATACAAATGGGCCAGGTTCAAAACAACCGTTCCGGCGGTGGGTAATATATCAACAACTTTCAAAAAATATTCAATGGCAATGTCATAATCTGCATTTTCTAAGGCATCCTGGCCAAGAACCATGTATTTTGGAACAGGATCATCTGCAAGGTAAGGTTTATCATCGACTTTGGCAGTAGATTCTTCTAAAAGGTTCTGTACAACAATATCGTCCAATCGGGCAGCTGCGGTTGAATCATCCGATGCAATAGGCTTGAGATCTTGCAGTTCCGCTGGAGTTTCAGGTTCACGCACTTCTTCATCTACCTGATTTGCCTTTTCGTTATCGGGCTTATCATTTTTTTCTTTTCCAGGTTTTTCTTTTTCAGGCTTTTCTCTTTCAGCAGTTATAAAAGCCTCATGGTCAGGTTGTTCCGCCGGCTTTTCTATGCTTTCATCCACAGCAGGATTGTCACTGTGCATTTCCTTGA
>RCNF010000954.1_pt1 | contig 15085 bp, 12 predicted proteins | sample 2041311 | NCBI WGS metagenome assembly RCNF01 (sample SAMN09708228, study PRJNA481090) | Marine sediment metagenome, whole genome shotgun sequencing project. | biome: marine sediment; feature: ocean; material: sediment; isolation source: Sewage treatment plant 2 marine sediment (STP2) ... | reverse complement strand
AGTGGCATCGGCGTATCGCAAAGGCTTGGAGTCATTCGAGTACTCCCAAAGAAGCTTCGTTTGGCCAGGGGTCTTCGTCCACAGCGGGTCTTTCCCCATACGGTGGTGGGTGTCCACGACAACGCACCGGCAGAACCAACTGGTTCGGTTGCGCTACTCGCCGGGTGCGTCATGGACGAGTGGTTCCCAGACGTCCACGACGCCACCCGTGGGGTGCTCCAGATGGCGGGGTTGACGGTACACAGCCCCGAAAGCCAGCAGTGCTGTGGTGCCCTGGCAGCCCATGAGGGTGCGGCTGGTGATGCGCAACGCATGGCAAGGAAGAATGCTGCCGCGTTTGAGGGATTCGACTACATCGTGTCAGACGCCGCCGGGTGCTCTGCCCATCTCAAGGAATACGCGGAATGGACTGAGAGTGGCTCATCGGTGGCCGCCCGCACCAAGGACGTCACCGAGCTGGTCGCCGAGCTGCTTAGAGAAGAGCGACTGCCTCGGCTGGGTAACGGTGGAGGGCAAGTTGCCGTCCACGATCCCTGTCATCTCCGCCACGCCCAGGGGATACTTACGGCTCCCCGCGACATCGTCCGCGCCGCGGGATACGATCCGGTGGAGATCGACCCCGACGGAATGTGTTGCGGCGCTGCGGGTCTTTATATGGTCTACGAGCACGACACCGCCGAAGAACTGGGCCTCAAGAAGGCCGCCCAGATTCGGGCCGCCGGGCCCAAGATTGTCGTATCAGCCAACCCAGGTTGCGAGATTCAGCTGCGTGCGCATCTTGACAAGGGATACCGAGTGCTTCACCCCGTCGAACTGTATTGGGAAGCGCTAAACGCCTAGGTCGGAGGGTTCGGCAATGGTTCTTGCGTAGCGTGGGCCGGGATACCGGCGGGATGTACGCAAGAACGGGTGGTCTGGCTAGAGGGGTCGCTCGAAAACGATCATCGGATTTACCTCGCAACCGGACCGTTGCAGGGCATCCCGCAACCACTTGACGTCGGGGACTATCACCTGGAGCCGATCGGCTCTGGTCTCCAGTGCCAGGTCGACCAGAGATCGGATCATGTCGTCGGCATCGTCCGGACCACAATCGAGCCAGCCAACAGCGAGGCGGTCCTCGTAGCGGCGGGCCAAAGCCCAGCCAGTCTGCGAAGCCCACAGCGCTCCCTCCTTGGCTGCGGCCTCGAGGTCGGCAACATTGAGCTGCGCCCATTTCCAATAGTGAGCATGCAGGCCTCGCGACGGACTGGCCAAGGGGCCTGATTTCCACGAGACCCATGCGGGGATCGCCTCAGAGGAATGTGCCGGTTCCAGCTTCCGGTGGGCCTTGGCGCGTTGCCCCCCGTTGGAGGGGATTGCCGGCTCGGTGTCCGATATCTCGCGGCCTGCAACCAACCAAGTCCCCCGTTCGGAGAACCCGATCGTCTCGACTTGGCGTTGTGCCGGGGTGTTCCACCCCTCGGTGATGAGACGGGCCACCCGTGCGTTGCGTTGCTTCGCCCAATCGACAAGGGCCATTCCTATGGCTGAGGCGATGCCCCGGCGGCGCCACGATTCGCTTACCCGTGCTCCCTGGAACCACATCTCGGTTGGGCTCAACATGAGGCCACGGCCCATCGCTATTGCGGTGTCTTGATCGTCGACGGCAACCATGACCAGCCCGTCTGGGTTGGCCAACCAACCGGGAAGCTCCTCGACTATGTAGTCACCCCACTCGAAGGTGTCTGTGGTGAACTTGGCGATCGCCTCGATGTCGTCGAGCCGTGCCACACGGATATGTGCGCTCATAGGCGCGAGATTAGATCGTGTCCGGGTCGGTCCGGCCGCTCACCAGTCTCCTAGTACGCCGCCAACTCCTTGGCTTCCCTGATGATGCCCTCTACAGAGGGAAACACCTGCTCTTCGAGTGTGCTCGAGTATGGGAAAGTCGGAATCTCCGGAGCGCAGTAGCGGCGGATTGGTGCATCAAGCCAATCGAGCGACTTCTCCGCAATCTGCGCCGCGATCTCGGCCCCGAACCCACCGAACTTGGTGTCCTCGTGCACGATCAACACTTTGCCGTTGCGACGGACTGCCCGCTCAATGGAAGGCCAGTCGAGCGGTCGAATCGACCGTAGGTCGAGGACGGAAACCTCGATTTCGTCCTTGCGGAGACTATCTGCTGCCTCAACTGCAAAGTGGGCCATCGTGCCGTAGGCAATGATGGTTAGGTCGTCTCCGGTGCGGCGGAGCGCAGCCTTTCCGATCGGAACACGGTGCGGTCCCTGCGGACACGGTCCGGTGGCGAGCCGGTACAACTTCTTCGGTTCGAGGATCATCACCGGATCGGGGTCTTCCACCGCAGACCACAACAGACCCATAGCGTCGGCCGGCGTCGACGGCACCACCACCTTGAGGCCGGGGATATGGCCGTAGATCGCCTCGATCGACTGGGAGTGGTAGAGCGCACCGTGAATGCCGCCACCGTACGGAGTCCTGATTACCAGAGGACTCGACCAGCGGCCGTTGGTCCGGTAGTGGAGCTTGGCCACCTCGGAGTGGATCTGATCGAAACCCGGATGGATGAAGTCAGCGAATTGGATCTCTGCGATGGGGCGACCGCCTGCCGCCCCAATACCAACACCCAGGCCGATGATGAGCGCCTCGGCAAGGGGGGTGTTGAAGCTTCGGTTCTGGCCGAACTTGTCGGTCAAGCCGACCGTCGCCTTGAACACGCCGCCCTTAGGATCGCCGACATCTTCTCCGAATATCGAGGTGTCGTCGTACTCCTCAAAGATGGCGTGCAGCGTTCGATTGATCGAAGTGATCATGTTCATGGTCTCGCCGGGCAACTCGGGCTCTGGCTCCGTTGCCGGATCGACAGGGACGATGGGGTTGGCGTAAACATTGGATTCCCAGTCGAGCGCTTCCGGAGCAGCGTCGGCTTCCTTGACGGCAGCCGCAATCTCGTTGGTTACTTCTGTTTCGATCTCCAACTCAAGGTCTGACTCGAGCAGACGTGACTCGACCAGGTATTGCTTGAGGACCAGGATCGGATCCTTCCGGCGCCACAGCTCGACTTCTTCGGCCGATCGGTAGACCTTGTCGTCATCGTCAGAGGTGTGTGCGTAATAGCGATAGGTCTTGGCCTCGATGAGCGTGGGCCCTTCGCCATCGCGTGCTCGCTGCACCGCGGCCGACATGACGCCGTAGACGGCGAGGACGTCGTTGCCATCTACAACGACTCCCGGCATCCCATAGCCAATCGCTCGTTCCGCAACGGTCCCGGCAACCTCTTGCCGTGAGGGCGTCGAAATTGCGTAGAGGTTGTTTTCGACAAGAAAGATGATCGGGAGTTTGTGGACGCCTGCGAAGTTCATCGCTTCGTGCCAGTCGCCCTCTGAGGTGGCTCCCTCGCCCGAAGACACCATGACCACGCCGGGTTGTTCGGTCGTCTTCAGATGATGCGCGATACCGCAGGCGTGTGGGAATTGAGTGGCGATAACAGATGAGTGGGAGAAGATGTTGAGGTTTGGCTCGCTCCAGTGGTTTGGCATCTGGCGGCCTGCATTGGCAGGGTCGCTGCCCTTGGCGAAGACAGCCAGGAACAAGTCCTTTGGCGTCGAGCCCATTGCCAGGTTGAAGGCAACGTCGCGGTAATACGGCAGGCTCCAGTCCTTGGTGGGGTCGAGGGCAAAGGCTGCCCCAACCTGGGTTCCCTCGTGTCCGGCCACTGACACGACGAAAGGGACTCGTCCTTGCCGGTTGAGTGCCCACACCCGCTCGTCGAGCTTCCTGGCGAGCAGCATCATCCGGTACATATCGATCAATTGATCTTCAGATAAGCCCAGGGCGCTGTGATCCCGTACGTTGTCTAACTCCAACATTCCGTCTCCTTCTACGATGCGTGGCCGCGTCGTTTCAGATTGATGTTGCCGATGCTTGCAATTCGTTCTTCTGCCACTTCGATCGCTGCCGTATTGGGGTTGATTCCTCGTTTGGTGGCGGCGTCGAGTACCCGGTTGACGTTGTCATAGATTTGATCGATGGCGTTGACCGCACGCTTCCAGTCGTATCCGTGCAGTTCGTCGGCGATATTGATGATGCCGCCTGCGTTTACCACAAAGTCTGGGGCGTACAGGATGCCGCGGGCCGCCAGTTGACCAGCTTGCGTTTCGGTCTCAAGTTGGTTGTTTGCAGAGCCGACCACAGCTTGACACGTGAGTCGATCCACTGTTGTCGTATTGAGCGCTCCGCCCATGGCACAGGGGGCGAATATGTCGCAATCGACATCGAATATCTCATCTGTCCCCACCGCCATCGAGCCGTGGCGGGAGACCATGTCCTCCACTGCGCTGAGGTTGACATCAGCGACGAAGGTCTTGGCGCCGGCCTTGGTGAGCCGCTCGACAAGACTTGCCCCGACTTTGCCCACTCCCTGGACTGCGACAGTTCTGCCGGAAAGGTCATCGTCGCCCCACAGGTGCTCGGCAACGGCCCGCATCGCACCCATTACGCCTCGCGCCGTCGCCGGCGATGGATCACCGGAACCACCGTGGACGTCGGGCAACCCCGTCACCCACTTCGTCTCGCTCGCAATGGTGATCATGTCGGCGGTGGTGGTCCCCACATCCTCGGCAGTCACGTAGCGGCCGCCGAGTGAATCGATGACTCTGGCGAATGCTCGCAGTAGTCGCTCCGACTTGAGCGTTGCCGGATCACCGATGATCACCGCTTTGCCTCCACCGAGGTCAAGGCCAGCGGCTGCTGACTTGTAGGTCATTCCCTTGGCAAGTCGCAAGGCATCCCGCAACGCCTCATCCTCTGACATGTACGGAAAAAAGCGAGTCCCGCCGAGGGCGGGACCAAGTGCAGTGGAATGGATCGCGATGATCGCCTTCAGACCCGACATCGGATCATGGCCGTATAGGACCTCTTCGTGAGTGTCGGAGGCTATGGCCTCGAATACTCCCAACAGACGCTCCTTTCAGAACGGCACGCACAAACGCGGCTGGGCCTGGGTATTCGAATTCTAGCCGACGGGAATTTGGCAAGCTGATATCCATGGCAGTTCGTTCCAGGACTGCCTATTGCTGGTTCTCTACGTGTTCATGGTCGTTTTCGGCGGTAGGATCGCCAGATGATTGCTTCTGCGTTCTTGCGCTCATATATGCCAAAGGCGAACCTTCCGGCGTACCAAGAGCACGTTGGCCCCACCCGGGCTTTCATACGTGGCGATGAGCATTTTCTGTGGCGCGAACCGGTGGTTGATGACGCATTTGAGGTCATCTGGGGTGACGAAACCTATGTGTGTCCGCGTCATTCGCGGCTTCGCATGCTTGAGGGAGTGCTTGCATTCAACAATGCTTTCCCAGGCGCTGGGTTGATTCCGGAGCCGCAAGTAATAAACGCCAGTGCGCAACTCGAAGAGCTGAGAAGTCAAGCATCGTCGATGAGGTCCTACATCCTGACTTCACCGTGGCATGTGCCGATTCGCTGGTTTGCCGCCTTCCTCCATGAGGAGCGAGAGCTCTATCAGCGGGATGGGGCGATGTCCGTACGGTATCGGACCTCGTTCAGTGCCGCCCAGGAACGGGTCGAACGTGCCGTTCAGATCGTCGAGGGTGCCGGTTTTGACCCGAGCGTCGTTGGGCAGGTCCAGGCGCTGGCATCTTGGCTCGATGGCTTCTCCCCCGATGGGATGGTCGAGCTGGATTACGCCGCTGTTGGTGAGCTGTTCTCCGAGGCCGACCTTGTTCTCGATGAGTCTGCCGCAGATACTGCCGCCAGTCTCTTGGCTTTAGAACAGGGAAACTTCGACGAGGCCGGAGCGTTCTACGGCAACGTGTTCCGAAGGTGGGGACGCCTGCAATCGTTGGCCTTCGCCAACTAGCGGCCGGTATACGCCGATACCGCCGGCGGCCCTCGCCGCCGGTATGCGCCGACACCGCCGGCGGGTCCCGCTACGCTCGCCGCCATGGCAGATCCCACAGACTCAAGTACTGAACTCCGATCTGAGATCCGACTTCTCGGCAATCTCCTTGGCCAAACCTTGGTACGGCAGGAGGGTTCATCGCTGCTGGAACTGGTCGAAAGAGTCCGCGCTCTAGTCAAACAGGTGAGGAATGCTGAGGAGGATGGGGATCCGACCGCACCGCGCACAGAGCTTATTGAGTTGCTCAACGGACTGGATCTCAAGACGATTATCTCCCTGGTCAGAGCTTTCACGACCTACTTCTACCTGGCCAACGTCGCCGAGCAAACCCACCGCCTCGACCACGAAGCAGCCAGACGAGGCCAGCACCACGGGCTACTCGCCGGGACTATCGACCGTGTGATGGCTGACCCCGACGCACTGGCGGTCATGCAGGAAGTGGTCGATCGGCTGGATGTTCGCCCGGTGTTCACCGCACATCCCACCGAGGCGGCACGGAGGTCGATTCGAACCAAGATCGTGCGCCTGGCGGAGCTTCTCGAGGAGCGTGCCGATCCCCGCATCAGTAGTTCTGCGCTGGCGCGCACTGAGCGATATATCGCGGAGTTGATCGACCTCATTTGGCAGACCGACGAGCTGCGCAGGGAACGGCCAACACCAATCGACGAAGCCCGGACCGTGCTCGACTACTTCGATGAGATCTTTCGTGATGTGGCCCCTGACCTGTTTGATGAGTTGGAGTTCCAGCTGGAGCGGGCTGGCGCAACTATGGCTTTGGAGGCTCGACCTCTTCACTTTGGGACCTGGGTTGGCGGGGATCGTGACGGCAATCCGTCGGTAACCGCCGCGACGACGCTGGCTGTACTCGAGGCACAACACGAGCATGCGCTCCGCGAGCTCATAGCTGCTGTGGAGGAGCTATCTACGGAGTTGAGTTCGTCGGAGAAGCTTGTCGCCATCAGTGACGAGCTCGCTGACTCGTTGCATGCCGATGCCGACTTAATGCCTCAGGTCTATCAACGGTTCAGCCGTCTATCGGCTGGTGAGGCCTACCGGCAAAAGTGTGCGTACATCTATCAGCGATTGCTGAATACCAGGCAGCGGATCGGTGACGGTGCATTGCATCAGCCGGGTTATGACTACGCGTCGTCCGCTGAACTACTTGGTGAACTGGCCGTGATGCATCGCTCATTGCACCAAGCCAAGGGGGTGCTCATCGCCGAGGGCATGCTCAAGCGCCTGATCCGACGCGTTGCAGCTTTCGGATTTCATCTCGCCACCCTTGACGTTCGCGAGCATTCGACGAAACACCATGCGGCTCTGGCAGAGCTGTATGCGCTTCTTGGCGAGGATGGGTATGGCTCGCTTGATAGTGATGAGCGCCTCATCCGATTGGACTTGGAGCTTGCGGGGCGCCGTCCGTTGGCTCCGGTAGTGACTGTCCTCGAGGGGGAGCCCGAGCGCACGTTGGCGACATTCCACGGTATCCGCGAAGCGCTTGATCGTTTCGGGAGCACTGTCATCGAGAGCTATGTGATCTCGGAGACGAGGGGAGCGGACGATGTTCTTGCCGCGGTGGTGTTGGCCAGGGAAGCGGGTCTTGTCGACCTTCACTCAGGGATCGCCCGGATCGGGTTTGTTCCTCTATTCGAAACAATCGACGAGGTACGGAAGGCGGGCGTTTTGCTCGACCAGGCGCTCTCTAGCGATGCGTACCGATCTGTCGTTGCGGCACGAGGTGACATTCAGGAAGTCATGCTCGGGTACTCGGACTCGAGCAAGCACGGTGGCTTGGCCACCTCACAGTGGGAGTTGTACCGAGCCTCGCGAGAACTCCGCGATGCGGCGCATCGTCACGGCGTCGAACTTCGTTTGTTCCACGGCCGGGGTGGCACGGTCGGTCGTGGTGGCGGTCCCACTGGTGAGGCGATCATGGCCCAGCCGTGGGGGACAATCGATGGCCGGATCAAGATCACAGAACAAGGCGAGGTTATCGCCGACAAATACGGCCTACCGGAGCTAGCTGCCACCAACCTGGAGGTTCAGCTTGCCGCGACCCTGGAAGCATCTCTGCTGCACCGCAGCTCCCGGCAGCCCGACTCGGTTCTGGACAACTGGGACCAGGTGATGGATACGTTGAGCGAGGCTGCTTACCGCAAGTATCGGTCCTTGATCGACACTCCTGGGATGGTCGAGTATTTCCTCACATCCACGCCGGTGGAGGAGCTGGGGGCGATGAACATCGGCTCCCGCCCTGCCCGCCGCCCTGGTGGTGGCGGAGACAACGTGGGCCTCGATGGTCTCCGTGCGATTCCGTGGGTGTTTGGGTGGACTCAGTCGCGACAGGTCGTTCCCGGGTGGTTTGGGGTTGGTACCGGGTTGGCGGCTGCCCGTGCCGCCGGAGGTGCGGAGGCGTCCGCGTCGATGTATCGGGAATGGTCATTCTTCCGGGCTTTCATTTCGAATGTCGAGATGACCTTGTCGAAGACCGACCTGACTGTGGCTGCTCACTATGTTGACTCGCTGGTTGCGCCTGCCCACAGACACGTCTTCGACCTAGTCAAGGCCGAGTACGACCTCACGATCGCAGAGATCTTGAGGATCACCGGTGGCGATGAGCTGCTGGATCGCTACCCGGTGCTGCAGCGAACTTTGGCGATACGTGACACATACCTCGATCCGATCAGCTACCTCCAAGTGGCGCTGCTGGAGCGGGCACGATCAGGTGGGGAGCAAGATCCCGATCTACGTCGCGCACTGCTGCTGACGGTGAATGGTCTGGCCGCAGGTCTGCGCAACACCGGCTGATGGGTTACCGACTCAGTCGGCGGCAGATCTCCACGCCTTGCGCAACTTTGTCTTCGACCCGGACTGCAGGATTGCGCCGCGGTAGATACGGCCACCAAGCTTGATAAGCAACGCCGTCGTGGCCACGATCAGTGCCACCGAAATCAGTACATGCGACAGTGGAACGTCTCCGGTCGTCGATCGGACCGCCATGACCATTGGCGACCACAACGGTATGAACGATGAGACCTCTGTAATCCAGCTATCTGGTTCGAGGACGGCCATCTGTCCAAAGAAGAAGCCGGGCAAGATGAGCAGCACGGGGAGCATTGCAACGCCTTGCATGTCCTCCTGGCGGGAGATGGTTGCGCCCAACGCCCCGTACATGAAGCTATAGAACGTGTAGCCGAGCAGATACCACACGATCAGCAGCCCGAGCGTCTCGACACCGAGCCCGGTGAGGTCGATATCGGCGACGTCCACAAGCGAGAGTGTGATCAGGATCGCTCCTCCCAGTACCAGGATCTGAAGCAGGCCTAGCAATCCGATTCCTATGACCTTGCCGATGAGGACTTGCGTCGGCTTGACCCTGGAGAGAACCACCTCAACGACCCTGGTTTGCTTCTCTTCCATGACGCCCATCATCACGAATTGCCCGAACATCAGGATGGAGATATACAGAATCATCAACCCGACAATGGCCGCAGCCTCGCGCGCCTGGTCCTCATCGGTCTCTGCCGGTTCGATCGTGCGCTCATCGAACGACACTGGGAACAACAATTCGCCAACTTCGGCTTGCGTCAGCCCGAGTTCGCCAGCGACGACCTGTCGTTGCGCGGTGGCGACCCCGCCGGTGATGGCCGCAGACAGGCGGAGTGACGACTCCTCGCGGAAGATAATCTCGTTGGTGCCGTTGAGGGCAGCATCGATGACCCCGTCGACGATTGCCTGCTCTGCAGCCGCCAGGTCGGGGTACGTTTCGAGTTGGATGTCGATGTCGAGGAGGTCGGCCTGTTGCTCGATGGCGGCGACGGAGCCAGTCGGAAGCTCGCCGACGAGGGCAACCTTGGTCGGGTCGGAATCATTATCGATGAGCTGTGACAGCGGAATGATTATGAACACGATGCCGACGGTAAGCGCCATCGACATGAGGAAAGCTTTGCTCTTGGCTCGTTGCAGGAAGTCGCGCCGGGCGAGTTCGAAGATCTGGCGGGCAGGGCTCATCGCACCACCGCTTCCAGGAAGAGATCGGTGAGGTTGGGCGGTTCGAAGGAGAACCGAGTTACCTCACCATCGTGGCGGGCCTGTTCGAGGATGGTGCCGATGTCGGCGTTTCGATCGAGAACATAGCGGTGTTTCCCATTGGACCCCGAGACCGGAATGTCCCCCACTTGGGCGGTCCAAGGCAGCCCATCGACATCTACCTCGAGGAAACGGACGGGGGAGGAGCGGCGCAGTTCGGTGACTTCACCGTTGAGTACCGAACGGCCGTGATCGATGATTACCACGTCTTGGCACACATCGGCGACCAGGTCGAGTTGGTGGCTCGAGAAGAGGATTGCCATGCCACGGTCCGCAAGGCGGCGCAGCGCTTCGGCCATAGTTTCAATGCCAATGGGGTCAAGGCCGGCAAATGGTTCGTCGAGGACTGCCACCAGCGGGTCATGGACAAGGGCACACGCCAGTTGGACACGTTGCTGGTTGCCGTGCGATAGCTCTTCGATTTTTGCTGTTGCCCGATCCGCGAGATCGAACTCGGCAAGCCAGCGACCGGCGGCACGGGCTGCCTTCCTTCGGTCGAGGCCGGACAGTCGTGCGAAGTAGGCGATCTGTTCTCCGGCTCTCATCTTGGAGTAAAGGCCACGCTCTTCTGGCATATACCCGAATCGCAGTTGGGTGGCCGCGTCGATCGGGGCGTTGTCCCAGGCCACATGTCCGGAGTCGGGGCGGATGAGACCGAAGACAGATCTCATTGCGGTGGTCTTGCCTGCACCGTTCGGTCCGAGGAAACCAAGGATCCGACCAGGGTGGACGGCGAAGCTCAGCCCGTCTAAGGCGACTACATCGTCGAAGCGTTTTTTGAGGTCAACAAATTCGAGCAAGGTCCGCCTCCGGCTGCCATCTGATCCAGTGACCGAGGATACCGCGCGCAGAAAATGCCTTGACCCTTACGTTACGTGAGGGTGTACCGTCAGAGCCATGAATGACGTGTTGACAGTTGGGGCAGTGTCCAGGCTTGCCGGGGTGACGGTCCGGACCTTGCACCACTATGACGAACTTGGTCTTGTCGTCCCGGCGGGGCGAAGCGGCTCCGGCTATCGCACTTATGGGCCTGCCGAGGTCGAACGCCTCCAGGAAGTGCTCTTCTTCCGGGAGTTGGGTTTCCCGCTCGATCAGATCAAGTCGATGATGGAAACCCGAACGTACACCCGGATTTCGGCGCTGCAACAGCAACGCCAGCTATTGGAGCAGCAGGCGGAGCGTTTGTTGACGATGATCGATGCGGTGGACCGTGCGGTCCTGGCGGAAAGAACGGGTGTGAAGATGTCAAGCGAAGAGATACTCGAGGTCTTTGGCGATTTCGATCCAAAGGAGCACGAGGAAGAGGCAGAAGAACGTTGGGGTGAGTCTGACGCCTACAAGCAGTCGGCGCAGCGGACCGCCCGCTACACCAAGCAGGACTGGGAGAACATCAAGTCCGAGGCAGATGCAATCAACCAGAAGTTCTTGGCTCTGATGGCCGAGGGCGCCCCAGCAACCGATCCCGCGGCTTTGGCCGTTGCCGAGGAGCATCGCGCTCACATCACACGCTGGTTCTATGACTGTTCCATCGAGATCCACGAAGGTCTTGGCCAGATGTATGTGGCCGATGAGCGGTTCCGCAACAACATCAACAAGGCAGGCGAGGGTCTTGCCGAGTACATGTCTGCAGCGATCGCGGCCAACGCACCGCAGTCTACCTAAGGATTGGTAAAACGATATTCCGGCGGCGGTTCGGAGTCGGTTAGGGTGCAGGGATGACCGCGACCGTTCAACTGTTTGTCACCTGTCTTGTCAATAGCCTGTACCCAAATGTGGGGAAGGCCACGGTGACGCTGTTGGAGCGGGCCGGCTACCAAGTTGAGTTCCCGCTCAATCAGACCTGTTGCGGGCAGCCGGCTTTCAACGGGGGCTTCGAGAACGAATCCAGAGATCAAGCAAAACAGACGCTCGACGTGCTCGATGCGACTGAGGGTCCGATCGTGGTCCCGTCGGGATCGTGCGCCGCGATGATGATCCACCACACCCCTGAGTTGATGGAAGGGGATGCGGAGTACGAGGCAAAGGCGCAGCGCGTTGCCTCCCGTACGCGCGAGCTAACCCAGTTTCTTGTTGATGATGCGGGTCTTGACCTCGACGGTGGCAGCTGTGAGGACTGCACCACGACCTATCACGCTTCATGTCACGGGCTGCGGTGGCTCAAGGTGCTCGACCAGCCAAAGAAGCTGCTTGATGACGCCGGAGTCGATCGTGTCGCCATGGACGGTGAGGACGAGTGTTGTGGCTTTGGCGGATTGTTCTCGGTGAAGATGCCCGAGATCTCGACCGCCATGATGGACACCAAGATCAAGTACATCGAACAAAGCGGAGCAGACGTTGTCGTAGGCGTGGATGTCGGCTGTCTCATGCATATCGGTGGCGGGCTCATGCGTCGCGGTAGTCCGATAACCGCCAAGCACATCGCCGAAGTACTTGTTGAGGATCTCTCATGACCTTGAAGCCAGTGACCTTCCGGGGTCGGGTCCAAGATGCATTTGCAGAGGGCGTTCCGATCGCCATCGACTCGGGAGCACGCGGCCACTACTGGGGTCGAGTCCGGGCCTCAGATGCGTTCCCGCAGATGGAAGAAATGCGCGACCGGGCTCGGCTGATCAGAGCCGAGATCCTGGGCAAGCTCGACTTCTACCTGGACCAGTTCGCCGACTCGGTTGAGAGCCGCGGTGGTTCGGTGTTCTTCGCCGCAGACGCCGCCGAGGCGAACGACTACATCGTGCGGCTCGCCGAGTCAGAGCAGGTGAACCGCATCGTCAAAGTCAAGTCCATGGTCACCGAGGAGATGCATCTCAACGACGCTCTGGAACAAGCAGGGATTGAGGTTGTTGAGACCGATCTTGGCGAGTTCATCATCCAGCTGGCCGGGGAGACTCCCTCTCACATCATTGCGCCGGTGCTCCACAAGAACCGGTATGACGTTGGCGAACTGTTCGCAGCTGAACTGGATGTGGAGTACACCCACGAGCCGTCTGAACTAAATGACATCGCCCGTACCTACCTGCGAGAACGCTTTCTCACGGCCGAGATGGGTATCAGCGGGGCCAACTTTGGCGTTGCTGAGGACGGAGCTATTGCTCTCGTAACCAATGAAGGCAACGGCAGGATTTCTACGACGGTGCCACGAATCCATGTCGCCGTCATGGGTATGGAACGGCTGGTGCGCAATCGTGCCGATTTGGCCGTGATGTTTGAGGTGCTGGCGCGCTCAGCCACGGGGCAGAAGCTATCGGTGTATTCGAACATCGTGTCAGGGCCGCGCCGCTCCGGTGAGCCCGACGGGCCGGATCAGTTCCATGTTGTGATCGTTGACAACGGGCGCAGCGCCACCCTTGGCTCCGCTGTTGCCGAGATCTTGTATTGCATCAGATGCGGAGCGTGTCTCAACGCTTGTCCGGTGTATCGCCACGTTGGTGGTCATGCATATGGCTCGGTGTACCCGGGTCCTATTGGCCAGGTGGTCACACCGTCGCTGTTTGGTCTCGAGCAGTGGAACGAGTTGCCTGCGGCGTCGTCTTTGTGCGGTGCATGTGAAGAGGTATGCCCGGTGCGCATTCAGATTCCAAAGCTCCTCGTCGAGCTGCGCAAACAGAGCACAGACCATACGCCCTGGGCGCTCCGCACCGGGATCGTCTGGTACGCCCGCATCTCGACCCGACCCGTGCTCTTCCGGTTTGTAACCCGCATGGGTGGTCTGGTGGGTCGAGTACTCGGTCGCAAGGGATGGCTACGTCGCATCCCGTGGGTTCTCACCGGCTGGACCGACAAAAGGGAGTTGCCCGCGCCGGCCCCGGAGACGTTCAATGATTGGTGGAGGGAACGTGGAGCGTAAGCAATTCCTCGGTCGGGTGAAGTCGGCGCTTCGTGGCGCCAGCCTTCCCGATGTCAGCGGTCCCGACGCAGCTCCCGCCATTGTCTTTGACGACCCAGTCGCCCGTTTTGTGGTCGAAGCGGAGGCGGTTGCCAGCGATGTGGTCCGGGCTTCCGATGCCGCAGCCGCTCTGGATGCGCTGGCTGCGGTCTTCGAATTGTCAGGGACCTCAGACTTCCTTGCCTGGGATGGCTTGGACGAGATTTTGCCCGGTTGGGACGGCTGGGTCGAGGAGTCAGGTCTGACCCGCGTCGATGCGTCAATCAGCGTCGATCAACAACAGCGCCACGACGACAATGCCAGGGTCGGTGGTGTCTCCGTTGGCGTCACAACGGCTGATTGGGCTGTCGCTTCATCGGGCTCGCTTGTTCTTAGCCACGGTCCCGGGCGGCCACGGTCGGCTTCGTTGCTGGTCGAACATCACGTGGCCATGCTGCCGGCGAATCGTGTTGTGAGTTCGCTTGCGGAGGCCCTAGGCAAGACCAGCTGGGACGAGAACTCGAACATCGCGATTATCACCGGCCCGAGCCGGACCGGTGATATCGAATCGATACTGACAATCGGTGTCCACGGCCCGCGCCGGGTGCACATAATCGTCCTGGACTGAAGGCAGCTACTCGATTTCGGCAGCGACCAAGGTCCCGTCGACCATCTCTCCTGAGATGGTCACCGCATAGTCGGTCCAGGTAACGGAGCCTTCAGTCTGTAGATCGTCAGGATCGATCTGGTCAATGCTGGTCAGCGCAATACTCGCCCCGCCGCATTGTGGGGGAAAGGACTCGGCCAGGGCTTCACAGAGGCGATACTCACCGCCCGTATCGACCAGAAATCCGGTCACCACGGCTAGCCCGTTCGTACTGATGGCGTCGACAACGGGTACCGCGACGATCGATTTGTCATCACTCGATTGCGGCAAATCCGTCGGTTCTCCGCCGGGGGTGTCATCACCGCAGTCGGCTTCCCCTGCCAGACAGGTGGCGGCGTCGAACGCTGGATCGACGCCGTCGTTGATCGGCAACGCCGCCGCATCGTCTTCGCCACCGCCACAGGCAGTTGCGACCAGTGCGAGACTGGCTACGAGTAGTACAAGTTTCTTCATTGAGGTCCGTCCCTTTTTCGTTCTATGACGGTCTGACGGCCCGAGATGGCTTCCGGGTTCCCACCTACCTAGATCCCTTGATGCCAGCCACGAATTGCCATTT
>RCNF010000953.1_pt1 | contig 15090 bp, 10 predicted proteins | sample 2041311 | NCBI WGS metagenome assembly RCNF01 (sample SAMN09708228, study PRJNA481090) | Marine sediment metagenome, whole genome shotgun sequencing project. | biome: marine sediment; feature: ocean; material: sediment; isolation source: Sewage treatment plant 2 marine sediment (STP2) ... | reverse complement strand
GTTTTTGGTCCATTTCGTTTGTCTGCTGATCGCATTTTTGCCATTAAAGGGTTTGGCGCAGTTGTTACAGGGACATCAATTTCTGGTAGAACATCTGTTGGAGAAGATCTGAGGATTTATCCGAGTGATAGAGTTGCTAAAATTCGAGGTATTCAGGTTCATTCTTCAGCAGTTGACGAAGTTGAGGCTGGACATAGAACAGCAATTAATTTACAGGGTGTTTCCAAAAGCGAAATTGAAAGAGGAATGGTACTGGCACCAGAAAACACTCTTCACGCAAGCTATATGCTTGATTGCCAGTTCCTTTATCTTGCATCAAATACAAAGCCACTTAAACATCGAGCGCGCGTTCGAGCCCATCTTGGAACAGCTGAAATAATTGGAAGAATATCTCTGCTTGACCGTGATGAGTTACAGCCCGGTGATGAGGCTCCAGTTCAGGTGTTACTTGAAGAAAAAGCGGTTGTCTGGCCTGGTGATAGATATGTTATCCGGAGTTATTCTCCCGTCGCAACGATCGGTGGCGGTGCCATTCTCGGAAATGTGTCTCCTAGAAAACGCAAGAGATTGATTGAGTCGGATCGCGAGTATAACAAGGAAATGTATTCAATCTTAAAAAACGGTTCTATTGAAGATAAAACTCTTTTCTTTCTCAAAGAAAGTCGTGAATTAGGATTGACCGCAGATCAGTTGGGTATTCGTCTCGGGCTCTTTGGAAAACATCTTAAGAAAGCTTTACAAGATCCTATATCGACAAAGAAAATGGTTGTTGTGGATTCTGCCGCCCAGAGATATGTGATCGTTGATATAGCAGAAAATATCAAAAGGTTATTTGTGGAATACCTTACTGCTTACCACAAAACTAATCCATTACAGCAAGGTCTTGTTAAAGAGGAGCTTCGTACCAGCCTTGGTAGGGAAATTGATCAGAAAGTGTACAACTATTGTATGAACGATCTCATTCGTAAAGGAGTTGTTGTTCAGGAAGAATCAGTTGTACGCATGGCGGATCACGAGGTTGCTTTGAAAGCTGATGAAGAACAGCTGAGGAAAGACCTAGATGCCTGGTTTGGCACAAGAGGGTTGTCCACTCCTACGATAAAGGAGACAATGGAACATTTTGAAGAATACCCCGCTAAACTTGTTAAAGAGGTTATCAGTTTAGATATTAGAGATGGAAAAATACTAAAGGTGAGTGAAAGCCTTTATTATTCCAAAGAAATCCTGGATCCAGTTATTGATGTATAGCCAGGCAATTGGTAAGCCAATAAACAAAGCAACAACAACTAACAAAAGAAACTCTCTTGTAAGTCTGATTACAACATTAGAAATAGTTGCTCCCATAACCTTTCTTACACCAATTTCTTTTGTCCGTTGCTCTGCAATAAACGACGACAGTCCATAAAGCCCGAGAGATGCAAGTATAATTGCCAGTATAGTAAAATACTTAAATAGTTTACCCATCCTGGACTCTGTTCTATACAAATTGTCAACTTCTTCAGAAATAAATGCGTAATCAAGAGGATAATCGGGTACTACTCTTGCCCAGACTTCATTTAATGCAGAGATAGAAGCTGTTGGGTTATCTGCATTCAACCTAATAAGTACATGCGATATTTGCTCAACCGGGCTACATAAGAATGCCATTGGCTCAATTACCTCACTCGCAGGTTTAAAGTAAAAATTCTTCATTACCCCAACAATTGTTCCTCTCACACCTCCGAAATTGAACCAATCACCAACAGGATTTTCCTTACCCATTACTTTAGCAACCTCTTCATTTATCATGAAATTACCTACGGTATCAGTATACATATCCGATGAGAATTCATCTGAGAATGACCTTCCATATTTCATTTCAATCCCCATGGTCTCTACATAATCAAAATCAACACCATTAAATCCTATTAATACCTGGTGATCGGGATCTTTCCCTTCCCACTCACTGCCGGATGAATTACTTCCCATATTTGTTGGGTTTGACATTGATCCAGAGACATTCATTATTAAAGGATGTTCTGTAAGCTCCTGTTTCAATGTATAATAGACACTTTGAATATTCTCAGTAATCGAAATCCGAACAATATTCTCCTTTTCATAGCCCAAATCAATATTTCTCATGTAGCCAATCTGAGTATAAATAAGAACTGAGCTTGTAGCAAGAGCAACAGATAGGGTGAATTGTATTATTACAAGTACTTTCCTCAATACTGAGCTCTGCGATGCGCCACTCTTAGTTCCTTTCAACACATCAACCGGTCTGAAAGACGATAGGAAAAGAGCAGGATAGAGACCCGCTCCAAAACCCGTAACAACAACAATAACTATATAACCCAGAATAAAACCAGGTTGGAAAATATCAGCAATTGCAAATTCCTTTCCGGTTGTTGTGTTAAACAACCCAAGCAAGAGTCCAACAAAGATGAGGGATAGTAAAAGTGCAATAAAGACCTGTAGAAGAGACTCCAATAAAAACTGAGAAACAATACTCTTTTTCTGAGCACCGGAAACTTTCTTAATACCTATTTCTTTACCTCTTCCTGCTGATCGGGCAGTTGACAGGTTAACATAATTTATTACAGCTATTAACAATACGAAGAAGGCAATTGCGCCAAAAATATAAATATAAATAACTGCCCCAACAGGTTTAGCATAGCCAAAATAAGCATGTAGCCTGAGTTTACTTATTGGATTAACCATAAAGGTAGTTCTTGTTTCAGTATTATATTCAAGAACTATATCTGTGAGTTTGTCTCCTACCTCATCAATATCAACATTGGGAGCCAGTTTCACATATGTAATAATTGAATTATTCCCCCAGCTGTCTCCTGCAACACCTATCTCATATAAGAAAGCAAATGGGATAATAGCATTGAATCCTATGGTTGTATTATCAGGTAGCTTCTCTAGTACCCCGGTAACAATAAATTCCATTTGCCTTTCAAGAGTAAGAGTCTGTCCAATAGGATTCTCATCGCCAAAATATTTTTCTGCTAACTCCTCAGTCAAGACTATTGAATGAGGATTAATAAGAGCAGTTGAAGGTTCTCCGAAAATAAAAGGATAAGAGAACATTTCAAAAAATGTGGAGTCAGCAGCTCTTACATTTGACTCGTATAATTTAAGATCTCCTTTTTCAAATAAGAGCCTGGGTAGATAACTCATTCTGCTGGCATCTACTATCTCAGGAATTCGTTCTTTCCAGACAGGTCCGCTAGGATATGGTGTAACATTCACGTGATATATCTCACCACCATAAGATTGATTCTCCTCAACCCTGTAAAGCGTTTCGGCTTCATTAAAAAACCTATCATAGCTTAATTCATGCATTATCCATAGCATTATAAGCAGAGAGGCAGTTAAGCCAATTGATAGTCCAATAATATTAATAAAGGTTGATGATCTGTGCTTTAGCAGACTACGCATAGCAATCTTAAAAAAGTTCTTTATCATGGTAGGTGTTATCTTGGTTTATGTTAAAGACGCTACAAAAATGATAAAGTCTCAAAATCATTACATTTTTTTGCAAATTCCTTGCTTTACTCAAGAATTACAGAAGTTGTTGACTACAAACTATAAATTTAAAATATTAGTTATGCTTTATATCGTCCGGCAAGTAAAATACGTAGCAGAGCCACTCCCAGAACTATCATAATAATTGTCTCGGCAGCCAGTGACTTCCATCCCGCAGCCACCTCTCCTTCACCCATAAAAGTGAAGCTGGCCAGTATAAAGAAGAGTAAAAGAATGTACCATAGAGCTGAAAGGGTCCATTTCCACCAGTTCATCTTAAGTTTAAGATCTTCGAACCAGACTACTGCTCCTATTATTACCAGAACAGTTAGTAAGCCTATTATAAATGCTAATATTACCAGGTTAGTTATCATAACTTATTCTCCTATTGTTGGGTCCAGTACATCCATATCCAAATACTCTTTCACCTGTAACCATTTTGGTGGTTCACGGAAATTGGCAAACCTGCCATCAGGTGGTGGTAAATATTCCGAAGCATCAGGTGCTTCAAACAGTTTTTTTTGCATAGTGGTAAGACCATTATTCACAAGCCCTGTAGGATCAACAGCATCGATATTCCTGGCTAAGCCATGCACCCAGTTATTTTTGCGGCTGTAAGGACATGCAACCAGGCAGAGACGGCATCCCATTCCACCCATACTTTGCATCCAATAGTTATAGCATGAGGTTTTATTGATTTCCCAATGGTTATAACCTCTGGTATTCATATCTTCATAGTTGTCCGCAAAACTTATCGATTCTGAAGGACAGATCTCTGCACATATCTTACAGGTCTCACAAAATTCCTTAACTCCAAAATCTATAGGCTGATCTATTTCCATTTCCAGGTTTGTTGTAACAAAAGCAGCCCTGAAATTTGATCCTGTTTCGGGTGTAATAACAATGCCATGCCTTCCCTGCTGACCAAGGCCAGCCTTTACAAGATATGGAACTGCAAGTAGGTCGTAGCCATCCATTGGTGAGTGGCGCCTTGCAGAATAACCAAGTGACTTAATAAATGTTTCCAGTCTCCGGGCCGCGATTGAGACCCTGGAATAAGCATCAAAGCTGGTTCCGCTGTTAGGATTTGAATTAACCTGCTCCCACTGGTGTGGCACTCCAAACGCCACAACAAACTTCCAGTGCTCAGGGACTTTATATGGGCCCCTGTCGTCAGATCCCCGAAGATCGTAATTGTAACACCAATCAGGTTCGATTTTGCAAACGCCAACCATTGTTGCACCAAAGTGATGAGCTACCTTTTTAATAAGTTCAGCAGCATGCTTTTTACTCTTAAAAGGTGCTGCTTTGCCTATCCTCCTACGTCCGCCGATTCTAAAATCTGACTCCTCAGGTGGCCCTGTGATCCTTTCACTCGTAGACCATGCACCCGACCATGCATTGATCAGGGTATAATAGTCGCCATATTTATTTTCGTCGGCCCGCTTCTTTGGCATTATCTCTTCCATCCTGTACTTATCGAGTTCGTACTTTTCAGGATATTTCTTATACCATGTGTTGAGAGGTTCCGTAAACGCATCGGCAGGAGGGAATTTTCTGCTTTGTCTCTGTCCGGCACCAATTCCTCCAGTTGTTTCCGGCGCAGTTTCCCGGGCCAGAGCAGGTCTTGTATTTCCCATACCTTCCTGCCTTTCCTCTCCTGCATCCATTGATTCCAACATTCGTCTGTATTGCATCATATCCCTCATAATAAGACTCTGACGCCCAAATGGTGATTCAACCATCTCAGGCCTCCTGGTGTCACCCACAATTTTCCAGGCCGGACCTTTAAGTATATATTTCTCTCGATTAAAGAATTGTGTATTATCACCAAGGTGTTGCCAGCCGGTCATTGTTGATGGATCTTTCCCAGCAGCAATTCCTGCTCCGGCAACCGCTCCAATCTGCAATCCTGCTGCTACCGCACCACCAATTTTCAGAAATTCCCTTCGACTCACAGAGCTCGCCTTTTTTGATGCCTTTTCGCTCATAATTATTTGCTTTGATTTGGGTTTTCAGTTATCTTCACTTTCTCAAAATCAATCTTACAAGGATTATTATTTAACAAAATAGACATTTCCATCGAGGTTTATATTCAAGTTGGAGATGTTGTATAATACAAACAAATAGAAATAAGCATGAAAAGAAAATTTAGAACCCTTTCAACCGGTTTGCTACTAATTATTGCCCTTTCGGTAAATAATTTCAGCTATGCCCAGGATCCGCTGCAGTCTATAACCGCGGATGAACTTAAAACTCACATTTATTTCCTGGCTTCAGACTTTATGGCCGGACGTATAGGTCCTTCGCACGAATATGAAATTGCAGCACAATATGTTGGAGCCCAGTTTGCTGCATCAGGAGTATTGCCTGGAGTTACAAATGAAGACGGATCTACAAGTTACTTTCAGGGTGTCCCCTTTGCCAAAACAGTATATGGAGAGGGCCTGGGATGGGACCTTAAAAAACAGGGAAAGACAACAAAACTTGTGCATAAAGAAGATTTCAAGATTCTCTATGGTAGTACCCTCAACCATAATAACACTGAAATAGTTTATGTTGGTTACGGAATTGAAGAGCCGGATTACAAATGGAACGACTTTGATGGACTGGATGTTAAAGGTAAGATTATGATTTGCCTTGGAGGCTCACCAATGAAGAAGGGAAAACCCGTTTTACCTGAAGATGTAAATAAGAAATATGCAGGACAAAGAGGAGTCCAGTCAAAGATTATGGGTTTATTCAGTAAAGGTGCAGAAGCGATAATCCTGGTTGATGTTGATGGCTCAACAGGAATGCCTTTTCAGATGATTCCAAGTCAGTTCGAAACAGAGAAATATGTTTACAAAGGTGCTGAAAAGGGTGAGTCTGGTGGTATGCCTACTATTTATCTCGCCAAACCTGAGATATTAAATGCTTTTATGGGTGAGAGCAAAAACAATCCTTTAAACGATAAAGAGAATATTCTTAAGGGATATAAACCTCAGGTCCTTGCGGACACTTATCTGAATGCCAACATAGAACTTATTTCTGAGGAAACGCTGATGGCAAAAAATGTTATTGGTATTGTCCCTGGAACAGACCCCGAACTAAAGGATGAAATTATCGTTATTGGAGGTCACCTTGATCATGTTAAGCCGGTTAATGGGCAAGTATGCAACGGGGCCGACGATAATGCAAGTGGGGCATCAGGCGTAATGGAAATTGCGGAGGCTGTAGCCATGAATCCATGCAAAAGAACAATGGTTTTCATTACTTATACTGCAGAAGAGATGGGTCTGCTGGGATCGCGCTATTTTGTAGACAGCGAACTCTTCCCGAAAGACAATTTCAAGTTCAATCTGAATATGGATATGATTGGGAGAAGTGATACGAAGAATGAGGAAAGCCGGGCTCACTACGTTGTTACGAATAAGAAATATGTTGATGCTATTGAAACATTTATTAGTGATCTGAATAAAGGCATAACAGACTTCCCGATAATATATGATAATGATGAAGACTCACCGGGAGGCAGCGATCACCAGACATTTATTGGAGAAGGTATTCCTGCATTTTTCTTCTTCTCAGGTATGCATAGGGACTTACATCAACCGGGCGACGATCCTGAAAAAATTGACTATGCCAAAGCAGAAAGCATTTCCAGGCTTGGTTACCTGATTGTAAATAAACTTGGTAATATGGAAACGGTACCAACTTTTGAATAGGTATTATTTATTCCGGAAATTAATCTAATAATTAAAGATCCTAGAGGGAGTTCATGAACTCCCTCTTTCTTTTATAGATCGTGAGAATTATCAAAATTAAGGTCCCTTAACTGGCCTGTTTCAATATCGAATATCCAGGCATGTATACTCGGGATAGAAGACTTTTGAATGGATGACTTTACAATATCCAGATCCAATATGTTCCTACACTGTTGAATAGTATTTAGTTCTATCAGTCTTAAGAAGCTATGATCATCATCCTGGATCGAATCAAGCTCCCGGAAATTATCTTTTTGCACCTTTCTTATATTGTTTAACCAGGAATTGAGCGGATTTTTTTTATCTGCTTCAAGAGAAGCCAGAACTCCTCCACAATGACTATGGCCGAACACTACGATATGTCTTACCTTCAGAGTGTTTACTGCAAAGTCAACAACTGCCATCAAGTTAGGATCAGACTCGCTTACCACATTAGCAATGTTCCTGTGAACAAAAGCCTCACCAGGTTCAAATCCGGTAATGCTTTCAAGGGGAACCCTGCTATCGCTGCAACCTATAAACAAGTATTCAGGACTCTGCCCTTTAGTGAGGTCTGAGAAAAACTCACTGTTATCTGCTTTTTTAGCCGCCGCCCAACGTCTGTTATTCTCGAATATTTTCTTATAATCCATATGCTGATAGTTGTTTTCTAACCACCCCGTCTCTGACAAATACTTTGTCAGCACCACCCCTCCTTTCGAAAAGGAGGGGAAAAGATTATTCCTCTGGTACCAGTTTGATAAATGTTATCTCGCTCCTGGTGCCAATCCTCATCGGCGGACCAAAAGTCCCGGCACCGGGAGACACATAAATCTTAGTCCCGTTATAACTATGTAAGCCTTTATTATATTTAAAAATAAGATCATTTATTAAGGTAACCGGGAATAACTGCCCCGCATGAGTATGCCCTGCCAGGTAAAGGTCTATCCCTTCCTCGGCAGCGTATTGTATCCCATCTGGACTATGATGAAGAAGCAGGGATGGGATATCCTTTTTGATCGAGAGTGTAGGCAAAATATTTTTAATAGTTGCCCGTGAAAGAGTGGCATGCATACCAACAGTTGTGCTGTCTGGTAGCATATGGTTTAATCCTGCAAGTTGTATTCCTGCAACTTCAAACACTTCGTTCTCAAGCACTCTCACTCCAGTATTTCTTACAAGTTCCTTTACCTTCTCCACCCCGGTATATCCATCATGATTTCCTTCCACAAAAAATGCAGGAGCATCTAATTGTTTCAGAGGCTCCAGTATTTCCTGTTTAAGCCTCACTTTCCCATCAAAGAGATCTCCCGTAATCACAACAATATCAGGTTTAAGATTATTAGTCTGCTTAACAAGATTCCCCAGGAATTTTACACCCCTGAAATGCCCGATATGTATGTCAGTAAGATGCATTAAAGTGATCTCTTCTGAAAGACCTGCTATTGGAATTTCAATAGCTTTTACCCTGGTATTGTAAGCATTTAATATCCCGAAAACAGAGATAAGTGTTGTAATAGTGAGACTAATTAATCCATGAGTAAGTGGCTTTATTTTAACAAATAGTGATAGCAAATCGATTAGAAGATTAATTATCAGGAGATAAAGAACGAAACCCATTATTACCGCGGCAATCTTATAAAGGATTGTTCCGGCAAAACTTACAGAATTAGTAAAGCCGGCCAGGCCACCTATCATGAAAACTGTGGTGCCAGCAAACAAAATATAAAGTGTTCTAAGATTTTCCACACCGAAATAAAAACCGAATCTCCGGGCAAGGTAAATATTCGCCAACACAATAATGGAGAGGAATATTACCATAAATACTAAGGGCATTAAAACTCTCATTTTCTCTCTTTTACAATTTTAACTTTATTGTTTACAATTAGGTCCCTGAGCTTGCTCGCCCTGAGCTTGTCGAAGTGGCCGAAGGGTATCTTTCAAAGCCATACCCGCTGCCATACTTCCAATCTCAATCATTTCATCAGCTTTAAAAAAGTCATACGTGCCACACGAATGCCTTGATACTTCAATAAGGATATCGGGGTTATATTTCTCCAGGTTAACCTGTGCATTATGATAGATCATGCTGCTGATAGTCCTGCTGATAAGATCGAAATAACCCAGATCATCATCATCCTTTCCGGGCAGGATCTTTTTCAGATGTGCCTGGAACTCCTTGATCTTCTTATTGTAGATACTACTGGATTCTTCAGCTACATTAGCATAAGTCACTATTTCAGACTTCGGAATATTTGCATTAACATTTACTACCACCAGCTTGTCTCTTTTATGACGTTCAACCACATCTACAGGTATATTGTTCATTACGCCCCCATCAACAAGCAGAGCATCCCCCCTCTCAACAGGTGTCAATACTGTTGGAATTGAAACTGAAGCACGAATTGCTTCGTACAGGCTTCCTGATCTGAATACAACCTCATCCATCTTATTAAGATCTACAGCTACCGCCGCAAAAGGAATTTTGAGATCTCTGATATCGGTATCAGGAATAAAATCCTGCATTGCGTTAAACACCTTATCACCTTTTATAAGTCCCTGCCTGCTAAGTGTAAAATCTACGAGGCTGAAAACCTTCTTCCTATCAAGGGTCAGCATCCAGTCCTTAAACTCTTCAAGCTTACCCTGTGCATAAACTCCACCTACTACAGCTCCCATAGAAGTGCCTGCTATTGAAGATATTTCATATCCCTGTCTCTCAAGCTCTTCGATAGCTCCAATATGTGCCATCCCTCTTGCACCTCCTCCCGAAAGCACTAACGCAATTTTTTGCTTCATTTATCTGGCTATTAAATAGGAGAGTCTTTCTCTTTAGACATCTCATGTAAAATTATTCTGTCTGCAATATCAGGAAAATTCTTATGAAGCCATACAACCATTCGTCCTTCCGGTGTAAGCACAAGATCCCTGTTTCTTTTTTTTACAGCCTTGCAAATATGTTGTGCTACTTTCTCACTGCTCATCATCCTGCTTTCATCCCTGGGCGACAGGTTCTGAGCCTTACCCTCGGAATTCAGAGCAGCATTCCGGATATTTGATTCTGTAAAACCAGGGTGTACAATCAGTACGTTAATCCCCTTCCTGCGATTTTCCTGCCTGAGCGAATTCAGAAATCCATCCATTGCATGCTTGGAGGCTGCATAAGCAGTCCTTCCCGGCAAGGGTGCAAGTCCTGAAATAGATGATACACCTATTATTGTTCCCTTTTGTTTTTGAATATAAGGAAGTGCAAATTTCGTACAGTATACTGTACCATAGAAATTAGTATCCATTAGCTCGCGCATTACATCCAGATCTATGTCATCAAAAGCTGCTCTCATTGATATCCCGGCATTATTTATCAAAATATCAATTTTCCCGTATTGTTCAATCGAAGCATTAATAAGTGCCTTGCAATCATCAATTTTTGACACATCAGTAGGCACACTTAATGCTATTCCTCCAACATGCTTAATTTCATATTCAACCTGCTTTAGATTGTCACTGTTCCTTGCAGCCAGAATAACAATCGCACCCGCCTTCGCAAACTCTATGGCACATGCCTTCCCTATTCCTGAAGAAGCTCCGGTAATAATAATTACCTTGTCTTTGAATCTTTTGCCATTGCATTTTTTAGAATCACTGGGAAGTAATCTTGGAATTGAGATATTATATCGGCTGAGATATTCTTTGTTAAACAAATTCTGAATCTTAACCATTTCAATAAATTACTAAATTAGGCATACCTACGCAAATGTAGTAAATCGCTTATAAATTTCTTTTAAATCAAATTGCTACGACTCTTTATGCAATTTAGCAGAAACTAACGATTCGCTATGACTTTTTGATAAAATAAAAGCCACCTGTTATAATAACAGATGGCATATTATGGAAAAGATTATTCGGCTCAAAATAATGCAACTGAGTTTTTCCTCTTCCTGTATTTTACTGAACCATCACCATTTTCTTTATTTTCACAATACTTCCGTTCCCTGTAATTACTTCCATACGGTAGGAATATATCCCGCTATTAAGGCTTGTGCCTGAATCAGCCTTTCCATCCCAAACCACTTCATGTTTACCTTGTGGCATTTGTTGGTTAACCAATATCTTAAGCTCTTTTCCATTAAGGTTATAAACGCTTATGACAACCCTTGCCGGACTGCTTAATTGATAACTTATTTTTGTTTGACCGGTAAAGGGATTTGGATAATTCTGTTCCAAAACGAATCCATGCTCAGCGACTTCTCTAATTCCAGTTGCCATATCTTTCAATGGGCCACCCGGCTCTTTTATTGAACCATTTACCGTAATATCCTCATCACCGCGAAGTCCATCGACAAAATGCAAGGTAATTACATCGCCGTTGATCTCTGCACCGGTATCGCCATCGTACATAAACTCGTACCAGTGTAATTCGTTATTGTCAGGAGTATAACCATATTTATAATAACTCTTAACTGCCTCTCCACCATGCAAATACAATGTAACCGTAATAGCCTCGCCAAGATCCAGCCCGTCAATAGAAAAATCAAAGAAACCGAAAGGAAACTCGGCATCTTCGGGGCTATCAGTAGGCGAAGGATTATCTGTTACTATTAGTTGCGAAAGTTCCGTACCATCCGGTACAACCAAAGTTACATAATCCTGACCGTCGTAAGTATGAAATGAAGCGACATTGACTTGTTCATGGTCAGGAATACCATCGGAGTTGCCGTCATAGTTATCATCGTTACCATCCGGTCCTTTTTCGCGTACATCGCTAATTCCGTCCTTATCTACATCCGTGTTTGGACCGGCAGGGGATAACGGTTCAAGAACAGCACCAGGTGTGAGACTTATTAAATCGTAAGTAAGGGAGTTGCCGTGCTTTTTAATCAGATTTCTTACAGAATCGGTTCTCGTATAGGCTGTGTTAGAGAACAAATCTAACGGTTTCTCCCCTACCCAGCCTTGGGATTCACCTGAACCCCTGGCCCCGGGATTGGTAAGTGCTACACTGCTATGTAAGGCTACCTCCACAATAATATAATCACCAATGGCAACAGTCGCTGTAGTGTCATCGGCAGCATTCAAATCAACAACAAGGTTGCCAAGCATATTATTCATAAAGTTCTGATTACCAATAATATCCGCCACATCGCCCCAACGCAGGTATTCTCTGCCCGATCCATAATCGTGCCAGGGGGTTTCCGACAATTTATTGAGAAAAAGAGCACCCGTAGTTGATTTCTCTCCGTCTCCCTCATATACTCCCTGAGAAGTCAGGCTTGCATTGATCTGTACGGGATCGCCGGTTTGAAGTGCCCCTGTAGATTGCACCTGAACAATTTTACGCAGATATCCGTCTGAACTCCCAGAACCCCAGATTGAAGGAGGAGGGTAGGTAAGAATAAAAATATATGGCTCAGTGGGCCCATTATCCTTATTACTAGCTCCGATTAGTGACCAAATCTTCCGGCTCGCAGGCTCTGCAATTACACCTCCCCATGAACCCATAAAACCTATATGAGCTTCTCCAGGTGCCGCTGCACATCCCAACCCGGACATATCCCAAACACCATGATAGCCCGGATAATTAAAAATAGGATAAGAGACGCAATATCCCGTGGTGATTCCGGAAAAGCCCCACCACCTATAACCATGTGCGACAAAAACATCGTAAGGCCTTTCGGCAATTCCCGAGGTAATACTGTTGCCATAAGGGCCGGATTGTGCAACCCCCAGAGATGAAGTTGCTCCATCTCTGGCACTTACTCCCCCATAAGAATAATCAGGAACAGTTAGCTCCGTCTGGGCATAGAGTTGATTCATACTCAGATCACTCCATAAAAATGCTCCGATAAACATTGAAATTAATAGTAATTTTTTCATCATAACCTCCTTCTTTTTTTAAAATCAAACTTCATTGATGATATGCACACAATAACTTGCATATTCGGGCTACTATTAGATATATTAAAAAGCTTCAATACGTGTTTACTTCTATTCCATTTTAATAAACCTTGACTTGTAGATGTAATTGTTTCTGGTTAGTGATATTAAATATACGCCACTCGGCAAATCATCTATTCCAATTAATATTTCCTGGTTTTCACCATGCACTGAAATCTCCTTTTGCTGTATCGTTTTCCCTGTAATTGAGCTTATTTTAAGGATGTAATCATTTGCAGGAATATTATTGTTTATTTGCAGGATAATATGATCTTTCGCAGGATTAGGATAGACGATTATTTCTCCTGTTTCATGGATGGAGGGACTCCCTGTGGTAACGGACTTTGAAGGACCTCCGGGTTCTTTTATTGAACCATTTGCAGTTATATCGTCATCACCACGTAGACCGTCAACAAAATGTAAAGTAATTTCATTCCCTGATATTTCTGCTCCGGTCTCTCCATCATACATAAACTCATACCAATGTGGTGTCGGATCATCGGCTGGTGTCATGCCATATTTATAATATTTAACAAAATCATATCCTAAATTATGTAAAATCAGGGTTACCGTAATTGCTTCACCAGGCTCAAGTCCATCAATTGAAAAATCGAAAAACCCACAACTGAAATCAGCATTCTCAGGTGCATCTGAAGGAGACGGGTTATCCGTCACTAACAGTTGTGAAAGTTCTGTTCCTTCAGGAACCACCATTGTAACATAATCCAGCCCATCGTATGTGTGAAAAGAGGAGACATTAGCCTGTTCAAAGTCTGGGGTACCGTCTGTATTTCCATCAAAGCTATCATCATTACCATATGGCCCCTTTTCCTGTACATCACTTATGCCGTCAACATCTCCGTCCATATTAGGACCATCGGGAGTTACAGGCTCAAGAACGGCACCGGGTGTAAGAGAGATATAATCATAAGTAAGAGTGTTACCATGTTTTTTTATCAGGCTTTCTATCGAATCGGTTCTTGTATAAATTGGATTTGTAAACATATTATGGGGGCGTTCTCCTACCCAGCCTCCTGCATCTAAGTCAAATGGAGTATCAAGAGATAATTTATTTCGAAATGCTATTTCCATTATCAGAATATCCCCTACGGCAACTTCTGCTAAGATGCTATCATAAACATTCAAAGATATTTCGAGATCCCCAATCATATAGTCCCTTGGCATCTCCTCAATCATATACCAATCCAGGTATTCCTTACCTACGTTATATTGATGCCATAAACTTTCCGATAGTATACCCAGGAAAAGAATACCCACAACATCAGCAGTTCCGTCTCCCTCAGTAACTCCCTCTGATTCAAGAGATGTCTTTATATAAACAGGATCTCCTTCCTGAAGTGAGCCTGTAGACTGTACTTCAACAACTCTACGTAGATAACCATGTGTTGCTACCATTCCCAAACTAGAATTTTTATGGATAACTCCACCCAGGGACCATATCTTCCGGTTTTCAGGTTCAACAATTACTCCTCCCCATGAAGCATAATGACCAATTGGACTATTTGTACATCCTACCAATCCGCTGTTCCATACACCATGACTTCCTGGATAATTAAACTCAGGAGCCGCTGCACAAAGAAACAGAGGAAATGAAGTATAGCCCCACCACCTGTAACCATTAGCTAAAAAAACACCGGAAGAACTTTCATCCTTTCCTTTATTATAGCCCTCGCCGCTGGAATAGACAACTCCCTCAGGTGGTCTCAATTTATAATGTCCGAATACTTCTCCATAGGAATAATCAGGAACAGTTAGCTCCGTCTGGGCATAGAGTTTGTTTATACTCAGATCACTCCATAAAAATGCTCCGATAAACATTAAAACTAATAGTAGCTTTTTCATTTTTCCCTCCTTCTTTTTTAAATTAAAACAAACATTAAAGCAGGAGCCACATATT
>RCNF010003665.1_pt1 | contig 15092 bp, 12 predicted proteins | sample 2041311 | NCBI WGS metagenome assembly RCNF01 (sample SAMN09708228, study PRJNA481090) | Marine sediment metagenome, whole genome shotgun sequencing project. | biome: marine sediment; feature: ocean; material: sediment; isolation source: Sewage treatment plant 2 marine sediment (STP2) ... | reverse complement strand
TCTCTAATCGAGGAATCCAAATATGTCCCATCCCATCGCGGAAAAGCACCCCGCCCGGCGTGGAAAAGACTGGACTACCTGCAAGACGCCCTGTCCGAAGAAGATCGTGAGAAAACTGATCGTGAGGGCGGACCGCTATCGCTGAATGAATATCTGCAATTGCTCAATCAAGGGGAAGCGTAAGGCGCCATCTTGCCAAAATGTTAGCGCCTCACCTTTCTTCTGTAGCAGCAAGGCAAGCAACCGCAGCCTCTTCAGGCCCCTGCCCTATTCAGCCGCCACCTGCGCGTTCACCGCCTCAGCTCTTACAGCCGAGAACTTGAACTCCGGGATTTTTCCATAGGGGTCCACGGCCGAATTGGTTAGGATATTGGCTGCTGCTTCGACAAAGGCAAATGGTAAGAACACCATATCTTCAGACACGGCGCGATCCGCGCGCGCCATGATCTGGATTGATCCGCGCCGCGTCGAAAGGCGCAACAGGCCGCCCGGCTCAACGCCCAGCTTGCGCAAAGTCTTGGGATGCAACGAACAGTTCGCTTCTGGTTCAACTGCATCCAGCACTTTCGAGCGCCGCGTCATCGACCCGGTATGCCAGTGTTCCAATTGACGCCCTGTCGTCAGGATCATCGGGTATTCTGCATCCGGCACTTCGTCTGGTGGGATGACGGACGCTGGCGTGAACTTGGCCCGTCCCCCGGCGCGCGGGAATCCATCGCCAAACACGATGGCCTGACCCGGATCCTCAGGCGAAAGCGACGGGTAGGTCACCGCATTTTCGCGGCTCAACCGGTCCCATGTGATGTTATCAAGTGACTTCATATTCAGCTTCATTTCGGCAAAAACCTGATCAGGTCCGGTGTAAGACCACGGCAGGCCCAGCCGCTTGGCCAGTTCCACCTCGATCCACCAATCCACGCGTGCATCACCGGGCGGCGGCACAGCAGGTCGGCCCATCTGGACCTGACGGTTGGTGTTGGTCACAGTGCCTGATTTTTCTGCAAAGGCGCTTGCAGGCAGGATCACGTCCGCATAATTCGCCGTCTCTGTGATGAAAATATCCTGCACTACCAGATGCTTGAGCAGTGCCAACGCGTCGCGTGCATGTTCTACATCCGGGTCCGACATTGCCGGATTTTCCCCAAGAATATACATGCCGTGAATATTGCCAGCATGCACATCATCCATGATTTCGGTAACGGTCAGGCCCTTTTCGCTTGAAAAGTCCTCGGTGCCCCAGACCTGCAAAAACGCTGATCGCACACCGTCATCTGTGACGGACTGATAATCAGGCAAAAACATCGGGACCAGACCCGCATCAGAGGCGCCCTGCACATTATTCTGGCCGCGCAACGGGTGCAGCCCGGTTCCCGGGCGTCCCACCTGCCCGGTCATCAACGCCAACGATATGAGGCAGCGCGAATTGTCTGTGCCATGGATGTGCTGGGAAATCCCCATTCCCCAGAAAATCATGCCTGCCTTTGCCCCCGCAAAGGTCCGCGCAACGTCGCGTAAGACGTCCGGCTCAATACCGCAGATTTCGGACATTTTTTCGGGAGTGAAACCTTTCAGGTGCTCCTTTTCGGCCTCCCAGTTTTCGGTGTAGGCTTGAATATATTGCTGATCATAAAGTTTCTCTTCGACGATCACGTGCATGATCGCATTCAGCATCGACACATCCGCGCCAGGGCGGAATTGCAGCATGTGGCTGGAAAATCGTTTCAATGCCTGCCCACGTGGGTCCATTACGATCAACTTGCCGCCGCGTTTGGTGAACTGCTTGAAATAAGTTGCTGCAACCGGGTGGTTCTCAATCGGGTTGGCCCCGATTACAATCGCAACATCTGCATTCTCGATCTCGTTGAAGGTGGCGGTTACTGCGCCCGATCCGACATTCTCCATCAATGCGGCCACGGATGAGGCGTGACATAGTCGTGTACAGTGATCGACGTTGTTGTGGCCAAATCCCTGACGGATCATCTTTTGAAATAGATATGCCTCTTCGTTGGTGCATTTGGCGCTGCCAAAACCCGCAACCGACCTGCCCCCTTTTTCGGATTTGAGATCCAGCAACCCTTTGGCGGCAAAATCCAGCGCCTCATCCCAGGTCGCTTCGCGGAAATGGGTTTGCCAGTTGGCCGGATCCACATTGAGGCCTTTTGCGGGGGCGTCATCGCGGCGGATCAAAGGTTTGGTCAGGCGGTGTTCATGTTGAATGTAGTCAAAGCCAAAACGCCCTTTGACGCAAAGCCGACCTTCGTTCGCTGGGCCATTGATGCCTTCGACAAATTTCACTTTGCCGTCTTTGACTTTCAGCGACACCTGACAACCGACACCGCAGAACGGGCAGATGGATTCCACTTCAGAATCGTAATCCGCCGTGTCGCCCATTTGGTTTTCATCCACGACCGTTGCGGGCAATAGCGCCCCTGTCGGGCAGGCTTGAACGCATTCGCCACAAGCGACACACGTACTGTCTCCCATAGGATCGGCGAAATCAAATGTTGGGTAGGCGTCTTGGCCCCGGCCCGACATTCCGATCACATCGTTGACCTGCACTTCGCGGCACGCCCGCACACACAATCCACACTGAATGCAGGCATCCAGATTGACGCTCATCGCGACGTGGGAACTGTCCAGCAGCGGGATCCGTTCTTTTTCCAGCGACGGAAACCGGCTCTCAGACACGCCATTTAAGTCGGCCATATCCCACAAATGCGAGGACCTGTCGTGCGCCTCTTCGCGTTCTGGTTGATCCGCCAAGAGCATCTCGACGACCATCTTGCGCGCAGATTCAGCCCGCGCGGAATTGGTTGTCACCACCATGCCTTCGGAGGGTTCACGGATGCACGAAGCGGCAAGGACGCGTTCGCCTTCGATTTCGACCATACAGGCGCGACAATTGCCGTCGGGGCGATAACCGGGTGCTGGTTTGTGACACAAATGTGGGATCACAAGGCCCCGGCCATGCGCCACTTCCCAAATGGTCAGACCTGCGTCGGCCTCAACGTCTTTGCCATCCAGTGTGAAACTTATCTTGTCAGACATAATTCAAACCTCTTCCGGGAAGTGTTTCATTGTCAGGCGGATCGGATTGGGCGCCGCCTGCCCCAGCCCGCAGATCGACGCGTCGCCCATGGCCACGCAAAGCTCTTCCAACAAAGGTTGGTCCCATGTTTTGGCCTGCATCAGTTTCACTGCTTTTTCGCATCCAACCCGGCAAGGGGTGCATTGGCCGCAACTTTCATCTTCAAAGAACCGCAGCATGTTAAGGGCCGCGGCTTTGACACTGTCGCGGTCAGACAACACAACCACCGCAGCTGATCCAATAAAGCTGCCCAAAGGTTGCAGTGTGTCAAAATCAAGCGGCACGTCATCAATTGATGCAGGCAGCAGGCCAGCGGATGGTCCACCGGGTTGATAGGCCTTGAACACGTGGCCATCCTGCATCCCGCCAGCAGCCTCGATGATATCTGTGATGGTGGACCCAGCGGCCAGCAAATGAACACCCGGGTTCTTCACGCGGCCAGACACTGAATAACTACGCAAGCCTTTGCGTCCGTTTAGTTCGGTCGCAGACAGCACTTCGGGCCCTTCACGGCATATTCGGGCGACCCAATGCAGGGTTTCCACGTTGTGCACTAGCGTTGGGCGATCGAAAATTCCGACCTGTGCGACAAAGGGGGGGCGGTGGCGCGGCATGCCACGTTTGCCTTCGATGCTTTCAATCATCGCGCTTTCTTCGCCGCAGATATATGCGCCAGCGCCGCGTCGTAGATCGATATACCCCGGCTCAACTATGCCTGCGTTTTCCAGTGCTGTGATTTCTTCAGCTAAAATATGCAGGACTGCCGGGTATTCGTCGCGCATGTAGATAAAGACTTTTTCTGCTTCAACCGCCCACGCAGCGATCAGCGTTCCCTCAAGAAACAGATGCGGAGTGCGCTCCAGATAGTAACGATCTTTGAAAGTTCCGGGTTCACCCTCGTCGCCGTTGACGGCCATATAACGCGGTCCTTCATTGGCACGCACAAAGCCCCATTTTTTGCCAGACGGAAACCCAGCGCCGCCAAGGCCGCGCAACCCAGAGGTCAGCACTTTGTCCTGCACTGATTCCCAGTTACCACTGGCGCGCACTGACGTTAGTGCCTCATAACCACCGGCTGCCGCGTATTCGGCATATGTCTCGTACTTCGGAATATGAGCGTGCGTATCGCCAGACGCTATCGCTTCGTTCACTTTTTCGGGTGTCGCATGATCGATATGGGCGTGGCCCAACTCCAGAACCGGCGCCGTATCGCAGCGGCCCATGCAGGGCGCGCGCAAAACGCGGACCTCGGTTGGGTCCAGACCATCCTCTAATGCAGCCTTCAGCGCTTGTGCCCCGGCGAGTTCACACGACAGGCTATCGCAAACCCGAATGGTCAGCGCAGGTGGCGGTGTTTCACCTTCTTTTACGATGTCGAAATGCGCGTAAAAGGTCGCCACTTCGTAGATTTCTGCCATCGAAAGGCGCATTTCCTCGGCCAAGGCGCGAAGATGTGCAGCACTTAGGTGGCCATATTCATCCTGAATCAAATGCAAGAATTCGATCAGTAGATCACGGCGACGCGGCCGCTCACCCAGCAGCGCAAGTACATCTAGCAGGGCCTGATCTTCAAACTGTCGGCCTTTGGGGGTGTGACGCCCTTTGCCCTTGCCTGATTTCCAGATACCTGGTTTGGTTTCGTGCACGGTCATACGCTGCCCTCCCTAGCTTGAATTTCATCGCAGGTAACAGCCATAGCTTCCAATACATTTATTGGAACACGTAATTCGTTTTGACTATAATGAAGCTTTCACTGCCAAACGCAACGCTTTCACCATCGGCAGCACTGGTGACTGATCCTTGATCGACATTCCAATCGTGTGAGTAACTTCGGGTTTAATAAGGTCGAATTGCGCCGTTGAGGTGAGTGCAAGAAAGGTTTCTGCCACCCCGACCGGCGCGATTGTTGCTGCATTCCCACTTGCGACCTGCGCCAGAACGGCCGTGAAGCCAGTCGCTTCCATCACCACCGTCGGGATGGCCGATACTTCGGCAAACACCGCATCGATAAGTTGTCGGTTGCGCATGTTCGGTGTCAGAAGACACAAGGGAACCCGGGCGGCTTCGGACCACGTAACTTGCCGACCTGACCCTAAAGCGAACGCTTCCGGCGCGATCAGAACATAGCGTTCCTCATATAACTTAACGGTCGTGTCGGGGTCAGCATCCTCATAGTACATAATCCCTGCGTCGAGTGAGAAATCGTCCAGGCGAATCTCGATCTGCCGGGTGGAAAGTGAGTGGATTTCAATAGAAAGATTCGGATGTTGGCGGCGCAATTGTGACGATACATGGGCGGCAAAAGGCATCGCTGTTGGGATGACCCCAAGCGCGAGCTTACCGTTCAGAGTGTTGCTAAGTGCGTCGATCTCCTGTCGCAGCCCCTCGGCGTCAGCAAGGAGCTTGCGCGCCCATTTCAATACGACCTCCCCCTCGCGCGTGAAACCCAGAAAGGTGTTGCCACGGCGCACGAGCGGCAGGGCAAAGCGATCCTCCATCTTGCGGATACGGGTGGAAAAAGCGGGCTGGGAAATATTGCAGTCCGCAGCAGCGCGTGAAAAATTCTTGTGGCGCGATAGTGACACCAACAATTGCATATCACGCAGATCCGCATCAGACCCTCTGGGCTTTGTGTTTGTCATTCCGGCCCGCCATAAATAACCTAAGCACAAACTAGGTTTAGGCAGGTATTTTCACCAGAAGATTCGCTCAGGAGGGCACTTATTTGGGCCAGAACATGAAAACCATCGAGATGCGGGAAGCTGGCGGACCGGAAATGCTGGAAATCGGTGAGCGTTCGCTGCCCGATATCCGTGCAGGCGAAGTTCTGGTTCGGGTCAACGCAGTCGGCGTCAACGGCCCTGATCTGGTGCAACGACGAGGACATTACCCTGCGCCCAAAGGAGCCTCGGATCTTTTGGGTTTGGAAGTGTCGGGTGAAATCGTCGCAACTGGATCCGGAGTCGAAGGCTGGGCGGTTGGCGACAACGTCTGCGCACTGACAAATGGCGGCGGATATGCAGAATATGTCGCGGTCGATGCGGCCCATTGCTTGCCAATCCCTGCGGGAGCTTCTCTCACCGACGCCGCAGGTTTATGCGAAACCTATTTCACCGTCTGGAGCAATCTTTTCTTTGAGCAGACCATCACCCGGGAGCATGTACTTCTTGTTCATGGTGGGGCGGGCGGAATTGGTTCAACTGCAATCCAACTTGGCAATCAGCTTGGATACAAGGTTTTCACTACATGCGCCACGGCGGGCGACTGTGAATATGCCGAAGGACTGGGGGCGAAACGAGCGATCAATTATCAAGAGGAAGATTTTGTCGACATCGTCCGCGAGGCAGGGGGCGCCAATCTGATCCTCGACATCATCGGTGGTGACTATGTTGCGCGCAACATCAAAGCAGCAAGCGCAGATGCCCGCATTGTGCAACTGGCCTTTAACGCGGGGTCCAAAGTTGACATCAACCTGATGCCAATCATGCTCAAACGACTGGTCTATACGGGCTCAACGCTCCGGTCCCGTCCGGAAGCGTTCAAGGCCGACGTGGCAGCTGATCTCAAAGCCAAGGTCTGGCCGTTGTTTGGTCAGGGTCACCTCGCTACACAAACGCACCGCATCTTTCCTTTTGAGCAGGCGAGTGATGCCCATCAAATGATGGAAAAAGCTATCCATCGGGGAAAAATACTGCTCTCCCCGACAGCCTGAAGTCTGCACGAGCCCAGATCAGGCGGATCTTCGGATAGCCTGATCTAGCACATTCAAATTCAACCTGATCCTCATACTGCGCGAAGTTGTCCACAAACATGTCCCGCAACTTTGCGGCAGCAATATCATATGCTTTTTCGTCAACCCATGTACTACGCGGATCCAGCAAGCGATCAGTGACACCTGAAACTGATACTGGCACTTCAAAGTCAAAGTTCTCGTCCTTGCGAAAGGTACCACTGTTGAGCGACCCATCAAGCGCCGCAGTCAGGAGTGCTCGCGTTTCTTGGATCGGCATGCGTTCACCGTTGCCAAATGCGCCGCCTGTCCAACCAGAATTGACGAGCCAGCATCGAGCATTACTTTCGGAGATCTTCTTACGTAATGGATTGCCATATACCTCTGGGCGGCGCGGCATAAAGGGGGCACCAAAACAGGTGGAAAAGGTTGGTTAGGGCTTTGTGACACCCTACTCGGTCCCAGCGCCTTTTGAGGTAAAGTCAGATAGGAAGTGGTACATAGCTTGCGCCGGCGTGAGCCTGGCGATTGGCGGCAAAACTCCGTAGGCATCATATGTTAGCATAATGATGTTTTTCGGAAAGCCTCCGATCCCGCTTTTTGAAGCATTGGGAATGACACCAAGCGGATAAGCGCAACGCATATTTGAAGAGACGCTATCATCTTCAAAATCAAGCTCCATTGTATAAGGATCGTGGACCATATTTTCGATTGCAGTGCCAAATTTCGGCGTTGTTGCATAGATCTCTGGCTCGGCCTCTTTGCTCAGATGGATTGTCTTAGCATGACATCCACCTTCGAAGTTGAAGACACATCTTAACACGATGTCCAATTTTGCCGGACCACTTCAAAGCAATGTCCCACCTTGGCCTAACTCGCCTTCCCCGCGCACAAGCGCCGCTTGAATAAGGGCTGGTTCAAGAAGGTTGTAGTGTATGTTCCGAACGCCAGTAATACCTTGGCTTTCGATCGATTTCTGAGGATTGAAGCGGCCGATGTCCATAGTGTCTTGTCCTTGACGCTTTTGCTCTTAAGTGAGATGTCGGAATCTGCTGATCAGCGAACTATTTCATCGCCACTATGAGCCGACGCAATGCGCCGGTTGGCGAACAAAGCGAAGACCCGTTTTGCATATTGGCGTCTATATGGAGCATCATACGGTGCCCCACACACCGATCGTGAATTTCTTCTCATATTCATTGTTCAATTTCGTCATCCCCTGCTCGCCTTTTTCGTTGGTGGGTTCTGAACTACCGACAACTGCTGCGCGATTTACGGCTTCAAGGTTGTTGTTTCTGAGGAACCCTTCGGTTTCGAAAATACACTCTCCGTCACGAAACTGTGCCTGCAATTTCAGAGACACCGGGTCGACAAATTTAATGCTCAATTTTTTTTCTACAAAGGTCTTAAGTAAGTCGTCTTCTTTTTCGGGCGCCTCAAGGTAGACGTCCTCGGGCCGCGTCGCCTCTACATTAACTCTTTTGTAGCTGTTCAATCGGCGCATACAATCGGGATCCAATATGGTGATTTCGCCGTTCCAGCCGAATGCAACCGTATTAGGGCGGTCACCGTGGGGAACGTCGTTATCCAGAAACTCGAAATGGACTTTCTGTTTCTTCTTGTTCACCCATCTCAGGAACAACTGCGGCATCCCGGTATACGCTTCGATATTATGGTACAAAAGATCGTCAACCGCTTTGAAACGACCTGTCGTTTGTCCCCGTTTCCAGGCCCTCTCTACTGTCTCGGTCGGTGGCGTGATGATAAAAAACAAAAAAACAGTGTGGCCAAACCGACTGAGCAATCGACTCCCGATCTTTTCAGGGCTCGATGACTCAAAACTATCAAACCGAAACCTGTCGATCAGAAGATGTGGCATTTCCCCACGCGCGGCCTTTTCCGCCATATAGCCGTCGAGTTTCTTGTCGATGATCTCCAGTTCCTGCCCCGTCAGCATCGCAGCGTATTTGAACTGATCCCCAAGACTGTCGTAGTCGAGCATGTACTTGCGCCAATAGTCGGGGCTAACCAGCGCAAAATCCTCCCATTGGACGCCCAAACTAGATGCAAGTTCGCGCTGCAGCGGTCGGATTGTACTTTTCCCGGCGGCGGATGCACCTTTGACGTTCATCACAAAGGGTTCCGTCTGATAGGGTAGCAACCTGTATCCCTCCGACTTAGCAGCTTCGCGGATGATAGGATCTATCATGTCGCCGATGCAGCGACTTCCATAGGAATTACAAACCAAAATTGAGGCCAACCGGACGACGACGTCTTTATCCGCCAGCAAACGGCCTCGCTGCCCAACGATCCCACCGACGATGGCACGCAGACCCTTCAGGCAGGCGAGATCAACCGGGCCATCGACCTCACTCATTTCATCCTGCCACTGCGCAAGCGCGAGCAGTTCAGATGGTTTCTCTTCTACGTGAACGGCGGGCTTTCGCCCCATTAGCCTGCCAATGAAAGATGGCTTTGTGTCTGCGGCGAATGTAGGTTTCCTACCATAAATATCGCTCTCGAGGCGCGCGCGAAGTATTTTGGTAACTTCTGTTTGGAGCGCCGAGAACTCCGTTTCCAGCTCTTGCATTTTTGGCTGAACATGATTGGTCAGTATCCTGTCTGCCATGCTGCGCAGGTTCAGGCCCAGTTCCTCATAATTCGGGCCATCAGGCACGTACAAATCTGCAGTGACGCGGATCAGAACTTCGTGCAGTGCCAACCGACTGACCCTGAAGGCTGTCATGTCCTGAGTCTTTAGCCCGCAAAAATGGGCCGCCTCTTGTGCCGCCGGATAATCGGTGTCCGAATTTTCCGGGTCGTAGAGCGTGACGCGGTGCAAGAGGTCAACCGGGATTTCAGAGTTAAGCCCGGGGTTCCATGCATCGAAATCTGGCTCTGGATCGGACATGATTTTCCAATTCTTGCAGGATCGGCGAATGTGGATTGTTAATGAGGTCACCCGGGTTATCCGGCCAATCCCACAAATTCATCTTATCTGCATTTTGTCTGGCAGTGCGCGTGGATCAGGTGTCAGTGGTTTGCGGTCCGCGAAATTTGTCACGTATAACTTTGAACAAGGGTAGCAGGATCAGGATGACAGCGATGATTGTGATCGGTCCGGCAATCGGACGGTTCAGAAAGATCATCGGATCACCTGAAGATATCAACAGCGATTGGCGCAGCGTCGGCTCTGCGATGGGTCCAAGCACGATGGCAAGAACCGCCGGGGCAAGGGGGTAGTCAAACTTTCGAAGGAAAAACGCACCCAGACCAAAGGCCAGCATCAGCCACACGTCGTGCATGTCTCTGGTTGCCGCGTATCCACCGACAATAGACAATACAAAAATCATCGGTGCCAGGATGGTGAAGGGCATCCGCAACATCCAGATAAACAGCGGAATGAACGACAGGTTCACCACCAAGGCAAAGAAATTTGAGACATAGAACGACCCGATCAGGCCCCACACAAACTCGGGCTGATCCGTAAACAGCCGCGGTCCCGGCGTCAGCCCCCAAATCACCATACCACCAAGCAGAATTGCCGTAGTTGGCGACCCCGGAATACCGAGCGTGAGCATGGGCAACATCGACCCGGTGGATGCAGAGTTATTGGCCGCTTCGGGTGCGGCTATGCCATCAGGATTGCCTTTGCCGTAGGAATCCGGATCTTTCGACGTAAGCTTGGCCACACCATATGACATCAAAGAGCCTGGCGTTGCGCCCGCGGCCGGAAGAATGCCAACAAAGAACCCCAGAAAAGAGCCGATCGCGGTGCCCCTCCAGCCCTTCTGCAAGCATTCCTTGGCGTCAGATGCAACGCCTTTGAAGCTCATCTTTGCCTCTGTTGACGTGATTTTGCCGCGGGTGGTATCGATGGTCCAAAGCATCTCGCCAATGCCATAAACGCCGATAGCCAGCACAAGGAAGTTAATCCCGTGCAAGAAACCCGAAATATCAAAGAACACCAGTCTCGGCGCGCCTGAAATTAAGTCAAAACCGACAGACGCAAAAACCAGACCTAGGCATATTGACAGGATCGTCTTGGGAATGTCGTCACCCCCCAGCCCGACAAAAGTTGCGAAAGCCAGAAGCATCAGCGCGAAGATTTCCGGAGCACCGAAGCTGAGCGCAACCGAAGCCAGAAGCGGCGCGAACATGGTGAACAAGATGATAGAGACTGTGCCGCCAATAAAGGAGGCAATGGCGGCTGTAACCAGCGCAAGGCTGGCGCGCCCTTTCATCGCCAGTGGTCGGCCATCAAATGTGGTTGCCACGGCGGTAGATGCACCCGGTATGCCGAGCGTGATCGAGCTGATCGCGCCGCCGTACATGGCCCCGTAATAGATGGCTGCAAGGAATATGATCGCCGAAGCAGGCGGCACCAAAAAGGTAATGGGTAGCAAAATCGCCACCCCGTTGACCGACCCCAGTCCAGGCATCATGCCAATGAACAGACCCAACGTGACCCCTAAAATGATCAGCATCAGGTTGATCGGCTGCAGCGCGTCAAGCAGACCAGTTGAGAGAAGTCCCAGAATTTCCATGAATTTCGTCCCACTTCTTCGCCCGACTTGGGGCGTTCATAACCACTCGGTCAGTAAATGATGGTGTAAAGCCAGTTGTAGAACGGCTCTGTGAACTTCATCCCCTTAGGCATCGTCACACGCATAAGGCCCTCAAAGAAGAAAAAGAAAACTACCGGGGTGAGAAGGGAGATTATCAGGGACAATCTGAGCGTATGCCGCCCCAGAAACCACAGGTAGTAAAACAAGAAAATCAGCATCGCACCGTACATCGAGATGATGCCCACAAGCGCGACGAAGGCAAAGATACCACCAAAAACCTGCAGCAGCATCTTGCGACCTTCTGCATCAAGGACAGGCTCGGAGGATTGGGAAGGCGGAGATGTCCGCCTTGCCGCGTTGTATGCAATCAGACCGGTACAAATCAGCATGATCGCCGAGAGCCAGAACGGCCACGCCCCGCCTCCCGGACCTTCACCGCTGATATAGCCGACTTTCAGCTCGGTACTTTTCCACATCATGTAGATGGATAGGACGGCCAAAACGCCTGCCGTAATAAACTCTCCACGTCGCATGTTGACCTCCCTAGGTACCTGCTTAAATCTCGGTTGGTTTGATTATTCGCCCATCGCGGCAAGCAGTGCCTTGTGGCTCTCAATCTGAACCTGCCAGTAGGCCTTTTGCTCGTCTGGGTTCATCCAGAGAGGTGAAAGGCTTTCCGACGCCATGTATCCCTGCCACTCTTCGGTGTCGTAGATGGTTTTGAAGAGATCCTGGTAGTACTCGGCCGCTTCTGCAGATTGACCAGGTGCTCCGACAACCGCACGTTGGTTGTAGTAACTGAAGTCAAACCCTTTTTCCTTGGCAGTTGGAACATCAGGAAATGCCGCCATCCGCTCGTCCGAGAATGACAACAGGGGGACAACGTCGCCCGACGCATAGAAACCTTTGGTTTCCGCAGGGTTGTTGACCGACGCCATGATCTGCTTACCCGCAAGATCTTTGGCAACGGCTCCACCACCGTCGTAAGGGATGTATTTGATGTCAACTCCAAAGGAGCCTTTCATAAAGGCTATCACGATCGAGTCTTCCTGACCTTTTCCCGTGCCACCCATGATATAATCATCGGATGCTTTCACCGCCTCAACCCATTCTTCGAAGGTGGTGATGCCGCTGTCTTTGTGGACCCACAGAACAAACGGATCGACGCCCATCATCGCCACAGGCGTAAAGGTGGATACGTCGATGCCAAGATTCTCTTGACGCATCGGCGTCGTAAAGAACGAGTTCAGCGTCACAAGGATCGTGTGATCCGGATCAGAAGCCGTGTTCAACGCGATCAGTGCTTCTGCACCCGAACCGCCACCTTTGTTATTGGGAACAAGCGGGCGACTTGTCAGGCCCTTCTTTTCAGCAACCGATTGCAGGAAGCGCGCAATTTGGTCAGCGCCACCACCGGCACCGGCCATGATTACGAAATCAACTGGCTTGTTTGGTTCCCAAGCTTGGGCTGCTCCGGAGAGCGACATGAGACCGAGCGCTGCTACGCCGGCGACTCTGGATAGAAATTTAGATGTAGATGCCATTAATTGGTTCCTCCCATAGGCATTTAGTTAAATTGCGAGGTATGTCCTCGCGGTTCGTGAGATCCTTCTTTTGAGATCCCTGTCTCAGTTTTCGTTCCTCATCCCTGCGATCCTCAATGGTTAAGAAGCACCGGTAGTTTCGCAGTATCGACAATCGTCTGGGTATTTCCCCCAAAGATAGTTTCCCGCTCATGGCTGTCGCCATAGGCCCCCATAATCATTATGTCGGCGCCAAGCTCTGTGCTTGCGCGCAGCAGCTCGCTTCCAACGTTCTTGTTGGATGCAAAGAGCTGTACCTCTGCGGAGATGCCGTGCAGTCCTAGATAGGAAACGAGATCGTCGGTCGACGTCCCCGGCCCGGAATCTGAACCGTTACTCAGTACCCAGACAGTGTCAGCCGCGCGCAAAACGCTTTTGCACTGTGACAATGCGCGTGCCGCTTCTGAGCTTCCGTTCCAGGCAATCGCCACCGTGGCACCCATTATCTCTGGCGGGGTCGCGGTTGGTGGACACATCAAAACAGGTCGCCCGGAATGGAAAAGCGCCGCCTTTAACGTGTTGTGACCAAGGTTTCTGTCGCGATCAGGTTTGGCCACCACGATCATGTCGGCCAATCGACCGTGCTGCTTGATGACATCGACTTGCCGCCCAGCCTCTTCGATGAAGGATACTGTCGCCGTCTTGCCTATGTTGTCGCCCGAGGTGTCTAGTTTCAATTTGGTTGCAAGCGTTCCAAGCTCGTCGCGCAAGCCAGCTTCTTCCTGATCGGCAACCTTATGGGATTGTTCGATAATTTGTTTGCGCAAGAACTCTGGCAGGGGAACGCCAAACGGCATCAAATCTTCGGGCCGTGCGCGGCAATGCACGACCTCGATGTGGGCCTTGTAGCGATGCGCAAGAGCGGCCGCATGCGCAAGGACGCCATCGCCTTTGCCGTCACCCCTCACGGGAACCAGTATCTTGCGTATCACGTCAGTTCCTCCCTAGAACAAGCCGTCGATGAGGCCGTCCTCGTTGATGCAGATCGCTTCGGCTGATGGTACCCGTGGCAAGCCTGGCATGGTCATGATCTCTCCGCAAATCACCACGATGAAACCAGCGCCAGCCGACAGGCGTACCTCCCGGACCGGCAGGCTGAAACCCGTCGGCGCGCCGCGGCGAGTCGGGTCGGTCGTAAATGAGTATTGCGTCTTTGCCATGCAGACCGGCAGATTGCCGTATCCCTGATCTTCCCACTGTTTCAACTGGTCGCGGATTTTCTTGTCCGCCAACACTTCGTCGGCGCGGTAAATCCGCTTTGCGACGGTTTCGATTTTTTCGAACAACGGCATTTCGTCTGGATAAAGCGGCGCGAACTGGGCACTGCCCCCCTCAACGATTTCAACAACGCGGTTTGCAAGATCCTTGGTGCCGTCACTGCCCTTTGCCCAGTGTTGGCACAAGATCGCTTCGGAGCCTTGTGAAGACGCATAGGCTCTGATCGCTTCAACTTCGGCGTCAGTGTCGGTGACAAAGTGGTTGATCGCAACCACCACAGGCACGCCAAATTGCTTCAGGTTTTCAATGTGTCGACCAAGGTTTGAGCACCCGTTCTTGACGGCCTCAACGTTCTCTGCTCCCAGATCGGCCTTGCCGACCCCACCGTTCATTTTCATTGCCCGGACTGTTGCCACCAGCACCACGGCCTCGGGTGACAACCCTGCTTTGCGGCATTTGATGTTCATGAACTTCTCGGCACCAAGGTCCGCACCAAACCCGGCTTCGGTCACGACGTAATCAGCCAATTTCAACGCTGTTGTGGTTGCCACAACCGAGTTGCACCCGTGCGCGATGTTGGCAAAGGGTCCGCCATGTACAAAGGCCGGATTGTTCTCGAGAGTTTGCACGATGTTAGGTTGCATGGCTTGTTGCAACAGTACCGTCATGGCGCCGTCGGCCTTAATGTCGCGGGCATAAACTGGCGTGCGGTCACGGCGATACGCCACAATGATGTCGCCCAGTCGCTTTTCCAGATCGGCAAGATCGTTTGCCAGACACAGGATCGCCATAACCTCGGACGCTACGGTGATGTCAAAACCAGCTTCGCGCGGGAAACCGTTGGCAACGCCACCCAGATTGCACACGATCTGGCGCAGGGCACGGTCGTTCATGTCCAACACACG